>Ga0265294_10005638_pt1 | contig 15255 bp, 17 predicted proteins | sample MunlanPumphouse3_FD_192504 | JGI IMG/M metagenome (GOLD analysis project Ga0265294, IMG submission 192504) | Groundwater microbial communities from a municipal landfill in Southern Ontario, Canada - Pumphouse #3 | ecosystem: Environmental > Aquatic > Deep subsurface > Groundwater | place... | reverse complement strand
GTACACTGGTGCGACCATTATGATCATTTTCTTTTAATCGTCCCAACATCTTTATCTTACGATTTATATTCGCTTCGTCCAGTAAAAATTCCCCAACTGGCGTAGCTGTTAAATTAAATCCAACAAATGGCAACATTGTCCCATTATCGGTACGTATATTTCCACGCAAATGCGAGCCATTCCCCATAACCCCGGCCCAAGCAATTGTTCCCCCATCTAAAATAAATAAAGGTTCTGGATTGCCCTGACCAAATGGCGCAAGCAATGCAAGCTCGCGAACCAGTTTCATATTTGCCCCGGACGCATCCAACCAAGCGTCCGCAACAAGATCACGTTTTGGCGAAGTGCCATTAAGTTGCTTTGAAACTGCATTTTCTATAAATTCACGAAATACGTCTTCGTTTTCAGCCAATAATGTAAACCCAGCTGCAGCTGCATGTCCCCCTCCTTCGGATAATATTCCTGCGGCCAAACCCTCGTGAATAATTTTACCCAAATCAACCCCAGCGACAGAACGTCCGCTGCCATTTATCATTCCACTATCACTTGTTGCAACCAATGTTGGCATATTATATTTATCTTTTAATCTGCCCGCAATTATTCCCATAACACCGCCGTGCCAACCCTCTTTACACAGCAACAGACTGCACTTTCCAACCGCAACACATTTATCCGCTAAATCAATAGCATCTAACATTATTTGATTTTGAATTTCCATACGCTCTTGATTCATAGTATTTAGTTTTATCGCTAAATCACGCGCTATTAATATATTGTCCGTCAATAATAATTCCAGCGCAGGTGCGGCAGATTCCAAACGCCCCGCAGCATTCAATCGGGGGCCAATTGCAAATGCTGCAAACATAACCGATGGTTTTTTAACACCGGCTACCTCCATCAAAGCACATAAACCAATATTATTACAAAGCTCCAAAACTTTTAACCCGGTTGCAACAAATGCCCGATTTAATCCGATAAGTGGCATAGTGTCACAAATTGTTCCAAGAGCCACAAAATCCATATAATCCAATAAATTTATTTGAGTTTCTTTACCTAAATTCCGTAATTCGCGGTTCAAAGCAACCAAAAACATAAATGCAACACCAACACCCGCCATATAGTTCAAACCAGATGTATCATCTATACGTTTAGGATTTACAATCGCATCTGCATTTGGCAAAGTTGCCTCTGGGTTATGATGATCTGTGATTATAACTTGCATACCCAATTCTTTGGCGCGCTCAACCTCGGCAATACCACTAATTCCACAATCCACAGAAATCAAAAGTTTTGCCCCCTGCTTTGCAAAATCTTCTATTGATTCTATGTTTAAACCATATCCTTCGGACTCGCGATCTGGCAAATGCCAAATTACATCTATATTCAATTCACGTAAATATTTAACCATCGTTGCGGTACTGGTAATACCATCAACATCATAATCACCAAAAATCGCTATTTTTTTGCCCGATATAATCGCATCTGCTGCCAGTTTTGCAGCAATTTCCATATCCTTTAATACAAAGGGGTCCGGCATATATTCTTTAATAGTGGGGTTTAAAAATTTTTTAATACTTTCCGAATCGGTTATTCCACGGGCACAAAGAATCTGATTTACTAAATCCGATTCGTTACAATCCTCCGCCAGCCTCCATACCCGCCCCAGCATGGAATTTTCTACTATATTTCTCATCTCTATTAAATCTTTTTTATTATCAAAATAATTATACAACAGCGCTACTCAAAAAGCAAAGGCATGACTCCATCCATAATTGCACCGGCTGTTGGCACAGCATTCCAAGAAGCCACTCGTAATCCCCAACTTTCTTTTGTTCCCTGGGGTTCATCTAAAATAACCATCATTACATATTGCGGAGATTCAATCGGAAATACCGCTGTAAACGAGGTTAAATTCTTTTTAGTATCTATTTTTCCATTTATTATTTTTTCCGCTGTTGCGGTTTTCCCACCAATATTAATACCCGCCACACGTGCATTTTTTCCACCAGTTGTTTCAGCAATTTTAAATAATATTTTACGTATAGCGTCAGAAATTTCCGGCGATATAACACGTTCACCAGATATTTCCCCAACCGAGCGTTTTAAAATAGTTGGCATAACATAAAACCCGTTTGCAACAGCATTTACAGCCAACAAAACATGCATAGGAGTTACAGCAATTCCATGGCCAAATGAAACTGTTGCACGTTCAACTGGGCCCCATTTTGCCGGCATCATTGGTTTTTCTGTTCGTCCAAATTCAAGACTTAATGGTTTATCTAAATGTAATTTTTCAAAAAACTTTTGCTGTGTTCCTGATGGCAATTCTAATGCAATTTGAACCGATCCAACATTACAAGAATGCAACATTATTTCTGCAACATTTAAATCTGGACGTGGCGGTTTAAAAGAAGAAACGTCTTTTATTGTTGCTGCAACTCTACCGTTTTTATTCAAAATTTTATATGGATCTTTTATATAGTATTCTTTGGCCAAACCAATACCTGTTTCCATGGCCATCGAGGTATTAAATATTTTAAACACCGATCCCATTTCATAAACACCACGCATTGGATAAAACATACGATTAGAGATTGAATCTAGTTCACGGTTTTCAGGATCAAAATCTGGTAATGATACCATTGCTATCATTTCACCAGTTCTGGAATTCATCAACATTCCCATAGCAGCATGAGCTTTATATTTCTGCATAGCATTTGAGAGTTCACGGTAAAACACCGCCTGAACGCGCGAGTCTATAGATAAAACCAACGGATCTTTGTTTTCATCTAAATATTTATCACGTAATCTTTCCACCCCTTCTAACCCATGTCCATCACTGCCAGCAAAACCAACCACATGTGCAGTCAATCTGCGCTTTGGGTATTTTCTCCATTCGGTTTGTTCTATGCCTAGCCCCTCTATTTTTAATATTTTAATTCTTTCACGTTCTGATTCAGATGCGAACTTTTTCAAATAAACAAATTTCTTGTCTGATTGAAGCACTTTCAAAGCATTTGTTACTGAAATTTCTGGGATAATTTCATGTATCTTTGACGCGACAAAATCAATATCTTTAATTTTTCCCGGCCGCAAAGTAATATGGCCAGAAACAATATTTTTCGCTAAAATCTCGCCATTTCTATCCACAATATCCGCACGATTTGATTCCCACGAATTATCACCAACGCTGGTTCTGGCACGATTTGTACCATGAATCCCCAGCAATAAAGTTCTAAGAATAAAAATTATAAAAGCAATAACAAATATTGTATAAATTATGCGAAGCCTGGATCCCGATACACCGGTATTATTACTGCTGCGACGTTGTACCTGTAAAATATCGTGCCCTATTTCAAACATCAAGACCTCGGCGGTTGTTGTTCGCGCATTGGAATATCATTTGCGTTTATATTCTTTGTAAACCCTATGGATTCAAAATGAGGATATATCCCCGAAATTACATTTCTTAAAACTTCGGGTCGCACAAGTTCGGACAATTGTGCTTGGACCTCGGCTGTCTCTTGCTGAATATGAACAATTGCAGCATTTGTTCTGGCCATCGACCTGTTTTGGGCACGATAAAACACCTGCAGACTTACAGTAATAATAAACATCGCTGCAACCATTCCTATACCTATTTTGAAAATTTTTTCGTCATTATTCATTATTATTTGATAATTATAACACAAAAGCTTTTTTATATGGATACTTAATTACTGACCGCTGATATAATACCATTTATACCATTCAATCTAGATGCGCCAAAATTTAAATTTAACGAATCAAATTCAGATTTAATATCTTTAACTTTGTCGTTCACCATGGCCAGAATAATTGCAACGATTCCACTGACCATTGCCGAATCCGCAACCCCATAAAAAACATCATTTAATTTGCAAATTTTAACATAAGACGAACAACCTAAAACCTCTGTGCATACACTGTGCTGTGGTATTGGGGATAAAGACTTTCCAAAATCCATAACTAATTCCAACTTTTGTACTGGATCTTCCATTTGCGCCAAAAAAGATTTTATTTCTTTATAATTCATTATAGTTTTACCAACCCATTTCGGTTAAATCTAATTCTATGCGTGCAACTTCAGACATCTTTGACATATTCCATGCAGGTTCCCAAACCAATTTAATATCCACACCAGTTACACCATCCAGTTGAAGAACTGCGGTCTTTGCCATTTGCATTATTTGTTCTGACATTGGGCACATAGGCGAAGTCATGGTCATTGTTAATTTAACTTTATCCCCATTAATTTTTATATCGTAAACCAAACCCAAGTCCCAAATATTCACGGGGAGTTCTGGATCAAATACTTGCTTTAACGCCGTAATAATATTTTCTTTATTAATCACTTTATAACTTTTTTAATTATATCCACAGTTTGCTGCATTTCTGTCATAGTATTCCACGAGCCCGCCGAAATCCGAACTGTTGAATCCACCCCCAAACGTTTATGCAGCCAAGAAGCGCACATATTTCCAACGCGCAAACATACACCATGTGCACCCATAAGCATTCCAAAATCCAAAGCATGCATACCATCAACTTCAAAAGTTAAAAGCGTTGAATCTTTTGGTGATATAAATTTGATTTTTGAAATTTTTGATAATTCTTTACGTAAAAATTCAATCTTTTGGTATGTCTTTTCTCTGTTATGGGTTATTTCATTTATAGCAGCCGACAATCCAACAATTTGGGTCAATGGTAAAGTACCGGCTTCAAACATAGCGGGTCCTGTTGCCATAAATTGTCCACCCCCAAATTTATCTGTTTTCCATTTTTCGGGCTCTTTTAAATATAAAATCCCCAATCCTGTATCCGCGCCTATTTTATGCCCAGAAAAAACCAATGCATCAACACCCATTTTTTTGACATCTATTTGTTTATGAACAACCAATTGAGAAGCATCAACAATTACTGTCTTTTTATCATCTTTTATAATTTCTTGCGGCGTACCCAAAACATTGGACATCGCAGTCAAAACAACCGCGTCACAATTTGGCACAGACTTATAGTTAAACTCATTATCCAATTCACAAAGAACTGTTTTGTGTCTGGCTTCAAATGGTAATCTGGCAGAATGATGGTCCAAATCAGAAACCGCTACCAATGAATCTGGCGGCAACATATTTGCAAGCCTGTTTAATCCATCTGTTGCACCAGATGTGAATATTATTTGGTCTGAGCTATCAGCACCAATAAATCCGGCAACAGATTCACGCGCCAAAGAAACCATTTTATCGACATAATTTGAACGTTCACACACCCCACGCCCAGCATTAGCATAATGATTTTGTAAAAAATCAAGCTGAGAATCAATCACTGCCCTTGGTTTCAGAGCGCTTGCGGCCGCATCCAGATATATAATTTTGATCTTATTTGTCAATATATTATTTCCTTGCTTTTCTATGTCATTATAATACACTTTTAAACGAAATCAATATAAGGAGAAAAAGGATGGCGATACAACACGCTAATGATTCAAGTTTTGCAGAATTAACCAACAAAGGACTAACTTTGGTAGATTTTTGGGCATCTTGGTGCGGCCCATGCCGTATGTTTGGCCCTGTTTTTGAAGCTGCCGCTGTAAAACATGATAATGTTAGTTTTGTAAAATTTGAAATAGACGAAGCCAATCGTCGCACACCCGCAAAATATGGCATACGTTCTATTCCATCTGTCTTGGCATTCAAAGATGGCGAGTTAATTGAGACCCGAACGGGATTAATGGACGCAGACACAATTACTGATTGGATAAAACAATTGTCTGCTATTAGCTAATAGAGGATAATAAAATGACAAAAAATTATAAAACCCTTAAACTTGATCCAAAATATACCCCTAAGAAAAACGAAGAGTATATGTCGGTCGAGCAAAAGGCTTATTTTTATAATATATTAATTTCTAGACGCAAAGAAGTTATCGCGGCCATAGAAAAAGGAATGTCTGAAATATCTACTAACATTAATATAGATTCTTTAGACGGAACCAATAACGAAGGCGATGACGCATCCGCTACAGAACAAGCCAACAGCCAGATGAAATTTTTAGACCGAAATAAAAATTTACTGGTCAAAATAGATTCTCTGTTGGAACGTCTAGAAAAAGGTAAATACGGATACAGCGTAATTTCTGGGGAAGAAATCGGGTTAAAGCGTCTGTTAGCCAGACCATTGGCAACCATGACCCTCGAAGAAACCGAAGAAATCGAGAGCAAAGAAAGATAATTTATTGTTGTTCGATAAAAAATATTGTGCCCAGGATCAGTTCCGGGCGCATTTTTTTTATCAGACGCCAAATATTCTCTATTTTTTGAAAATCCGAATCTTTAGAAATTATATGCAAACTACCATGAAAATCAGAATCTATAGAATCAAGAATTCCGTAAAATGATGCGGTTATATCCTCTTCATTTTCTATTACAAACCCCAATCCCGATGCACTGGTCAATTTTACACTTTCGAAAATTACGGGATGATCGCTGGGAAACACCTCTTTTAAATCCATTGTTAAAATCAATTTCCGACCAAAAAACAAATCTGCTGCTATTGTAGAAAAAGCCACCGACAATTTTTCATGCACATCTGGCGATGCAATCAACTGCACTCCATTTGCACCCTTTTTAAAAGCAGAATGTATCGCAGCCGCAATTTTTTTCGCATCATTATCAAATTCTTTGGCAATAATATGTGTAAATATCTTTATATTTGAATTTTCCAACCATGTCCAAAGCATATTTACCGAATCTAAATCACATGATATGGCCGGGGCATCCCCCTTTGCGGCATTTTCCGCAACAAAAATAAGCGAACGAGCATCCATTTTGCCGCCACATGATAAAGCAATATGCCCTTTTAGCTCTTCAAAAGTTTCTTCGAAATCAATCACATTGATATAATAGCATATTTTTTGATATAATAATTAAATAGAATGAAAAAAAGATATGAAATTATTTTACTCGATATACTATGGCTTTCCGCAATGGTATTATCTGCCAGTTTTTGGTTTGATGTTCGATTTGGGTTTAACATATTTTACAGCGGACATTGGCATTATTTAATAATGCAACAATTAACCCCCGAAAAAGTTTTACCCTCTTTCTATATATCTTTACTATTGTTTATTATTTTTGGACTTTTTGGGTTTTATCTTATTGGTCGTCCACGTTTACGTAAAATAGATTTTTCAATACGTGAACCTGCAATCCCTCCTGTTTCATCAAAAGAAAACATAGATAACCAAGGGATTGATTCTATTGAACGTGACCCTAATCATTCGCCACTTCCGCCGATAACAGATTTGCCACGTCCACCAAAAATAATTAACCCATTACAACAAATTACAAATCCTGTAATGCCACGAACAACAAATTCGACCGTCATAGTTAATACAAACAACCAGGATAAAACAATCCGAGAAATCTTCGAAAAGGCCGGTTATATCGTCAAAGAACCCCCAAAAATAAACGGGCTGAAATTAAATCTTTGGGCCATTGGTATGGGCGAAACTTTATACATCGGCTTGTCCGATTCACATAGCGGTGAAATTACAGCGGCCGAAGGTGGCGATTCTAAATGGCAAAGTGGAAACTCTAAATTTACCAGCCCGGTTTGGACATTAAATCAAATTACAGAAAAGATACGTGCTTTATTTAATGAAACACTTGATGATGAAATACAAATAAACATCAAACAGTTTGTTGTTATGAATAACGCAAAAATAATAAATCGTGATTCTTTGGAAAAAATATGGCAAGCTTTTGACGTAGATGTATTTGATTCAACCGATACATTGGCCGAATTTATAAACAATAACAAAAACCGTGATATTGAATCAGAAGAACAAGAAGATTTTGATGCTTATGCAGATTATATAGATACGGTTGCAAATTACTTTAATAAAATTTAAAAAATGCAATATAACCAGACAACTGCTCTTCGCCGACTTACAGATCTTTTCATGGATGATTTACCCGTGATATCTGTTATGGGCAAACCTTATCCAGTTGCACCAAATTGGTTTGAAAAGTATAAATCCCTGCGACGTGATTTTATGCGAAGCCTGTCCGATTCTATAGAAGATATTTCTTTTTTAAACCTGGCCCGCGAAGACTTTATGGCTTTAATTATGGGACATGCCCTGCCCGAAAATTTATCTTTGCGATTTCGCATACCTTTACAATTTGGCGGAAAACTGGAAATAGACAATATGTTTATGTGCAAAACATTTCCACATTCACAGAACATGGACAGATTTATTATTGAACAAGCAGACAGCCAAACAATCTGGTTGCCCAGCCCAGCTAAAAAAGTTTATATCCCCGCACACACCGCCAGCGGCGGCCCAGGGGGGAATGCAACCAGCGACAGACTTGAACAAATGGCTGCCCAAATTGCCGCTACCAGGGGATTAGAATGACAAAAGAAGAATTCTTGTCTTGGACAAAATCTTCTAGTGCAACTATGTTACAGACTGCCAGCAGCAGTGAAATTGCACAAACACAAAATGCATTACAACAAATGCATTCCGCAATAATACCTATATCATTGACCGACTTTTATAAAAATATAGCTGGGGGAATTTTATTGGGCGATGCTCAAATATTTGGTCTGGCCGAAATAAAACGCGAAAAAACCGGAACTTATTATATTCCCTCTATTTTACAGGTAAATCGCGATTTTTCCGGCTTTTCAAATATGCGCGGAAAAACTATATTTGGACGTAATGGCCTATTTTGGTTTGCATTTGATGCATTTGGAAAATGTTTTATGTTAAGCAATATAACCCTGGCGCCAATGCGCCAATATGACGATATATTCAAAGCAATGAGTGATTGTCTGGCGGTTGGGAAAATATGAAAAAACTTTCTGTAAACATATCTGGCCATTTAACATCGCTTTCGATAGAAGACGAATTTTTAAACACTTTAAAAGATATAGCCTCTAAAAAAAATAAATCTGTTTCTCAGATAATTCGGGAAATAGACGAAAACCGCAAAGGGGATACAAACCTCTCCAGCGCTGTACGCATCTGGATATTAATTGAAGTAAAAGATAAATAAGAAAAACTTCCTATATATTTTAGTTGAATTTATTTCATACTTCAATTATTATTAGAACATAATCCTAGGAATACAAGGATTCACGCAAAGGAGATATTGCATGACTCATAACAGTATTTGGTTCGCTATTGAACGATTCGCGGCGAAACACAAACTTTCTTGTTCCGGGCTAGCAAAAAATAGCGGTTTAGACCCGACAACTTTTAACAAAAGCAAAAGATGGAGTCGCGAAGGGCAACCACGCTGGCTTTCAACCCAAAGTATTGCAAAAATACTATCGGCGACAAATTCCAACATTTCAGATTTTGCTGAACTTGTGGGGGAAGGAACCCCTATACCTGGCGACCCACAAATATAAGATTTTAATTTTCGCGTTTCTTAAGAACAAATATACAAATTGTTGAAAACGCCAAAATAAATAACATCATTAAATTTAAACCAATTCGACGAAACGGGGTTTGATGTGCGCCCCAAACTTGACCATCTAAAACACCCGAAATTCCAACCGGTAAACTAGAAATTATATGCCCGTTTGCCCCAACAAACGCGGATACCCCTGAATAATTTGCACGGACAATGGGCAGCCCTGTTTCAATTGCTTGGCGTCTGGTCATATCCAAATGCTGATAAGTGCCGGGGGTTTTACCAAACCAAGTATCATTTGTTAAATTTATTATCATTTGTGGATTTAGCCCTTTTGACACCAAAGAATCCGAAAAAATAATTTCGTAACAAATTGCCGGAACAAAATTTAACCCTGAAAACATTATTTCTTCTGGACCATTGCCCCGCTCCAATTGTCCAGGCGTTGGTACTATATCCCCAAGCGGTCGATATTCCCCAAATGGAACCAGATGAGTTTTTGAATAAATGTTTTCAATCTTTCCATTTTTATCCGCAATTATCATTGAATTATAAAAATGTCCGTGCCCCCAACTGGTCGCACCAACAATAACTGGTTTTTTTATTTCTTTGGCAAATTCTAATTCGTCTTTATCTTGTAAAACTACAAACGGATATGATGTTTCTGGAAAAATAATTATATCTGGCGCACCATCTAATTTTGCCAAATTGCTTAAACCTTTTATATTTTCTTTGGCATTTATTATTGCTTGCTCACGCGAATGGCTGGCTTTTTGTTCACCACTTTGTGCCGGCTGAACAATTCTAATTATTTGCGATTTTTGATTATAATTTTCTGATTGTTTTATATTTTGATTACCATAAAAAATCCCTGATAATATTAATGTGCTAAAAATAATTATCGGGGTTCTTTTTTTATTTTTTACCAGTTCAACAGTACTTGCAATCAAACCAATAATTACAAATGTTAAACCGATTGCCCCCCATAAAGACATCGAGTTCGAAAGCATCGGCACACCAAGTGTAATATTTGCGATCGGATTCCATGGGAACCCTGTAAATAACCATTCGCGCAACCATAAAACAAGCGCCCAAGATGATGAAAATACAATTGGATAAATAGACGTAGACGCATTCAACCGGCGCATACAGCCATTTGTTATAATAAAAGGCAATGAAAAGACCAATGCGCCGACAATACCAATTCCAATTATTCCAGGTATGGTCCAAATCCTGAATTGAGCCGCTAGTTCCGGTACAACAAAGATAGAATTTAGTACCCACCAGAATGATGCCATTGCATAGGCCGCACCAAACAACATTGAATTTCTGACTGCTTTATCGCGCCCCAAAATTAAATAATATGCTGTGCCAATTCCAATAATTGTTGCCCACCAAAAATTAAATGGCGCAAACCCAAACGATGTTATTGCACCAGAAAATATAGAGGCTATTGCAAAAATTAAATTTTTATTTTTTATATTCTTTTTAACCTGTGCGGGCGCAACTTTATATGGATTTGCTATATTTAATTTTGATAATATTTTAATCTCGGCAGATTCCATTTTTGTCGCGTCTTTATCATTCAAATGGTCATACCCCAATAAATGCAAAACACCATGAACAACCAAATGAACCGTATGGTTTTTAAATTCTTTTTCATCAGATTCGCGCATAGTTGTATCAAAAGAAATATAAACATCCCCCAACAACTCTGAATCCCCAGTTTCAAAAGAAAGAACATTTGTTGGCTTGTTTATTTTACGATATTTTTTATTCAACGCGCGAATTTCTGAATCGTTTGTTAAAATGATTGATACTTCGCCACTGTCAGTCTTGCTAACAAAATCCGTTACCAGATTTACAATCTTTGTATAATCAATTTTATATTTTTTCCATCTAGAATCATGAATATCTAAAAAGATTTTTATCATAACAAATGTCTTTTGTTATTTCCATCTGGCCCGGACACTATACCTTCGCGTTCCATTCGTTCCATAAAACCTGCGGCCTTGTTATAGCCAACCCCAAGTCTTCGTTGAATGTAAGAAATTGTTGGTTTTTTATCACGCACAACATATTCAACCGCTTGACGATATAAATCTGCATCTTTGGCTTCTTTGCCTGTAAGCATTCCTGGTATATCAGAAACATCTATTCCGCCACCAATTGCCCCGCCATATTCATCTTCTGATTCGCCAATGCCGTCTATGTATTCTGGGGAACCCTGTTCGCGCAAAAAGTCCGCAACTTTATTTATTTCCTTATTTTCAATCCATGCACCATGGATTCTGACCGGGGTTCTGCCAGCCTCAGAAAATAACATATCTCCGCATGATAATAATTGTTCGGCCCCCTTTTCCCCCAGCGTCGTCATAGAGTCAATATTAGAACGTGCCTGAAACGAAATACGTGTTGGGAAATTGGCCTTGATAACACCAGTTATAACACTGGTATCTGGTCTCTGTGTTGCAGCAACTATATGCATTCCGGCCGCACGAGCTTTTTGTGCCAAACGTTGTATGCACGCTTCTACTTCTTTTCTTGCGACACTCATTAAATCTGCAACCTCGTCGATTACTATGACCAAATAAGGCATATCCGACAAATCCAATTCTTGCTCTTCGAATTCAAGCGCACCTGTTTCTGGATCTGTTCCGACCGGAACTTGCTTGGTAATTGTTTCACCGCGTTCGCGTAAATCAGCCGCTTTTTCATTATAACCTTCCAGATTTTGAACCCCCAAATCTTTCAACTTTTTATAACGATCTTCCATTTCACGTACTGCCCATTTAAGCGTATTAACCGCCATATTCGCATCTGTAACAACCGGCGCAATCATATGTGGAATATCTTGCCACAGTGTAAAATCAACCCCTTTTGGATCAACAATAATTAATTTGCATTGGTCTGGGGTAAAATGATAAACAATAGACATAATAATAGATTGCACAAAAACAGATTTACCACTGCCCGTACGACCAGCAATAAGAGCGTGCGGCATTTTTGCTAAATCAAAATAAATTGGGTTTCCTCCAATATCCACACCCAAAGCCAATGGAATGTGATATTTCGATTCTATAAATTTTTCATCTTTAACCAATGATTGAAAACGAACAAATTGGCGGTTAAGGTTTACCATTTCAACCCCAATGTAATTACTGCGCGGAATATGAGCAATACGAATATTTTCAGTCGCCATAGCACGTGTCATATCTTTGACTGTATCGGTAATTTTTGCAATGCGCTGTCCTGAATCTGGCTCAAATTCATACAACGTAACTATTGGACCAGGCTTAATTCCTGCAACTTTACCGTAAACGCCAAACTCTTCAAAATGAGCCTCCATCGCGGCAGCATTGCGTTTCAATTCGCTTGTAACAGCATGTTTAGCAAATACTGATTTTTCCAAATATTCTAGCGGAGGAAATTCATAATCATCTTCTGATGACTTGCTTTTTTTGACTCTCTTTTTTTGTTTCCGTTTTGGAGCACTTTCTTCTTCATCGTCTTCTTCAAATTCTTCTTCTATTTCTTCATATTCTTCTTCTTCTTGTTTATTAATTGGGTGCAGTCTTAAAATGCTAAACAAAATACGAGATCCTTTTACAATTATATGTATAACATTTTTAATATCTTGCCATCTTATATGCAAAAGAATTCCGGCCATAAATAAAAACAAAGCTATAAAAACAATACCAAAAACAAATGTCCAGCCATGTGCAAATAACCCAAGATCATGATGAGCAATTAAACCAACCAATCCCCCAAAAAACTTTGATGGCATTATTGTTCCAAAGCCCAAAGCCCCAATTATGGTCGCCAATACAGCGCGAATAATATTATATTCTGGAAACTCTTCTTCCCATTTCAGCATCATGGAAACGCCCGCGCGCGCAATAAAAAGAAAAACGAACAGCGCGGGAACAAAACCAATTCCATAAAATATAAAACCAATTATATTTCCAATTAAACTTTGGCGTCCAAAATTAGATGCGGTCATAAATCCATCCAAATAAGGATTATGAAAAATCAAAGCAAAACAAAATAAAACACCAACAAACGTTAAAGCCGCGCCAATCCCACGAAAAGCGACACCACGAGCAGCACCCCGAATTGAATCAGGTAAAAATTTTTGCTTTTTAGCCATACATGCATTTTAACATAAAAAGCACAAAAGAGCAAAACTACATAAAAAATATTTAATTAAATTATATACTTATTTAATAATACTTAAAAATAATTGACAAATACTCCGTTGTGTATTATAAAATACCTTAGATATTAATATAAAAAGAGATAAAAATGGCGGAAAATAAAAACAGAAACATCTTTAAAGAATATTTTTTTCCGATTGTTAACGTCCCCTATCCCAAATTATTAAAGGCCGCAACAGAAAAATACCCCATACCGAACGGAGCTGTTTTCGAACATGAGTATAATATATTGGCTGTATTTAAATATGTATATTTCCAATCAATTTTAATTTCGCGTAAATTTAACATAAGTATAAAAAGTGGACACGACGCAGCAACTGGTGTTTTAGCTGGTTTATTTATATCAAAACTAACCATGGATGCATTTGAAACTATACAACTTGAAGCCTCACAATTTTTTGAAGAATTTAATGATATGAATTACCCACAATCTAATAATTACGAAGATAAAAAAGTAAAAATAAATTGGGTTAAAATAAAATCAAATACCAAAAATAATAAACAAGAGGAAATCGTATTAAATTGTAATTATTGTGATATTCAAACAAACTGCAATCAAGAAGATTCCCCCGAGAACTGTAAATTTCTAGCAAGTTGTTTAAAAGAAGTTATTATTGATAAATCCATACCTTTTGACTATAAAACTATCAAAGATAATAATGAATATGGCCTTTCTGTGGGGCTTTCTGATACTGCATTTAAAATATATTCTGACACAATTAAATTTGCATTAACATATTTCAAAGTTCGTTAAAAACCCGCAAATGCGGGTTTTTTATTTCTTTTTTGATGTCGCTTTTTTCTTTGGTTTTGCCTTGGGCTTTTTTACCACAGGCTTTTCCGCAGAATTTGCTGACTTTGTTTTAGATGGGGCAACCTCTTTTTTTAATTCTTTTTTAAAGATGTTTATCCCATTAGCCAAATTTTTCATGACATCTGGTATTTTTGAGTGTCCGAACAATACCAAAACTAAAATTATTATTAAAAGTATTTCCCAAAAACCCGTTTTCATTTTTTATTCCTTTGTTTATTTTTTTTATTTTTTATCGTGCAACATAGCAATCCAATCCGTCAGATTTCGCATTTCTGCAAAATCCATCCGCATCCTGGGAATTGGTAAAAGCAATTCGCAGACGATATGTTGTTTTGCCATTTGACAATACAGCTTCTTGAATTATAAAATCATGTCCAGAAAACAATCCTGCATGGGAAACTTGTAATTTCTTTTGCGAAACTTCTGCCCCTGAACGAGTTGTATAAGATCCAAACTGAACATAAAAACCTTTAAATGAGGATGTTGTCGGTTTTGGTGCACGTTTTTCAACGGGCGCTTTTTCTGCATCTGCTGTTTTAACCGGTGCATGCGCAGTTTTTGAAATCGGCCTTGGTTTTGGAGATTCTACCTTTGGCGCTATCTTTGGTTCTACTGGGGCCGCAGACGGCGCATCTGGTTTAAACACAACGTCTTTTCTTTCTTCAACCACACGCACTGGCACACCAGCTGCTGGTTCAGCCTCACCTGCAATTACTTTATCTGCCCCAGCGGCAAAATCTGTTGCTGGCGGTGGCGGAGGTGCCGCCTGTTCTGTTGCT
>Ga0265294_10005637_pt1 | contig 15256 bp, 13 predicted proteins | sample MunlanPumphouse3_FD_192504 | JGI IMG/M metagenome (GOLD analysis project Ga0265294, IMG submission 192504) | Groundwater microbial communities from a municipal landfill in Southern Ontario, Canada - Pumphouse #3 | ecosystem: Environmental > Aquatic > Deep subsurface > Groundwater | place... | reverse complement strand
AGGCGTAAGTGACTATTGTTTTTTAATATATTATAATGGTTCGGTTCTCTGTGCGTTTATTAAGGGGTTGTAGCTCAATTGGTAGAGCGCTTGCATGGCATGCAAGAGGTAAGCGGTTCAATCCCGCTCAGCTCCACCAAACACAGATAACGCCTCATGTCCTGCAAATCAAAGATTCTCTGAGCTCGATGTAAGCTAAAATAATTAACGAACCTTACTGACAATACTCTCTATCATATTTTCTTTTCAAGTATCCAGGGTTATTAATATTTGCTAAACTAATACATATGAAAGATCCCTATAATGTTTTAAGTGTTAAACAAGAATCTACAGATGCTGAGATAAAGTCCTCGTATCGTAAGCTTTCTAAAAAATATCACCCAGATCTCAATCCTAACAATAAGGATTCTGAAAAAAAATTCAAAGAAATAAACGACGCCTATGAAACAATTCGCAACAAAGAGTGCAGAGAAAAATATGAGCAAGAGAAACAATACAAAGAATATGCGAACCAGTCTCAACAACAGAACACAGGAAGACAAAGACCATTTTATTACGAGACTCAATCCCCACATGGTCGTTACAGTTCTAGTTTTAGTAGTGATTATGAAAATATTTTTGCTAACCTTTTTCGTGGTGAATCCAACGATACTAATCTTGGAAATGATTTACCAGGGCAAGATGTTCAATATTCATTAAAGATAAGTTTTGAAGATGCTGTCTTGGGAGCTGAAAAAGAACTTGTTTTAAGTAAAGGAAAAACTATTAAAGCAAAAATCCCTCCAGGCATAACTGAAGGAACGGTTCTACGCTTTAAAGGACAAGGTTCTCCAGATTCAAAACAAAAAAACCACGGTAACGCTTATGTAAAAATTCAGGTAGAACCCTCGTCGATATTTAAAAAAGCAGGTAATGACTTAATAATAGAGGTTCCAGTTACTCTCTATGAAGCGATTCTAGGAGCGAAAATAGAAGTTCCTGTAGTAGGAGGCAAGGCAACAGTAACTGTTCCAGCTGGTGTTAATTCAGGCACAAAACTAAGATTGAAAAACAAAGGATATCGCCAAAAAGCTAAAACCAATCAGGGCAATCAAATAGTTGAAATCATCGTTACTTTACCTGACAAAATTGATGACAAACTTGCTAACTTCATGAAACAGTGGGCTACTGAACATCAGTATAAACCTAGAAAATAAAAAGAGGTAACACTATGGGAAAAAAAATATTATTACAGGTTGAAGAGATTATTACTCAATATAATTTAGAAGCGTCATTCATTATAATGTGTATTGAGAATGAATGGATTGAGTTAACCAACCAAAACCCCGCTATGCTGGATCAAGAAGATATATCAAGAGTGCTCCTAATCCAGGACCTTAAAGAAGCCATGGGTGTTAACGATGATTCAGTTCCCATAATATTAAACCTTATTGACCAATTACATTGCTTGCAAAATCAGTTGCTTAATTTTTCTTAAAATATAGTAATAAAAAAAATTCACACCCTACCCACTCAGCTCTGCTAGACTTTTTTTCTATACAAGCATTCGCGAGTACTAGTTTAAAGCAGGATAAACGGATATTTTTCTTGATAAATGCTTAATAAGTATGTAAAGATTAACTATTAGGAGTTAACTATAATATGAAAAATAAAACTATCTTTTACCTCTTTATTTGTACAATCACTCTACTCTCCTTTTCATTTACTGAATTTAATGGACAACTCTCCTCCTGGGCAATAATACCTAAACAAGAAGTATCCCCAAATATTATTGGACTTCGCTATATTCCAGAAATGAAAATTAATAAAGGCGAACTGTTTGATATGCCAATAGATGGCTACTTTGCCTTGAATATAAATGCCTCAGGAGAAATTAACAAGAGTAATTTCAGCTCTAATCTCTCTCTTTACCGTGGATGGTTGCGTTATACTTCTGCTCAATCAGAAACTCGTCTTGGTTTACAAAAAATTAACTTTGGTCCAGCTAAAATACTTCGTTCACTCCAGTGGTTTGACCAGATGAGCCCCACAGACCCACTAGGTTTAACAAATGGTGTTTCTGGTCTCTTAACTAGATATTATTCTTTGGACAATAACAATGTCTGGCTTTGGGCATTAGTAGGGAACGAAGATCTCAAAGGATTCGAAACAACAAAAACTTTAAAGAACTCCATCGAGATAGGTGGACGCTATCAGTTTCCGTTTTATTTAGGAGAACTCGGATTATCTTCTCATACAAGGCAAATTCAAAATGGTGGACAATCTGGCAATGAATATCGGTTAGGGTTTGATGGTGAATGGGATGTTGGCTTTGGGCTTTGGCTCGAAACAACAATTCAAAAAACCAACGCTCCTTGGTTAACAGAATGGAAACATGTTCGAACTCTAGGCGTGGATACTACCATTGAAGTTGGAAGTGGCTTACATATTCTTTTAGAACACCAAAACACAAGTGCTGGAAGCGAACTATTTAAAACAAATAAGCTTAGCGATATTTCTGCTCTCTCTGCTGATTATCCGCTAAATATGCTTGATAGCGTGTCTGCAATAATTACACGGGTTTGGACATTAGATAAAAACTCATTTTTCATAAGTTGGCAGCGCACATTGGACGAATGGTCAGTCAATGTTAGTGCCTTTAATGATGAAGTTTTAGCAAATTCTGGAGTTCAAGTAATGATAGCGATAAATCATTAATAAAAGGAGGAAAAAATGACTGATATAATAATAAAGACAGAAAATTTAGTAAAAAAATTTCCAATTGGAGGTAGATTTTTTACAGCCTTAAATAATATTAACCTCTCATTCAAGGAGGGAGAATTTACTGGAATTGTTGGGCCAAGTGGTTCAGGAAAAACTACCCTACTCAATATTTTAGGATCGCTAGATAAACCAACCGAAGGAAGCGCTATTGTGCTTAATCAAAAGATTGAAACTCTTTCACATAAACAAGCTGCAAAACTAAGAAACCATCATCTAGGCTTTATTTTTCAAACATATAACTTACTACCAGTGTATACGGTTTACGAAAATATTGAATTTCCGTTACTTTTACTGGAAATGTCAGCCAGTGAGCGTCAGAAAAAAGTAAACCAAGCCTTAGAATGGGTGGGACTTACGGATAAAACTAAATCTAAACCAACGCAGCTTTCTGGCGGAGAGAGTCAACGAGTAGCTGTAGCTAGAGCAATGGTGAAGGAACCAAAGATTGTGCTTGCGGACGAACCTACTGCAAACTTAGATGCAGAAAACTCTCATAATATTTTAAAAATGATGGCTAATTTAAATAAAGAGCTAAAGACAACTTTTATTTTTTCCACCCACGACGACAAAGTAATTAGTTATCTGAAACGTAAAATATCGCTTGTTGATGGTGCAGTTGCAAAGGATGAATACTTCACAAACCCCTCTGCAAAAAAAGAGTAATAAGATGTTAAAAAAAAAGAAAGGCGGTTGTTTATGTTACTAGCACTAAATTTAGCATTCAAAAACCTAATGGGTGGTCGTTTACGAACCGTTCTAAATATTCTGATACTATCTTTTGCTTTTGTCATAATTATCTTTTTCAGAGGCATTATGAATGGCATGGATGAACAAATGAGTAGAGCAATGATAGATGAAGAAATAGCAGGCGGACAGTATTGGGTTGAAAGCTATGACCCCTTTGACCCGCTTACGCTGGATGAAGCCTATATGAACATACCAGCAGAAATACAAAAATTAATCAATAATGGAACAGCAGAACAAATTTTATTAAGACCTGCGACAATTTTTCCTCAAGGACGAGACCAAAACGTAATATTGAGAGGCATTAATCCTAACCAAAAACTAGTTACAATGCCAACGATTGCTTTATCTTCGCAACTGGAATTTCCTCTGCTTATAGGTAAGCATATGGCAAAAAGTAGTGGGTTAAACGTTGGTGACAAAATCATGATCAGATGGCGTGATAAGCATGGTGCGTTTGATGCCAAGGAAGGAACCATTGTTTCTATCATGGACACTATTGTCCAAACTATAGACCGTGGACAAATTTGGATGAGAATCTCTGATTTACAGGAGCTTTCTGGCCTACCCAATGAAGCCACAATCATTCTTGTTGATAAAAATGTTACCCCTGAGCTAATTACCGGTTGGACATTTAGAAGCACAGACTTTTTGCTTAGTGATGTGAAAAGTCTATTAAAAACTAAACAAGCAGGTGCTGTAATAATGTATGCCTTACTTTTATTTTTAGCGATGCTAGCAATTTTTGACACTCAAGTTCTGGCTGTTTTTCGAAGACGCAAAGAAATAGGAACTATGATTGCCATGGGCATGACGCGTAACAGAGTTATTGCCATCTTTACTATAGAAGGCGCCTTGAATGGTGTGTTTGCTATTATTGCAGGAGCAATCTGGGGGTATCCATTATTGCGTTATTTCGCTGTGAAGGGTATGTCTATTTACTCAGCAGCCGATGACTTTGGCATGGCAATCCCTGACCGTCTGTATGCTTATTATAGTGGACAATTAATCATAGGGACTACTTTGCTAATTTTTATTCTTGTTACTATCGTAAGCTATTTACCAACAAGGAAGATAGCAAAACTAAATCCAACCGAGGCAATAAGGGGGAAAACAACATGATTAAATTCTTATTAAAAGGAATCCTGCGAGACCGCTCGCGTAGTCTGCTACCAATAATAATTGTGACAATGGGCGCGTTCTTAGCAGTTATTATGTATACCTTCATGGAAGGTGGCATTGGTGGCATGATAGAGACCAGCGCACGTTTCAATACTGGACATGTACGCATTATGACTAACGCTTATTATAAAATCCAAGACCAAGTTCCTAACGATTTAGCGTTAATAGAGGTCTCGCCGTTACTGGAAAAACTGCAGACTACATATCCAGATTTTCGTTGGATGACTAGAATACAATTTGGAGGTTTACTGGATGTCCCAGATGAAAATGGTGAAACATTAAAGCAAGGACCAGTAGTAGGTACGGCTATAGATTTTAGTTCAAATGTTGGATCAGAAATCATGAAGATTAAACAAGGTTTAGTGTCTGGAGCCCTACCTACGAAACCTTTTGAGATTTTAATCAGCGAACAGTTTGCCAACAAATTGGGTCTTAAAATTGGTGATAGCGTTACTTTATTAACCTCAACCATCAATGGTAGTATGGCCTTCGCTAATTTTATTGTTTCTGGTTTTCTTAGCTTTGGCATCAATGCTATGGATCGAGGAACAATTATTGCAGACATAAAAGACATCCAGTCTGTGCTCGATATGCCTGACGGTGCCAGTGATGTTTTAGGTTTCGCTTCTAATATGATTTATGATGACAAGAAAATGGTTGAGACAGCCAAAAAGTTTAATGTAACTTTTGGTAATGCTGAGGATGAGTTTGCTCCAATCATGTTAAGTTTGGGTGAGCAGGATGGTTTAGATGAAATGCTCGGTTATGCGGATGCCGCTGGCTCTATCATTGTCGGATTGTTTGTCTTTGCGATGGCCATAGTGCTTTGGAATTCTGGACTAATGGGTAATCTTCGACGATACGGAGAAATTGGTATTCGTTTAGCCATGGGAGAACCGAAAGGATTTATCTATCGGGCAATGATTCTAGAATCTTGTATGATAGGAATAATCGGCTCAATTATCGGGACGATTATCGGTTTATTCTGTGCATATTTGTTGGAAATATATGGGCTTGATTACGGAGCTTTAATGCAGAGTTCAACAATGATGATGGAAAATGTCATGAGGGCTAAAGTTACTCCTTTTGCGTTCGTGATTGGGTTTCTTCCTGGGGTATTTGCTCCCGCCTTAGGTGCTATATTTGCAGGGATTGGTATTTATAAACGTCAAACAGCAAGTTTATTTAAAGAATTGGAGGTATAAAAATGAAAATATTCGCACAAATCATACTATTACTATCTTTTTGTTTCGCTCTTACTGGTCCAGAAATTTTGCAAAAAGTTGATAATAATTTTCAAGGTCTTAACCAAATTTCTGAATCAACAATGATTATTCACGACCTTAGATTTAGTAGGAGTATTTCTGCTAAATCTTGGTCTGCAGAGAAAGGCAAATTAGCTTTTACTGAATATTTGTCGCCCGCTCGTGAAAAGGGAACAAAAATGTTAAAAATTGAAGATGAGCTCTGGATATATTCTCCAATGGCTGACCGAATTATAAAAATTGCAGGACATATGCTGAAACAATCAGTAAGTGGATCAGACCTTTCTTATGAAGATTATTTAGAAGAAAGTGACTTAGTTAACAACTATTCTTCTAAAATAATTCGTGAAGAACTATTTGAAGAAAGAGAATGTTATGTCTTGGAACTAGTAGGCAAAAAAGAAGGTCTTTCTTATCCAGTTCAGAAAATCTGGGTGGATAAGGAACGTTTTCTTCCACTAAAAAGCGAACAATTTGCAAAAAGTGGTGAATTACTTAAACGGTCAGTGATTAACGAAGTATTTAAGGTTGCTAATCGTTGGTATCCCAAGAGAATGACCTATAAAGACATGCTTAAAACTGGAAAAGGAACCGAGTTTGTAGTTGACTCTATTAAGTTTGACCAAAGCATACCAGCACACACCTTTACTAAGGCTAATTTGCGTCGTTAGTAAAAAGGTAACGGCTAAGTTTTGTGTAGAGATAATAGGAGAAATTTATGTTATTAGTAATAAATTTAGCTTTTAAAAACTTAATGGGAGGACGGTTACGAACAGTTCTAAATATTTTGATACTTTCGTTTGCCTTTGTTGCTATTTTACTTTATCAAGGGCTGATAGCTGGAATGAACGACCAAATGACCAGAGCCGTCATTGAGGAAGAAGTTGGTGGTGGACAATTTTGGGTAAACAGCTACGACCCTTATGATCCCTTTAAATTAGACAATGCCTATGGACCACTTCCGTCCAAGCTTATTGCTATGGTAAACGAAGGACAAGCTGAACCTATTCTGCTGCGACCAGCCACTATCTTTCCGCAAGGAAGAGAACAGGGTGTCGTGTTGCGTGGGATTAATCCAAATCAGAATATTTTAAAAATGCCAACCACAGTATTGTCCTCAGAGATAGAATTACCCTTAATCATTGGCAAACGTATGGCAAAAAGCACAGGATTAAAAGTTGGGGACACTATTATGATTAGATGGAGAGATAAGAACGGTGCTTTTGATGCTAAAAAAGGAACTATAGTTGCAGTCATGGGCACTATCGTCCAAACAATAGATCGAGGTCAAATTTGGATGTCGTTGCAAGATTTGCTTAAAATTTCTAATATGGAAAAGGAAGCGACTATTCTTGTTTTAAAATATCCGCATATAAGTGAAAGTATTGAAAACTGGACATATAAAAGCCAAAAAAATCTTTTGCAGGATGTGAAAAGTGCCGTTGATGCTGAAAAATCTTTTAGTATTGTGATGAATATTATTTTGTTAGGATTAGCCTTGATTGCCATTTTTGATAGTCAAATGTTTGCTGTGTTTCGTCGTCGTAAAGAAATTGGCACACTCATCGCGTTGGGTATGACCAGAGCTAAAGTGATTGCTCTTTTTACCATTGAAGGTGCGCTTAATGGGGTTTTGGCAATTTGTGCTGGGTTTGTCTGGGGACTACCTTTGATGCGTTATATGATGAATACTGGAATGAGTGTATATTCAGCAGCAGATGATTTCGGTATGGCAATGCCAGAAAGATTATATGCTTCATTTAGTTTGCAGTTAATTTTAGAATCAACACTACTGATCTTCCTTATGGTGACAATTGTTAGTTACTTACCAACAAAAAAAATAGCAAAACTAAATCCCACTGATGCTATCCGTGGAAAAGTTACGTAAAACTTTATCTACTCGTAGTAACTACGCCATAAACCAGTAAAAAAAGACTTGGCATTGATACCTAAGTTACTAGTTTTATAGCCACCCTCTTGAACAACTAGCGTTGGTAAATTCATTTCTCCTAGCAACTTACCAGTCTCTTCAAAGTTTTTTGCTATAAAGCTCCAAGTACCAGTAGGATCACCTTTTGCGGTATCTAGTCCTAAACTAACAATCAAATATAATGGCTTATACTTTTTTATTTTATTAATAGCCTTAATCAGAGTCTTTTTATATTCTTCATAACTAATACTTTCAGGCAATGGATAATTAACATTAAACCCTTCACCAACACCAACGCCAACTTCATCAACAAATCCTGAAAAATATGGATACGCAAATCTGGGGCTTCCATGTATTGAAACAGTGAAGACATCTTCCCTGTTATAAAAAATGTCTTGCTGACCATTACCATGATGATAATCAATATCTAATATAGCTATTTTCCCAAACTTAGACAAATATTCTGCTGAAATAGCAGCAGAATTAAAATAACAAAACCCGCCAAATGCTCTCTTTTCAGCATGATGACCTGGAGGTCGTACAAGAGAGTAAACAATATCCTGACCATCTTCCAGTAATTTTGCCCCAGTTAAGGTGCAAAAAACCGATTCTTTTGCAGCTAAAAAAGCATTCGTATTAATTGGAGTAAAAGTGTCGATACAATAATATCCAGCACAAACATCAAGCTCTTTGGGTGGTTTTTTTGCATTTCTTATAGGAAAAATGTAAGGATAAATGGACTTCCCTACCGGCAAGGAGGCACAAACTTTTTTAAAGTAATTAAAATAATCCAAATCATGCACCTTTTTAATATAGTCTTCAGAAAAAGTTCGGCTTTTAATTTTTACAAAAAGATTTGATTTATCTAACTCTGTCATTATGGAAGAAATTCTGACCGGTGCTTCTACATAGCCACGTTCTTTAACGTGATGGATATAATGCTTTTCATTAACTATTAAAGCTATTTTCTGTTTATCTTTGACCGAAAAATTACTTGAATGGTTAGTTTTTTTCAGATATTTTGGCTTTCTGCATTGGATAGGGTCATCCTTAAACGAGTCTAAAACAAACTTCATGTATTCCTCAGAGCACAAATCAGAATACTTTCTCTTTAGAATAGCTTTAACAATTTTAATTGCAATATCTAAATCTAAAACATTTTCACTTTTATCTAAATTATCAAACATCAAATAAGGCGGATTATCATCTCCCTCATTTAAAAGAGTCTCATACTTTGTATTTGTGATTGGAGTAACACCAAAACTTTCATAAAACTTAAACCTACGAATGTTTTCTTTGAGTATTTCTGGATCTCGGCATAACAAAGGGTCGTCTGGCAAACATTCAAAAAACAACCCAACGCTATTCAGCTTTTTTGCTTCTGACCTAACTTTTTCATAAAGAATACTGCCAATACCCCTACCAGAAAATCCTTTTTTTGTAGCAAGAAAATCTAAAAAACAAAAATTCAAATCTGGGGCGTGAAACAATAAAGCAAAGGCATCAACATTTCCTTTATGATTGTCTGCAACTAATAAAATTGCACGAAATTTATATTTTAATGGATTATGAAGTTGTTCTGTTAATTGTAAAATTTCTTCTTCTTTAACCCCTGGAAATTGAGCTCTTATAATTTCCTGAACTTGCAATAATTCTCTTTTGTTTGCTGGATATATTGCATCATGAATACGCCTAATTCTTAGCATTACAACAACTCTTTTACGAAAAGCGCTTTGTCATCATTCGGTCCGTAAAAATCTTTTAGCTGTGCCTCAAGATAATAATTGCAACTCAGATAAAATGTTCTTGTAGGCAGATATTGTTCACGAGAGGAAGTTTCCACATAAACTCTTCCACCACCCTGCTCTTTCATTAATTTCTCTGCTCTTAGCATCAACTCTTTGCCTATCCCCAATGACCGATAATTATTATCAACAACAATCCAGTACAAGTCATAACTCATTACTGTCCCATGAATAGGACCATAGCAAACATAGCCAACTACTTTTTGGGCTATCTCTGCAAAAAGAAATAAATATCCACTAACTTTTCCTTTTTGTAATCTCTCTTCAATTAATTCAACAGCAATACCCAATTCTTCCTCATTAAAAAATTTTGTGGAATCAACGATTCTTCTGATATTTGCCACATCTGCTGCTTTTGGTTTTTCTCTAAAAGTTAAGTCTGTTTGTTTATTCATTTTAATTTCCTTAAATTATTAATTATAACTTTTATCATGTCTGTATATGATAATCCCGATTTATTGGCGGCTGCCACAAAACCACTGTCCTCAGAAATCCCAGGATTCGCATTTATCTCCAATATCCAGGGCTTATTATATTTATCCACTCGAAAATCGATTCTAGCGTAGCCATTTAGACCAAAAATTTCCCAACATTTCAGAGAAATAGCCTCAAGCTTTTTTAATAAACTTTTATCGCTTGTCTCAAAATCAAAAGTCCTGAGAGTATTTTGATACTCAAAAGTTGAGTCATCCCATTTTGCTGAATAGCTTATAATTTTTTCTTTATCCTCAGGAAAATTTATAAACTGCATTTCTGCTAGTGGCAAAACAAGCGGATTTTCTGAAGAACCAATAATCGAGATATTAAATTCTCTACCATCAATGTATTCTTCTATGAAAAATTTGTCATTATATTTATTATTCTTATTTTGAATTTCAGTTTGCATCATCTCTAAACTAGAAAACACTGAGACAGAAGAATCGTCTATATTAATAGATGCATCCTCAACAATAGACTTGATGATGACTTTTTTGTTTAACATCTCCCTTTCTCCGACCTTAGAGTCAAGACTAAACCAATTAGCTGTAGGCAAATTAAATTGTCTCAACATTAACTTTGCTAACACTTTATTTGTAGTTAAATAGGTACTTTCAGACGAACAGCCGGAATATGGAATTGAATAAAACTCCAAAAACAATGGAGCCAAATGCAAATATTTACCCTCTGTTTCCACCAAATTAAAAACAAATTCAGGAGAACATAGTTTAATCTTACTGAATAGCGAGTCAAGATTATTTAGACTAAACTCTTCAACAAAAACATAAAAATCTAACTGCTCTAAAGCTTTTCTAACACTATTAACTTGTACTAATGTGTCTATTTGGTCTTCTGCATTAGGATCTAATAATTGTTGATGTAAAAGAACAACTTTTTTAACTGGTTTTGTCATTACTAACCAGGACTAATCTTTTAGTTGCAGAATCCATTATCATTCTAATTAACTCAACATATGGAACATGTAAATGTCTACATAATATTGGCAAATCAGAATCAGCTGGATTTAGGCCAGCCAAAGTATTTACCTCAATAAAGTTAGGGACTCCGTTATTATCTAACCTCACGTCTACCCTTCCTCCATCCCTGCAACCTAATGCTCTCCAAGCTTTAAGAGCAACTTCTGTGCTTCTAGAAGCATCAGAATCAATTGCAATTTGATAGCGCACCATTTCTTTATAGTTCTGCTTAACTTCATAAGAATATACTTCTTGTTCGTCTTTTTTTGCAAATAAAACTTCTAAAACACCTAAGGCTTTTGACTCCTGTCCAGTTCCTACAATCCCGATTGTAAATTCTCTGCCAGACAAATATTCTTCAACTAAAACTGGCTGTTTAAAGTTCTTTAGCAAGGTTGAAACTGTCTCATATAAGTCTTTTTCATTTTTGATTTTAGAGGTAGCGCTAATGCCTTTACTACTACCTTCAGCAACAGGTTTCGCAAACATAGGATAACCAAAGGGAATATCCTTTAGCTCAGAAAGATCTTCAATCACTCTAAAACCGGCAGTTGGAATACCTTTGTCATTCAAAACATGTTTAACAAGACCCTTATGTTGAGACAAGGAATGTATCGTAGAATCAGAAAAAGTAGAGGGAATACCATAGGCATCCAATAAGTTAGGAATCTGAGATTCTCGAGCTGGACCATTTAAGCCCTCAGCAATATTAAACACTAAATCCCATTTTTTACCACCATGCAACAGATGAACTAACTGATGTATGTTCCCTATTCTTTCTGTTTCATACCCCAATTGTTTCAAGCTATTCTCAATCGCATCGATAGTCTCAATGTTATCAAACTCAGCAACATCCTCATTATTATATCCCATTTTCCTATAATCTTCTTTTAAGTCATAAGTTAACCCAACCACTATTTTACCAGTAGATTTATTGAACGAAGGGTCATAATAAGTATACATTTTGTCTTGATAGTTACTAAGAATAACTTGATTACCTTTTTTACCTTTGTAATAATCAGGCAAGATAGGTATTTTCCCTCCACCATTTGGGGCATCTATAACATAGTGAGGTATGGCATATCCAGAAGTATGACCTCTCAGCCCTTTGATAATCTCTTTGCCCTTTTCTACGGTTGTTCTAAAGTGCGAAGAGCCAACAATCAAATCACATTGATACATATAATATGGTCTTACTCTAACCTTTAATAACTCATGAAATAATTTTTTCATCACAGGAACGTTATCGTTAATGCCCTTCAAGAGGACTGTTTGACTCCCAAGGGGGATGCCAATATCAGAAAGTCTCAAACAAGCTTCTTTTGTCTCAACAGTCAGCTCATCAGGATGAGTAAAATGTAAACTTAAATATAAGTTTTTATGTTTTTGCAAAATCTTCAACAAACGTTTCGTTATTCGCTGAGGCAAAACAGCTGGCACTTTACTACCTATTCTCATTATTTCAATGTGTTTAATTTTTCCGATACTTGTCAGCAACCAATCTAGTTGATTATCAGACAAAGTTAAAGGGTCCCCACCAGAAATAACAACATCTCTTATCTCGGAATGAGCTTTCAAATAATCAATAGCAGCTTGCCAATATGCTAAGCCAGTATTTTGTTTGTTTGCATCACCAACCATTCTGGAACGAGTGCAATACCTACAATTAACAGAGCAAAAATTAGTAACCAAAAACAAGGCTCTATCAGGGTATCTATGAATAATCCCATCAACAGGATTAGTTGACTCTTCTCCTAAGGGATCCAGTGCTTCTTCTTTAGTTACACGCATCTCATCAATAACTGGAACCACTGTCCTTCGTAAAGCTTGAGTATAGTTATTTGGATCTATTAAACTTGCATAATACGGAGTGATAGAAAGCGGAAACTTACCTTTAGAAAACCCTTTCTCCATTATTGCTCTCTCTGAACTACTGAGAGTAAAAATTGCTTCCAATTGTTTAAGACTTTTAATTCTATTGCGTAATTGCCAATTCCAATTACTCCAATTTGTAATATCAGAATTGGGATAAAATTTTTGATAGAATTGTTCTGATTTTTCACTAACTGGAAATTTTTGATTTTTATAATTAATTAAAGGCTGGAATTGGATAATTTGTGTATTTTGAGTTGTTTGTTTTGTGGCCAAATTGGTTAGGATTATATCGTTAAAGAGACCCCCCAGCGGAGGCTCGCCATCATCAGAAATATCTTCGATACCAGCTTCACCATCAACTAGGAATAATTTGTTTTTATTGGTTGTCATTTTTGTTTATTCTCGCCTCATTTCTATGTAAAAATATCAACCTACTAATAATCTCTATCATATTGATTTAAATTCATAAAATCAAGTGGCTACCCTCAAGAATCAATTACTTTTTTACGTTTCATTTTTACAGTTAATTTCTTATTCATTAGACGAATTCGGGTGGACTATTTTAGCTGATAAGTCGTATAATATTTTAAGCGTTTTATAGGGTGATTAGCTCAGTTGTCCCGAGAAACCAGAAATCTTCGATTTCTTTGTTTATCGAGGATCCTCGAAATTACTACTGAATCAAAGATTCAGATAATTTCGGGAGTTAGAGTGCTCTGGGTATATTTTTTGTGTATACTTATATTTGATATTTCGTTTTATAGGGTGATTAGCTCAGTTGGTTAGAGTGCTTGCTTGACATGCAAGAGGTCAATGGTTCGATTCCGTTATCACCCACCAATAGACACAAGGCTTACAGCGTTTTTTAATTTTCCTATTTTTTGATTTTGGGTACACTTTGGGTACACTTTAAAGTATTTGGAATTTTTCTATTGTTTTTCTCAAGTTATCTTCATTCTGATTAATATAATATTGATATGTTGTTTGAAGCTTACTATGCCCCATTAAATGAGCTACGTTTATAGTATCAAACCCTTTTGAGCTAACGGACTTGATTATGAGGCGGTTAAAAGTAATCTAAAACCATTAATATTAAAAGATTCAATCAATATAGAATCCTCAATAAAACTAGACACATCAGAAATAACTTTCTTCATATCCACACCTTCAATTAGTTTAAGTAATTCAGCTTTCCAATTATCATCATTAATCTTGCATGAAATATTAAACTGAGCCAAAGCATTATTGAGCATTACCATATTTGGTACAATCCTTGGGTGAGTTGTTAAAATCCAAAATATATCATAATAATCCCTACCCTTCACAAACTTCCTTGTCATAATAGCATTTATTTTACCAGACATTATTGAGGATAAATCATAATGATCTAAAGTTAATGGAAGATATTTATTTACCAAAGAAACCTGATTTGTAGCTCCCTTTGGAGGATTAGTATCTATATCTAATTTTATGTTTAAGTTTTGATTTAAATTAGAAGAAAGACCAAGGGGATAAAGCAATTCACTAAATTTAATCATAGCCACATATACGTTAGTGTTATCTTTGTATGAAATATTTAAACGATAACCAGCAGCCTGTAATTCAATTCTTAAGGCTTTAATTAATGCTAAAAAATCAAAATCTTTTTGTTCTATCTTCAATGAAAAATCTAAATCTTCTGAGAATCTTGGTAATTGAGAAATAAAACGTAATGATGTCCCCCCTACAAAAGAAGCAATATTAAAAAAATTGTTTTTTTGTAAAATAAGTAATATATAACTCTGCAGGTATTCTCTAGTCACATTTAACCTATTAAATGCTTTTTCTTTATTAACAAGCTGACTTAAATAATCTCTCATAATTCCTTTAATCTATTCCCATTTAAAATTAAATCCTCAAGAAATAAAACAAATTTATCAATATTCTTATTTGCAAACATTACAGAAAACTTCCTTAGCTTATTAATGTCTAATACATCTAAATTCTGTAATCTTAACTCTTCAACCATGCCGATTGTTACTTTTAGTCGATTAACATACACATAATCCAATAAAGCCTTTTCTGGGTACGCAATAAAATAAGGGAAACTTTCATCCATAGACACATATCCAAAAAATAACTTCTCTTGAATATGTCGATAACTAAAGTCGCCAACAATATTTGAAAAACTATTTGCTCTTTTAGTTGTTAAGGCTGTTACCACATAAACATTTTCTGGTATTAACCCATAATACTCCA
>Ga0265294_10005636_pt1 | contig 15256 bp, 11 predicted proteins | sample MunlanPumphouse3_FD_192504 | JGI IMG/M metagenome (GOLD analysis project Ga0265294, IMG submission 192504) | Groundwater microbial communities from a municipal landfill in Southern Ontario, Canada - Pumphouse #3 | ecosystem: Environmental > Aquatic > Deep subsurface > Groundwater | place... | reverse complement strand
GTTGTGCCGGGGGTGTTTGCGCAGGATAGAATATTCCGGCGTCGGAGAATTGCCTGATGGAGAAGCTTTTCGGGTGGTTTAACTCGCAGTGCTGTGATATAGAAAATTTTAAAGCAACAGAACAGAATTTAATTTGCCCTTGAAAAGGGCGGGCAGCCGCCACCGGGTCGAATCCTGGCAATGAGGTGCGTGGAAATGAATTTGTTGATTGATACCGATAGGTTGCATGATGTTACAGCGCTTTTCGGCGCTATCTCACACTTCCCGAAAGGCTTTTTGGGGGAGATGCGTGGATTTGCGCGTCTAACTACCCGTAAATCTTTTGGAAAAAAAGGGTAGCATCTGAAAGACTGACCCGATTAGAGGGGATTGAGACCTTGGCGTGAGCAATAAATTCATCAATAACTTTGTTGATCTGAAAGACTGACCCGATTAGAGGGGATTGAGACATACCTAACCATAAAACAGTCAGTACGTATTGCTTTATCTGAAAGACTGACCCGATTAGAGGGGATTGAGACTGTCACTCGTAAAACACTTGCCGTTTCCAATTTTTGATCTGAAAGACTGACCCGATTAGAGGGGATTGAGACTCATGTATTCAGAATTACGCCCATCAATCGTTAGTGATCTGAAAGACTGACCCGATTAGAGGGGATTGAGACATTGTCTGCCAGCACAACATACACGAAACCATATTTAATCTGAAAGACTGACCCGATTAGAGGGGATTGAGACCTTTCTGCCCCGGCGAACCGGGGCTGGATTGGTTAAATCTGAAAGACTGACCCGATTAGAGGGGATTGAGACATACCCCATATTATCGGCAACGATCTGACATTTGGCGATCTGAAAGACTGACCCGATTAGAGGGGATTGAGACTATTCAAATTTATTAATGCTGTTCCGCTTACGTTGATCTGAAAGACTGACCCGATTAGAGGGGATTGAGACTTCCCTCTTTTCAGTATCTGTTAACTTCTCGTCTTTATCTGAAAGACTGACCCGATTAGAGGGGATTGAGACCAATTGTAATCATTGTTTCGTCCATTTTGTTTTTCGATCTGAAAGACTGACCCGATTAGAGGGGATTGAGACTGTGACCAGCCTTTCATGTCTCGCAATATTCTAATTTAATCTGAAAGACTGACCCGATTAGAGGGGATTGAGACTAGAAAGAGCTGACCTTTAAAGTTCACGGTGGCGGTATCTGAAAGACTGACCCGATTAGAGGGGATTGAGACCTCATTCCCAAAGTCCATAATAATCCTTTCTTGCTTCATCTGAAAGACTGACCCGATTAGAGGGGATTGAGACGGGGGAGGTAGGTGAAATGATATCATTGCCCAATGACGGCAACGTTGCAGCGGCAGCCCTTTTGCCTTCAAGGTGAAGGGTACAGGGCCGCGCAAAAGTATCAGGGTTTTATATGATTTTCGGCGTTGTGGATGAGTTCGGAAAGTTTCTGCACAAATCGGGCAGCTTTCATGGCCTCGGATCTGAACCCGGCGTGGTTCAGGTCGTTTCTCAGGTTGGAAATTTCCTTGAATGATTGGATCAGGTCTTCACAGGAGCCATAAAATGATAAAAACTTCTGAGTGGTTTCAGGATGATCCGTGGCGGGTTTGTGCCAGAGGGCTTGGGGGTACCGCTTCAGGTAAATGGTCACGGCCTGGGACGCGATTTCTCTGTTTTTGTTGTTTAAATCCGCAGGATCGAACCCGGCCTTTTTGATAAAATACGAGATCAGAATTTCTTCCAGAATCGTATATCCCTGCTGAATCAGGTTGTGGTTAGCGCACCATCTGGCGGCCTGAATGCCGTCTGAAATCGAATCCCCGCAAAATGGTTTCATCTTGTCTCGAATCTGGCGGAATACCGGCTGAAACGGTTTGGGCTGCATCTGTTCATGTTCCTCCATCCGGAGGATGTTGTCCTTGAGATGACCGGCGATGCGGCTGATGTCAAGTCCCCGGCAGGTGGACATGGCTTTGGTGAATTCGTCCAGATTTTTTGCCATCTGACGCATGGAATGAGCGAATCTGGCTTTCCCCCTGGTTTGAGACAACAGGGCCCTGGCCGATCGTTCGGCCAGTCTGCCCACCGATCGGGCGTCCCCGGACTCAATGAATCGGTCCACCGCATATGACCATTCCATGAGGCTGTCAAAAGCCGTCAGGTCAAAGACCGGGACCAGCCGTTTGTCCGGCGGCAGCTTTTTCGCCTGTTCAATACCCCCGAGTACTTCAAGCGCTCCGTAATAGATGCCGCGCAGAGTGATGTGTTTCATTGCCCTGGCATAATTGACGACCGCCAAAGCCAGCAGGGGAATGGAGCGGAAGGCGTGGGTGATGTCGATGGTCAGCTCGTCTTCGGGCTGAATATGCTCAAAGACAATGTTGAAGATGTCCCAGATTTCATTTTCGGTTTTGCCGTCAGGAATGGCTACCTGCTTCACCGGTGCAGGGAGGTTCATGTCCGCAAGACAGCACTTGAGCCCCTTACGTTCCGGCATATTCCCGGTTTTGCGATGATCCATATGTCCATTGTCGACCCAGTTCCGGCTGGAAGCAAACGGTGTAGTAAATATCAGAATCCGGTCATCGGTCTGCCATGTGCTGCAGCAGAAATTCATGAGGGCTTCCTGAACAAACCGGACGCTGCCGGATGTCTGCCCGTTTAATACATACCGGCAGGGCAGATAGTCGTTGGTTCCGAGAAAGGATATATACACATTGGCCATTTTTATTCTCCATATCGGCGGAATCGGTGATGTTTGAATTGATGCACCGTGCGAACCGTTCCGTCGGGCTGATGCAGTTCAACAGCCTGTCGCAGGGTGGTGGAATATACGGGAATCAGGCCGTGGTCAAAGGCAAATTTAACCATGAGATAACTTGCGCCGAAATCCCCCTGAATCAGAACCACATCACCGGGGCTGGCGTGTTCGGCCAGCCAGGTTTTCACCGGTTGGATTACCTCTGAAACAGACGCAATTTCCGGGTCAATGGCGTTCCATACGGATTTGATTTCCTGCGGCATTTCCTCGATACGGTCGATTCCGAGGCGCTGCCGGGCATCGTGTTCCTGGCTCGGGGTCAGGGTGTGGTTAAACAGCAGAAACAGGGTGGTCATGCGATGACCTTCAGTGCCAGTTCAGACCACAGCTCCATATGATAATCAGACACCTGATCCATTCGAATCCATTGAAACCGATTCAGCTCATCCCCCGGACAGACAGCGTTCATATCTTCGATTGTCAGGCAGTACACCATTCCCAGATGGACAGCGCCCACCTCGGTCTGCTCCTCGTTGATGATGCCCATAAATACAGGGGTTGCGTTATCTGGCATGACCGGAACCTCTTCAGCCAGCTCCCGTCTCAGACCATTGGCGATGACGGTTTCAAGGGAAGGTGAGTCACATGCCCCATCATCTGAATAGTCATCGGGCCGGTCGCCGGTATTGATATGGCCGCCGATACCGACTGACCACAAATCGTGAAGGCGCGTTTCAGATCCTTTCCGGCAATAGCACCCGATATGCTGCCGGTCGCAGGTCTGCAAAATGATGTAGGGGATAATCTGCTTAAAATTTGGATCGGTTTCAGCTTTTTTCCGGGGCAGCCATGCGGCCTGACGGTCTGAAACCGCTTGATAAAATTCCGGGCCGGTCAGCGGCATGGCGCACATGGCCTGCCGCCAGTCGGCCGGAAGAGAAGCTGTCGGGATGCATAATACGTTTTCGCTCATCGTTGGGTTCCTTCATTTGAAAAATAGTCCTGAATCAATGCAAGAATGTCGGTTTCGGCCCGGAGAAGAAGCTGCTGGCGGATATCGCGTTCCGTAAACGCCACCTTGAATCCGTTCCGGATGATCTGAAAAATTTCCCACAGGCTTAACCCCCCGGGCGTCATCCGGGCCGCCCGGTGCAGCTCGCGAGTAAAATCCGTCCGGGAGATGCCGGGATTGTCCGTGTTGACGGTTACCCGAAGTCCTTCATTCAGGTAGTCCTTGAGGGGATAGGTGTCAAGGTGCTGTGTTTGCTTCAGATAACTGTCCTGAAATCCCTTGATCTGCATGTTGCTTGACGGGCACATTTCAAGGGCAATATTCCGGTCTTTGAATTTTTTCATCAGGGCCGGGTTCTGTTTCAGGGTCAGGCCGTGTCCGATACGCTCGGCGCTCAGGTGATAGACCGCCTCCCAGATGCTTTCCACAGGAGCGTCTTCTCCGGCATGGATGGTAAAATGCATGCACTGGTGCATCAGCGGCATGAAGGCGGCTCTCATGTCCGAGGCTTTGCGGCTCTGCTCGTTTCCGGCCAGATCAAAGCCGGTCAGGCAGATGTCATGGGTTTTTGCTTGGGCCAGCAGGCGTTGTGCCAGTTTGATATGATCGGTCACCCGTTTCATGTTTCCGTGGCGACTGGCAATGATCAGCAGAGAACACGCCATATCAGACGATGATTTCTTCAATTCATCGCAGATGATCCGGACCACCTGATCTGCGCTCAGGCCGCCCCGCGTGTAATTGGCCGGTGAACAGCGAAGTTCCAGATACCGGAGGTTGTGGTTTCGGGCTTTTTGAGCCAGGATGCGGCAGGCCGCGCGGATGCTTTCTTCGGTCTGAAGAAGTCCTGAGCCCTGAAGATCTCCCAGATGTTCATACGGGTCAAAGCCGGCTCCCACAAATTGCGTTTCATTGACATACGGGCCGAAGATCACCTCATCGAGCAAAGAAGGGTGATCTTTAAATGCGAGAATAAATGCAGCCGTGCAGAAGGGCTCCGGAACTGCCGGCACTGCACTGCGGATGCTTTTAAAATCGGGCGTTCCTGTTTGACTGACGTCTAAAAACTGGTGCCGGATGCGGTGTGCGTCTCTGGCGCCGATCATTTCTTTGACCGGAGCCAGCCAGTCTGCCAGCAAGTTTCGGTATGGGAAGATATGTTCCTGATTGGCCGATGCGATATCAATCAGCTCCGCTGCATCGGCAATTCCTCCCAGATGGCAGTGCAGATCGGTTTTGGGCAGCTGTTTCAAAAAGGCCAGTTCTTCCGCACACCGGTCCGGCCGGATGCCAAAACGAATCGATTTGAGCCTTTCAATGATTCGCGGCGGCATGCTGTAGAGGGCCAGAAAATTTGAGGCGGATTTGCCCGACAGCATGGTGGTGGTGTAGTTGTACAGAAGAAAACGGGATTTGGAAAGGCGGGTTTCGACATCATTGGTCAGGGCGAGGTTGTCTCCGATAGTCATCAACGCTTCCTGTTGATCCATCGCCGGTTCAAGCCAATAACTGGCGGCCCGGATCGGTTTGAATCCGGACGCGCTCAGGTCCATCACCGGATTTCTGTCATATTGTCCGACCACCAGGGGTGTGACGGCATCATAAAGATCTGCCGGAAGCGGCCCGGCAAACTGCTCCGGGGAACAGTCTCTGAGTTTCCCGGAATGCTTTCCGTTATCCACCACATGCAGCAGCGCATGGCACCCGAACAGCGTGGCCGCATACTGAATGTCTGAACTCATGGTTTTGCGCCCCCCGGCCAGTGAGAGCAGAAGACGCCCCCCGCCGATATGCTCCGAGGCATCGAGTACGATCCGCAGGATGGTTTCATGCATCCGGCGGCATTCAGCTTCCGATGCCAGATCTTCGGCATCAGCCACCTGCCAGATCCGAAGCACGGGGCAGGGGCCTTGGATACATGATCGCCATGACTTCAGACAGCTTACCGATCGGTCCGCAATTTCCCCCCGGGTGGTGACCACCCGGATTTCATCAACCGGGGCTATGGCATAATGCGTCCGTGTCCGCTCTATATCGGCCAGCCGCGGATGATTGCGATAAAGATCCATGCAGTCCGGGTTGGTAAACGCCAGCAACTCCGGAATAATCTGCCATGAACCGCCCAATGTGGTGACAAGAATATTTGGCATATGGTCGCCTCTGTAGGGGCACGATGCATCGTGCCCTGTAAATCAGGTCAATTTTGTAAAATTCTGGCTTTGAGCTGAGGTAATGCATAAAGGCATATTGAGAATCTTTAGAAATGGAAAAATTTACCACAGAGCACACAGAGGTCACAGAGAATCACAGTTTAAATCGATGTATACCATCAATCAATCGTTTGACGTTGAAGTTAATCAGCAGACCCGTTTCGATTCGGGCGAGTTTCATGTAAGTCAGCAACTGTGCCTTGTGAATACCTTTAATTTCTTCGACTGCTTTCAGCTCCAGAATTAATCTATCATCGACAAGAACATCAATGCGATAACCGCAATCCAAACGTATTCCCTTGTATTCCACAGGCATCGGATGCTCCAGCCGAAAGGGAATACCATTCAGACTCAATTCATAAGCAAGGCACTGTTGGTATGTTGATTCAAGTAAACCGGCACCAAGCGTCCGATGAACCTCTATTGCACAACCAAGAACCTTCTCCGTAAATGGGTCTTTTCCACTCTGCGTACTCCGTGGTTGTATCCTTTTCATTTCAAATCTGCCCTTCATCGATCGCGCCTTCAAAAGCCGGCGTAAAGCGGTTTTATCAAAAATCTTTTTTTAAACCACATAGCACACAGAGAGTACAAAGGATGGGGAAGTTCCATCAGCTGTTTAAACTCTGTAATTCTCTGTGAACTCTGTGTTCTCTGTGGTCAAAAAAGAACATTCGAACAAGCCTCTTGCATCTTATCATTTGCCTCAAACGAAGTGCTCCTCAAGTAATAGCGGCCCTAAGCCATTGCGATAGCTCGCTATTTCATTAGGTTAAAAAAATAAAGCCAAATCGTGGCCGAGGTTCTCAGAACACGGCCCTGCGGTTCTAATTTTCACCCAGAATGGCTTTGATTTTTTGAACTTTTGTCCATTGCTTTTTCGTGCATTGTTTCTTTTTCCATTTATCGATGGATATCCAGTATGTTTTGAATGCCAGGGCCAGTTTGGGTTTGTTTTCTTCGGAAAAATCATCGAACCGGTTAAATATCTCAACGGCCTTGTTTTCAATGACGTCCGGGCTTTCCATCAGGGCGATATCCCGTTCTTCAGGTGTCATCGCCTCTATCGCTGCCTGCTTTTCGGCTTCCAGCCGCAGCTTTTGTTCCTCCTCGAGGGCGATCTGTTTTTGCCGCTCTGCTTCGTTGCGTTTTATTTCTTCCTGTCTGGCCTTGAGTTTCAGACGGGTTTTACGTTCCTGTTCAAATCCTTCTTTCCATTCGTCTTCCACCTGGTCAAGCTGTTTTGATCGTTCGTCTGTCAAAGATGCCAGTTGACCCCACCCGAATGGTTGAAGTAAATGGTGGGTTGAGGGCCTTCGGACGGGTGAGACCAGCCAGAACGTTGTGGCGTGATCCAATGTTTTTTTCAGCTTCATAATAAAAATGTTGCGGTGGCCGTCTATGGTCACGGATTCAGCACCCGAATGCCGGCCGATTCGGAGCATGACGGCCGGATCTGTCTCTTGCGCGTTTGGTTCACCGGGATTGACCGGAATACCAATGCGGGCCAGTTCGGCATTTTCCCTGCGTTTTTCATGCCCATAAAATTGGAACGCATTTTTCAGAAGATCAGCCAGGTTTACGGGCATTTTGATGTCCGAGCCCTTGAGGGGCGTTTCAACTGATATCTGGCCTTCAAACACAGCGCCCGGTTCGATGATTTCAAACAGCAGGGCCAGTTCGCTGGTGTTTGGGTCGGACGGTTTCTTTTTTTTATTGATTCCGTACACGACCTGCGTTCGTACATCGCCCATGGGTCTGAAATCCGAGACCTTGACCAGCCGGAATGGATCATCTTTGATGCCGGAATAATTCATGAGCTTATGTTCCAGTTCAGGCGCTGCCCGGTTGCCTCTTTCGGTGAGTTTGACCCGGTTGCTTTTTGCCAGTGCGTTCAGCCAGGCAGTCCGAAGGGCTCCTTTTACGGAAGAGCCGGGAATGTAAGGCCGCTGATCTCCCGTATTGAATGCGGTTCGGGGAATGCTGAATTTGTTGAGTTCCTGCTGAACCACTCTTTCATTGGCCGGGAGGGAAAGAGTTTTTTTGTAGTGGTCCAGAAATCCGGAGCTGACCTTGACCATGTGTCCTTCGGCGTTTCTGCCGTTTAAAAATTTATACACCTCCAGGATGGAGGCGATGGTGCCTTTTTTGCAGATATCGGAAAATCGTTTCTTGTCCGCTTCATCCAGTTCCGAGATGAACGTGATCGGATCAAAGGCCACGAGGCAGGATTCTTTTTCATCGACAACAAAGCCGGTGGGTTCGTAAACTTCATCTGATCCGATGTGAATCGGTGAAAGGACTTCAAAATAACATCTGAAAACCTCTTTTTTAACAGCTTCTTTCATATCAGGACTCCAGTTTTATCGGCAGGCAGGGCGCATACCCCTGCACCACGGTTTCAGGCAGGTTTCTGGATACGCCTGTGACGGCCTGCCCGACATAGGGCTTGTCAAAATATGACCGGTTGCTCGGGATAAGGACAGCGCCTTCATCCGCCATAATTACGGGATTTTTAAAGGGATTGCCGGCGGTTGCCAGCCGGTCGCCATGCTTTCCGAACCGGATAAACGGTTTGTAATAGACGCGGCTGTACCGGCTTCTGACCGGGACACTGGGTGCCAGGGTGTACAGGGCGTTTGAACTTCGGCCGTCCGTAACGGAAACCGGAATGGGTTCGTTGATGACGGTAAACCGGCCCAGGCCTGTGGAGGCATCCCGGCCGAATCCCCATTGGCCGATGCGGTCGAGACCGGTGCGAATTTGGTCGATATTGATAGCGGTTTCATCGATCAGGATAAAAACAGCCAGTTCGATTCCCGGGGCGTAAAAGAAGTTTTCCGTGGCGTACGGGGCAAACATGCCGGTGCCGGTGGTTTGGGTCAGTCGATTGATGCTGTTGTGCGTCTGGGTAAACGGGGGCAGCACGTCTTTTTTTGCGCCGGTATCGGTGAGGTCCGAAAGAAGTTCTTTATCGGATATAAAATGCTCCGGTGACAAATCCGGCGTCAGGTCGTTTGAGACCCGCATCCACTTTTTTTTCTTGTTGTCTTTTGCCTGACGCATGGTTTCTTCCCGGTCTTTTCCGGACTTGAACAGACAATTCATCGGCATATCCGGGCGCTTGAATATATGGTCAATGGCGTTGCCTGTCCGGATGACGGGAAATGCTGAAGAAAAAATAGCAAAGGGCCGATCGGAATATGTCTTCAGCTGATGTTTCAGCCCGCCTTGCACAAGCGCGGAGTCATAGGCTGCCTGCCAGCAGAAATGCCCGAACAGGGTATCTCCCTTGAGAGGGGTGCCGAATGCTGACTGCGGTTTGAGAATAATCTCGTAAAGTTTCACCGGTAAACCCTCCTTTAAAGGGGTTTGAGATCGTCAAATTTTTGCTGGAGATTTTTTTCATTTTCTTCGTCGAATTTAAACTGAATCCGGCCGTAGCCGCGGCTGCCGCTGCCGCCCAAAGCGTCCATCTGGAGGAGTTTCAGACCTTCGAGAAGGACTTGCTCCAGATCTTCATCCGAATCCATCAGTTTGAGCGTGATGCAGAATGTGAACTCGGCCCCTGAGGGTACCCGTTCGGTAAACCTGGGATTTTTCGCGGTTCCCTGAATCCGGTCAATGGAATTTTCGGATTTGACTTCGGTAAGCGGCAAATGGTTGTCCTGTGCCTCTTTCAGCCAATCTTTATCCAGCAAGCTGTCGGCAAAGGAAATGCGCGTTGGCCCGATGGTGTTGTCCTCATCGGAATCTGCTCCGCTGGAACCAAAAAGGCGGAGGATGGCTTCACAGGTGCTTTTTTCTTCACCGGAAAGACTTTTCAGATCTTTCAGGGACAGGGGTGCGCCTTTGGTAAGTCCCATCAGGCCGCTTCTCATTTCCAGCAATGAGCGGACCTTTCCTTTGAGAGAGGAACCCGGAATGTAGGGCTCCTGGGTATGCGGATGTTTGATGACCGGATTGTCGGTTCCGCCGATTTTCATTTCCGTGTCCCCTGCGCCGATATGCAGCCCGCTTTTGAGAATGATTTTTCCTTTATATTCCTTGATGCTAATGAGTTTCATGGTGGTTTTTTCTCCTTATAATCATTTTGCAATAATTATTTCACAGGGCTGTGCATTTTATAGAAACCGATGAATGCTTCAAAAAAGTTTGCAAAGACATTCAAATCTTCAGGTCTTTCAATCTGCGTGACGGATGAACGGATAAAATCGAGAAAGTTGTCGGTGATAAGCTCCCGTCCCTTTGCATAGGCCGCCTTGGCGGTAATCATATGGACCAGCGGCAGGATATCTTCCCACTGGTGGGATTTTGATTTTGCTTCCAGGTTCATTCTCACGACTTCATCGTAGAATTTTCGTATCTGGGTCGGTTTATTCATTCTTTTCCGGCTGGAGATGCAGTCGTCGGCGATTTTTTTTGCCAGCTGTTCCGCCTGTGTCGAAAACAGGGTGGGGTCTATCAGCTTTTTTGTTTTATCTTTCCATAACTCAATGGTTGCCATCTGAAACCTCCTATCTGCGGTTATATAAAACAGTCCAAAGCGGTATTCTCAGCGTGCCGCCAAAATCCTGTATCCAGTGGGTCAATTGTTCGGTCACATGGATCACAATTTTTTTCCGTTCCTCGTTTTTGTAGCGGGATGCAATATTTCTTTCCGTGTTATATGCCAAAAGTGCCCGCCATTTGGTACAGGCCATGTCCGCCATGTGAATTTCGCGCTGTGCGCCGAGCCGCTTTTCTTTTGCCGCCATATCTATAAATTCATTCAGGCGGTAGAACATGACGCGGCTGATCCATTGCTGATCCAGCCAGTTTTCAAAGGTTTGCCCGATGGATGTCAGATGCTGGGCCTCATCCCATGGAGCGGTTTCCGAAAACAGGGTCAACCGGTTCCGGCCGCTGGATTTTGATGCTTCCAGCGCATCTTCGGCGGTTTGGGCCAGGGCGTCTATGGGCGTATGGGCCTTGTGAAGCGTTATTCCGGCGGAAAAATGAATATCGGGGTTTTGACAGACATACGCATTGAAACTGTCGCGAAGCTGGATCGACAGATCGATGATCCGGTTCCATGGGCCGATCAGAAACATGTCATCTCCTCCGGCAAACACGGTGTACACATCCCGGAATTCCGGCGTGGTTTTTAAAAAATGGGGGAGATACACGGAAAAAAACGCGTCAAACTGTCTGCTCAAGGTTGCCATACGAGAGAGAGTAATCCGATGATCCGGAAGTCCGCAGGCCATTAACAGTCCCAGATGGTCCACATCGGCTTTGAGTATGCCGAGAGCTTCGATGCCGCTGAGCGAATTGCCAGAAAGAACGGTCCTGGATTTGCAGGCAATATGATTCAGTGTCTTGGGATCCTGCGATTTGATTTGCATAGCTAAATCGTTTTTGTCTTCATCCGTGTGGAGGCATGACTGGATTCTCGGGTCATGTTCATCTTCCGGTCCGTATTTGGGAACGTATCCGTTGATCAGCTTGATTGCTACATCGCTTTTGATATCGGTTTCCAGGTCCGGACTCAGATTCCAGTATTTGACGATATCTTCGGGCAGGACGAAAATTTCCTGAGCATCATCGGTAAACGTGATCTGATATTTTCCGAAAATCGGTTCATGCAGCATCTGGTCAGGGTTGACTGCGGCGGCGTCTGCATGAAAAATGATCAGCCGGTTTTTTTTGACGAGATGAGTGCCCATGAAAATATGGTCCCGGCACAGGTTGCAGGATGCCCCGATATCCTTGAAGTATGATTGCCGGCCGGATGGGACGGCAGAAGGCCTTTTGCCACAGATCGGGCATAACGGATGGTCAGTATTTTTAAACGCTGACAGATATGCTTTGTAAGTGCCCCCATATTGGTCCAGATCGATGCTGTTGAATTTTTTTTCTCTCATGGCGGCATTGATATTGTCCCAGAGCGTGATGAATTTTCCGGATGTAAAATCTCCGCAGGAGGCTTCGATATGCGAGATATTGATCACGGTCTCTCCGTAGGAGATGCGGATCAGCCAGTCATTGATGGCTTTTTGAACCTCGATGATGCTGCGTTTGGTCTGTTCCGTGTTGGGTGCCAGAATGGTAAATTTGCCGGCGGCATTCAGAATTACGGACGAAAAGGCAAGGCCGATGCGTCGGCACAGCATGTCGGCTGCCAGTTCGCTTAGCAGCGACACGGCAAATGACCGGCCCCTGAGGATTTTGGACCGGAATTTCCGGGTATCTCCGTAACCGCCGAAAATAAAATTCTGAATCCCCTGAAAATCTCCGTTGATGATCAGAAATTTCCTGTCTGCTTTGTTTTGGATGTCTTTGATCGTAAGGCTGCCCTGATCCCGATGATAGAGGAACATGGCCGTTGCAAGAGCCGATGTTATTTTTGAATGATCGTAAAGTGAAACATCGGGTATCACCTGGCCGACTCTTGCCGCCGGAATGCAGCTCGTATAGCGCATCATCAGACTGTCGAAATGCTCAAACCAGAGCAGCAGGTTGTCTTCCTTGTGACGGAGCGCTTTCAGGTTGGATATGAACCCGTCAAAAAGAAGTTGATAGTCTTCGTTGGCCGTGCGTTTGTCCTCGGGTTTGGTTTCTTTTTTTAAACCCGGAAATATAGCACCGGCGCAAAGTGGCTTCAGGGGGTATGCGTATGCATAATTGTCCGAAACATCCGGCTGCCGCTGAGGTTTGTCCTTTGAAATAGAGAGCTTTTCGAAGATCGGAACTAACCGGGTCTTTTTATAGTCCTGCCAGGCCACCGCATCGTGAGTCGCCTCGTCAAATTTATCCCGGTCCCAGCCGCTGCCGATTCTGTCGGCCTCGGTTATGATCCATTGCATGGGGGTTTCCGGATCATGATGCCGGGCGGCCAGATTGATGAAGGTATCACCATCCCCCCAGCCGGGCCGGTTGAACGTTTCGGGCAGATCTGCCTGCAGGTATTCGATGAATGCCGCCGTGTACACTGCATGATAATGGGAATACTGCCCTTTTTTATTAACCGGAAGGTAAGTACCTACATTATCATTGAGGTATTGACCGGTGATTTCCAGAGTACTTTTGTCGGCAAACTTGCCGATGTCGTGCATGAATGCGGCAATGGCAATTTTTAACGTGGTATTGTCCATGGCTTGCTCCAGCTGATGTTTTAAAATAATAAGATGTTTTGTTCGTTCTTTTTTTATACAGTTCATTGCAGCATGTTGACAGTATCGCAACGTTGCTGTCCGAACTTTTCGGATGAAAAAAATAGTTCATTCGTACGGGTAAGGATGTAAACAGTCATCTTAACAGCTCATGAAATGAGCTTCAGAACAGTCGTAAATGTCGAGAAACAGCAATCGGAATCAGAAGTTGAATAGATAATAAGTCATATGGCTGAACAGCTACAAAGTCAAATGAATTCCTTGTAAGTATTCGGATGTTGTTATTATTATGAATAATATCGAAAAGAGTCAGGATGGCTCTTCTACCCTTGAGAACGGGATCAGTAGGTAATTTCGATGTCGGACTTGTTCAAGCGGATGCCGTAGCGGGTATTGGGTCGTTTGCCGTCTGAGGCTATTTCCAGTTGCTGCAGGGCCAAGGGGCCAAAAGCGGTTAGAAGCAGTTTTCGTATCTTTCCCTTGTACATGTTGAAATTGCTTGCGTTCAGGCATGTGATGCCGGTCTCGCTCATTTCCTCCAGTGGGCGGGTGCCGGTGATTTTCCGGTAGACATCGGACAGGTCCTGCTGCCGTTCAAAAACGGTCTGAATATCCATGAAACAAGCGGTGCAGGCGCCGCAGGCATTTTCACATTTATGACAATTTTTTTTCTGCATGGCAAAAAAGGCATACAAGGCCAGATGAGCGGGCATCATGTCCATTTCAAGCGTTTTGTAGATTAATTTTCCAGCCAGCAGATTGACGGTGAGTCGGGACTTTTCTTCCCGTATCAATGACAGCATTAATGTTGCCGGATCTTTCGGGCAGTGAAGCAGATCCTCAGTCAGATGATTCCGGATGGAGAAAAAGGGAATGTGAATCAGATTGATCTGCGCGTAGCGGGTATCCTTGTAATAGGGCTGGCCCTGAGCATCTTTGAGCTGAATCGGACGGGATGCTTTCGGGGGATAGTAAAAGTTTCGGTTGCTTTCAAACTCCGGCGATGCCAGCACATGGTAGAGCCGATCCTGGGGGCGTCCATACATCTGTGCTGCCAGCGTCAGGCATGAACTCATGGTTTTGCGGCCTCCGGCGATCGAGAAGAACACGGCCGTATCCGGGTCGCGTGTAAAGCGAAAGGCCAGGTCAAGGCATGTTTTGAGCAGGTGTCCATTATCCGATTCCGTGACGATATCGGCGATTTCGTTGCCGTACGCATCCGTAACCATGTGAATGCTGTGATGACCGAAATCGATGGCGTGAGGATCCATGCCGTAGTCATTCAGGTATTGGAAATAATGTCCTGTGTTTCCAGCCAGCAGCTCGCCGAATATTTTTTCCTTGCCGCTGCGGGTGGTGATCACATGGATTTCGTCAACGCGCCGCATATCCTGGTGAAGCGCATAAAGGGTTTCCGTGATCACCTGAGGGCTGAGCCCGGTAACTGCCAGCATGATGTATTTCATGACCCGTCTCCTGCGTTTTATACGTTCAAGACATCCTGCGCCCGTCTATACAATTTCAGCCCTGATTTTTCCCAGTCCGAATGTGGTCTGTTTGCCCAGATGGATTTTACTGCTGAGGTCAAGGAGCGGCAGATAGTCACCCAGATGACCTTCATAGGTTACCGATCCGGTAATGCCACCCATCAGCATGGCCTGCTCCTGCCGGTTGGACCATCGACGCCAGTCCAGCCATTTGAGATCGGAGTTGATAACCGGAACCGTTGCTGCCCGTTGAATCAGCCCCTTGTAATCTATATCCGGTTCACCGTCACCGAACTCATTCAGCAGTGATGATATCCGCCGGAGCATGGCCCTGACCAGGATATGAAAAGACAGATCCGCATTTAACCGGTTTTCAAATTTCAGGCGAAGCGGTGTGTCGAGAAATACCTTAACCGCGAGTCGGTCTGTGGTTTGCGGCAAAGGACAGGGCAGTTCGATGGTATCGGGTTTATCCGGCGTGTGGAGTGTTTGATCCTGTTGGGTGTAGATGCTCTGTTCCCCGCATTTGACCTGCTGAACGGAAAAACTGCCTCGTTTGCCGTTGATTTGTTTTCCCATGCCGATTTTCCCCATCTGATCAAACGCATATATGA
>Ga0265294_10005635_pt1 | contig 15257 bp, 10 predicted proteins | sample MunlanPumphouse3_FD_192504 | JGI IMG/M metagenome (GOLD analysis project Ga0265294, IMG submission 192504) | Groundwater microbial communities from a municipal landfill in Southern Ontario, Canada - Pumphouse #3 | ecosystem: Environmental > Aquatic > Deep subsurface > Groundwater | place... | reverse complement strand
GCAGAATTGATGATCCTATCAACAGAGATACTCCTGTTGCAATTAAAGAATTGCTTGTTATGCCTGCCGAAAGCAAAAAACTTATTGATATTTGGGTAATACTTGCTATTATTGTTCCTGCCATAGATTTAAATGCAAGCCATTTGGATCTCATATTGTCTCCTAAAACATCATATACAGCGGATATTTCAACAAGAGAAGATGTTCCCTGCCAAAAATTCATTGAAATATAAAGAAGGAACAGAAATAAAGGATTGTTTGTTATTATAAAAGCAGAAAAAATTATGCCTGCTGCCGTAAAAAATATAGTTCTGTGGCGGCTGTTATCGGCAATATGACTAAATTTTCCTATAAGATTTGATGCAAGAGACTGTAAAATATTTGCGGTAAAATATATAGGTGCAAGGAATACCGGACTTAATCCGCTGTTAATGAATGAAGGCTGCAGGAAAAAACAAAAAATAACAAAGAAAATATTATTGGCAATCATATTGACGGCAGCCAGTAAAAGAGGTTTTTTGTTTGATAATAATATTAAAACCGGAGATATGATATCGTTTAAATGCTTTTTGATATTTATTTTTTCTTTTTTTACGGATTCTTTTTTTATTTTAACTTTATGCGTAAAAATAATTGCTCCCGTAAAACAGGCGATATCCAGTAAGCCGGCAATTGAAATTACCGTTATCTGATTTGTGAAAAAAGCCAATAATCCGCCGATTAATGAAGAAACAGACATTATTATCCAAAAAAGAGCAAGATTTGAACCGTATATTTCCTTAAAAGATTCTTTGTCCCCTAGAGTTTCAAGTGATTTGAATAAAAAAGGGCTCAGGCTGATATTTAACCCTGAAATTCCTATGACGGGTAAAATTTGTGAAGCAGTCAATAGAATAGGGGATAAACCTGATACTGCAAAACATATCGTCCCTACGGTATGAATAAGCAGAGAGATTAGTATAACTGTTCTTTTTGAAATTTTATCTCCGATAAAACCCGTCACCGCAGAGCTTATGAAACTTATAGGAGCAAGTGTTGAAAAAATCAATGCTATAAATTCTAAGCTGTATCCGTTAGACTGCATAAAAAGAGTTGAAAATGACGAATATAAATCAAAGCCTAGCATTAATTGTATAAACGGGAAATACTTTATATTTGATTCCATTTTTTTTATGTTTTCATTTTCTGAATAAGAGCCTTTGTATTTGTAAGTAAAAGGTTGTTTAAGTTTTGTAAAATACAATAAGGCGGCATTTTTTACTTTTACAAACCATCCTTTAATACTTAACTTATTACTCGTTAAAACTATATCAGACAAGTCAATTTGATCTTTGTCATGGTCGGTAAATATAAAAAATTTTTTATGATAATTTGCCCAACGGTTTATTTTTTTTATTATTTCCGTATCTTTCACGCCGTTATGTCTCAGTTCTTTTATCCATGTTAAGAGAAAATGTTGTTGTTTATACTTTGATATGCCGGATACAAGCAGACCGTCTGAAAGAGCGTCATAAGTTATGCCGATATCTGTTAATATGCGGTCATATTGCTTATTATTTTGAATTTTTGCATTGGGAAGAATAACGATATATTTTAATCCTGCTTTATTAAGCATATGCGTAATGTTATTGTGAAACCCGCCGGTTACAAGGATATTTACTTTTGATTTTTGCATATTCTTTTTGATAGCTTCAAAAAAAATAGCGCTTCTCCGGGTATTGTTTTTATAATAATCTGATAATAATTGATTTTCAAATATTTTTTTAATATATTCTTTGTTTATAATATTTGTTTGAAGATTATCGTTTATTAAATCGTTTCTTTCTTTGTTAATATCTTCCCATTCTTCATAGTTTATTTCCAAAGAGACATAGTCTGTTAAGTAATACAGCAGCCGGCTCAATAAAGCGGTTTTTTTTGCTTTATCATCGTTGAAAAGTTTATTAAACAGCTCTTTTTTTAATGATTTCTCTTCCTGTAAAAAAGTTTTAATATCAAAGTTTTGAATTAAATAAAATTTATATTTCAGATCTTCCGCATATCTGTATTTTTGTTTTTCACTTTCGTTAAGAAAAGGCTTTGCATATTCATACAACAAAATCAATGTTTTTTCATCGCTTTTGTCTTGTTTCATCTTTTGAATTTTTATATAGGAATCGGCAGAAATTTTATTCTGTAAAATTTTTGAAAGATATTCGGAGTCTTTTTTGATATCGGCAGAATTTTTTTTTGGTATATTTAAAATTTCAATAAAGCGTTTAATGTTTTTATACGATGTATCTGTTTCTATACCGTATGATAATGCGAGTTTTTTCAAATTTATGAAATATTCAAAATCTTTTTTGCGGTTTTTTCGGAATATTTTATCGTATAGTAACATGTCTTTGTTATAAAAAATATTTTTTTGTCTTTGAATGTCCCTGTTGATGATATCCAGATTTTTTAAAAAATATTTTTTGTAGGTTTGTAATTTATTAAAAATTTTTATATTTTTAATGTAAATATCCCAGCGTTCTATTCCGTATAACACGGAAGTTTTATTCATTGCTCCGTAATATTCGGTTCCGCTTAACAGTCCTTTTTTTATCATTTTATCCAAAATTATTTTTCTCGTTGTTAAAGGATATATATCTTTTAAAGGCGATAAATCAATTTTGCCGTCAGGAGCGCCTTCGGTAAAAATATATCCGGTTGAAAAATTTGTTTTCAGATAATTTAAAATATTTATAATGTTTTTTTGAGCAGTCGGTTCACAGTGCATATCATGAATAATAATGATATCCGGATTAATGGTTCCTGTTATATTTGTTTCAAAAAAATTTCCGTATTTTTTCGGTAATTTTTTTATAGTATTTACAGCTGAAATATTTTCGGGAACATTTTGTGGCAAGAAAGTTCCCGCAGTAATTCCGTTAGGCGTTAAAATGCAGATTAAATAAGCAATAATTGTTATTATAGAAATTGGTTTCATAAATATTTATTTTATTAGTGAATTACAGTTCTGTATCCTATAGTTCGTTTCTTTAAAGAAAATTTTAATTTTTTCAATATCAGACGGAAATAATTTTGACGTATCGTAAGTCGTTCTGAATTCATATTTTACTTTTGAGTTTTTAATTATTTCAATGCTTGTACGGATTTTTTCTATATCAACAGGTACGCATGTCAAAAAACTGTATTTGTCAAAAGGAGCTTTGATATCCATAGCTATAAAATCAATGAGCTTTTTATCGATAATTCCTTTAAGTATTTGAGGATTTGAGCCGTTTGTATCCAATTTGATAAGATATCCTATAGATTTAATTCTGCATATAAAATCTTCCAAATCTTCTTGGCATGTCGGTTCGCCGCCTGTTATTACCACGGCATCAAGCTGTTTTTTTCTTGTTTCCAAAAAAGACAATACTTGTTCGACTGGAATCGGTATTTTGAATAAATTATGATAAACAAGTTCAGGATTATGACAATATTCGCATCTGAAATTACATCCCTGCGTAAAAATTATTGCCGAAGTTTTTTGCGGAAAATCAATTAATGAAAATTTTTGAAAGCCTCCTATTCTCATAAATTTACCGCCTTTCTTATTTTATATTCTTCCTGTTTCCCTTCATTCCACTGAGAGACCGGCCGTAAGTATCCGACAACTCTTGAATAAACTTCGCATGTTTGTCCGCATGTCTGGCAGATTTGTACTTCGCCGGTTTTGTATCCGCATGAAGGGCATACGCTGAATGTAGGCGTTATTGACATATACGGCAATTTATAATTCGTAAAAGCTTTTTTAATAAATTCTTTAAGCGCAGCCGTATCTGTTATTCTTTCTCCGATAAACATATGCTGTACCGTTCCTCCTGTATATAGCGCTTGTATTTCATGCTGCAATTCTAGAACTTCAAATAAATCGTCTGTATAATTTACAGGCAGTTGAGTTGAATTTGTATAAAATGGAGGTCTGTTTTCTTTTACGGCATCCATGTTTGCAAAAATAATATCCGGATATTTTTTTCTGTCTATCTTTGCCAGTCTGTAAGACGTTCCTTCCGCGGGAGTTGCTTCCAAATTATAAATATTTCCTGTTTCCTGCTGGTATTTTTCAAGTTTTTCTCTCATGAAGTTAAGAACTTTTATTGAAAAGTCTTTTCCTTTTACGCTTGCGATAGTTTCTTTAATAAAATTTAAGCAGCATTCATTCATACCTAGTATACCGATGGTTGAAAAATGATTTTTCCAAAAACAGTTAAATCTTTCTTTTACGTTTCTTAAATAATAGCTCATATAAGGATAAAGATTTTGTGCTGTAAGTTTTTCAAGTATTTTCCTTTTTAATTCAAGACTGTCTTTTGACAAATCCATAAGTTTTTCCAACTTATTGAAGAAATCTTTTTCATTTTTAGAAGTGTATCCTAACCTTGACATATTAATAGTTACAACGCCGATTGATCCTGTCAAAGGAGATGCTCCGAACAAACCTCCGCCTCTTCTTCTGAGTTCTCTGTTATCTATTCTTAATCTGCAGCACATGCTTCTTGCATCATCCGGATCCATTTCGGAATTGATAAAATTTGCAAAGTAAGGAATACCGTATTTTGCCGTTATTTCCCAAAGCAGTTTTAGAGACGGATTTTCCCAGTCGAAATTCTTTCCGATATTGTATGTCGGTATTGGAAATGTAAAAACTCTTCCTTTCGCATCGCCTTCAAGCATTACTTCAAGAAAAGCTTCATTTAAAATATCCATTTCTTTTTGAAATTCTTTGTATTTCCTGTTTTGAACTTTTCCTCCGATTACGACGTTTTCTTCAGCGTAATGTTTAGGGACTTTTACATCGAATGTAAGATTTGTGAAAGGAGATTGGAATCCGACTCTTGTAGGAACGTTTAAATTGAATAAAAATTCCTGCAACGCCTGTTTCACATCTTTGTATTCCAGTTTGTCATAAGCTATAAAAGGGGCAAGCAAAGTATCAAAACTTGAAAAAGCCTGAGCTCCTGCAGCTTCACCCTGCAATGTATAAAAGAAATTTACAATTTGTCCTAAAGCCGTTCTAAAATGACGTGCAGGTATTGATTCGACTTTTCCGGCGACTCCTTTAAATCCGGTCAGCAGCAGATCGTATAAATCCCAGCCGACGCAGTAAACTCCAAGAATTCCCAAATCATGAATATGGAAATCACCGTCTGTATGTGCTTTTTTTATTTCAGGAGTGTATATTTTATTAAGCCAATACATTTTGCTGATTTCAGAAGATATGTAATTATTTAATCCCTGTAAAGAATACGACATGTTGCTGTTTTCATTTACCTGCCAGTCTTTTTTTGACAGATATTGGTCTATCAAATCAACATTGAAATTTGACACTATATCTCTGATTTTTGAATGTTGTTCTCTGTATAAAATATATGCTTTTGCTGAGGCTTTATACGGCGATGTTAAAAGAACTTCTTCAACTACATCCTGGATTTCTTCAACTGAAGGATTGTTTTTTTTGAATATTTGCTGCAGTATATTGACTACTTTAAAAGTCAACTTTAAAGCTGATTGTTCGTCAAATTCTGAAACTGCCTGACCGGCTTTATAAATTGCCGCCTTTATTTTTTCAGCATTAAACTTTTCTGTTTTTCCGTCTCTTTTTGTGACATTTTCAAAAAATTGTTCAATGTTCTGCATACATCCCCCTATTTGTTTTTTACAAATAGTGGAATGCACCCTGGTTTTCTTAATTCCACAAACAATATATCCAAGTTATTCCGCGACAACTTGCAATTATATATATTCTTAGTGGCAGGTCTTCTGACTCAGGGCAAAAATACCTACTTGACTTGCCTTCCCACTTGTAATACAAACAAGCAGTGGTTTTTCAACATTTTGTTGAAAGTCTTTCGATTCCCTTCACAGCACCGGGAGTGTTTTCGATTTTCACGAAATTTCCTATTAAGCTTATTTCAAGCACCAGTAAGTTTTATCTTTTTGTGACAATTTGATTATAAGCTTTAAATTTTTATTTGTCAAACAAAAATACAATATATAGGTTTTTTGTTAAAAGAAATAACGATATATTGTATTTTTTTATTAGTATATTAATGCTTTTGTATTTTATCCGCAAACTTTATATAATTAATAAATATGTTTACAAAGAGGTTTTGATGGAAGTATTATATATAATAGACGCCAGTGCTTATATACACAGAGCTTATCATGCGATAAAACCGCTCAGTACGTCTAAAGGCATTCCTACAAATGCAGTATACGGCTTTATCAAATTAATTAATAAAATAAAAAATGAAAAAAAACCTGATTATATGGCTGTCTGTTTTGATCATCCTTCAAAAAATTTCAGGCATTTATTGTCACCGGATTATAAAGCAAACAGAAAAGAGATAGAGACTGATTTGATTAAACAAATGCCTGTTGCCAGGGAAGCGGTAGAAGCTATGCAGCTGTGTCTGCTTGAAAAAAGCGGTTATGAGGCTGATGATATAATAGGTACTCTTGCAAAAAGAGCCGAAGCGAAAAAAATAAAAGCTGTAATTGTCACAGGAGATAAAGATTTGTTCCAGCTTGTTAATGAAAATATAAATATATGGAATGAATCAAAAAATATTATGTTTGATAAGGATAAAGTTTATGAAAAATACGGAATATATCCTGAACAAATAGTAGATATGCTGGCTCTTATGGGCGATGCGTGCGACAATGTTTCGGGCATTAATGGAATCGGAGAAAAAACAGCAGTAAAGTTAATCCAAACTTACGGTAATATTGAAAATATTATAGCAAACGCATCTTTTATAAAAGGGAAACTTTCGGAACTCGTAAAAAACGGCAGGGAAAGCGCTTTGTTAAGCAAAAAACTGGTGCAGCTTGATTTGAATGTTCCTTTGGACGTGTCAATGGATGATATAAAATTTAATGATAATCTTTTTTGTAATGCGACGGATTTTCTGAAAAAATATGAATTATACAGCTTTATCTGTAAAAACAGCGGAGAATCTATAAGTGAACCTGTAGTTTATCCTGATATAAAAAATATTCAATATGAAAAAGACAATATAATTATTAAAAATAATGTGAAAATAATTAACAGCATTGAATCTGCAAAAGAATTGAGCGGGAAGATGTTATTCCGTAAGGAAATATCCGTTAATTTGGAAACAACCGGATATGATATCATAAAAGATTTTATAGTCGGCGTGTCATTTTGTTTCGGGGATGATAATAATTATTATATTCCTTTTAATCATAATGATTTTACCATACAGCAGCTTAATCAGGAAAACTTTATGGAAATTTTTAAATCAGTGCTTGAATCGGATAACATTAGATTTATAGGATATGATTTTAAATTTATAAAACATATGCTGCGCAAAATAAATATTAATATTAAAAATATTTATTTTGACGCTATGATAGCTTCTTACTGCATAGATCCTTCAAGCGAACATACGATAGAACATATGGCTGATAAATTTTTAAATTATCGCATATCCACCGGAGAGGCTCTTTTTGGAAAAGGCTCTAAAAAAATCAGCGTTGATTCTTTGAATTTGGAAATATTATCTCAGTATTCATGTTCAAAAAGCATAACATTATTTCATTTAAAAGATATTTTGTTAAATGAAATTTATAATAAAAAACTTAATGATTTGTTTTTCAATATTGAAATGCCGGTTGTATCAGTTTTATTCGACATGGAAAAAAACGGAATAAAAATTGATGAAAAATTTTTAAATGATTTTAACGGCAAAGTGGCTGAGGAAATATCTGTTGTTGAAAATAAAATTTATAATTTAGCCCGTGAAAATTTCAATATAAATTCACCTAAGCAGTTAGCAGCAGTATTATTTGAAAAATTAAAAATTCCTGCGGTAAAAAAAACAAAGACGGGATATTCTACGGATGAATCCGTACTTGTCGAATTAACCGAATATGATATTGCAAAAGAAATTTTAAAGTACAGAGAATTACAAAAACTTAAAAGTACATATATTGATTCTATGGACAGATATGTAAAGTATGAAGGTAAAAGAATACATACAATATTTAATCAGGCTGTCACTACAACGGGCAGACTTTCTTCATCTGAGCCTAATTTACAAAATATTCCAAACAGGACTGATTACGGCAGACAACTTCGTAAAGCTTTCATAGCAGATGACGGCAAAATATTTGTTTCAGCCGATTATTCGCAGATAGATTTAAGAGTTTTGGCTCATATTTCGGATGACAAAACTTTAATAAAAGCTTTTAACAGCGGTGAAGATATCCATACTGCGACAGCTATGGAAGTCTTTGGCATAAATGATAAAAAAGACGTTACAAAAGAGATGAGGATGTCGGCAAAATCAATAAATTTTGGGATAGTTTACGGAATTTCGGCTTTTGGATTATCAAAACAGTTATCTATAAATGTAAAACAGGCAAAAGAATATATAAATATGTATTTGACAAGATACAACGGAGTTAAAAATTGGACGGTGTCAATTATAGAAGAAGCGAAAAGAAACGGATATGTAAAAACATTAACAGGAAGAATCAGATATATACCGGAAATAAATTCAACCAATAAGCAAATAGTTGCTTTTGGAGAAAGAATGGCGTTAAACACTCCTATTCAGGGGACGTCTGCCGATATTATTAAGATAGCTATGGTAAATGTCTCAAAAAAGATAAAGGAAAAAGGCTTGAAAGCAAAAATACTGCTTCAGGTTCATGATGATTTGCTTTTGGAACTTCCGCAAGAAGAAGAAAAACTTGTTATTAAAATGCTACAATATGAAATGGAAAATGCTATGAATTTAAAAGTGCCTCTTTCGGTTGATATTAAAAAAGGCGAAAATTGGGCTGATATGGCGGGTGTATAATGATAATAGGACTCACGGGAAGTATCGCTACAGGCAAGAGTCAGTCATCTAAAATTTTTAAAGAACTTGGATGTTATATTATTGATGCTGATAAGATATCATGGCTTTTAACAACAAAAGGCAGCAGAAGTCTGAAAGATATTGTTGATAATTTTGGGACTGATATTCTTACCGCGCAAGGTTATTTGAACAGAAAAAAATTAGCGGATATTATTTTTAATGATAAACAGTCAAAAAAAGATTTGGAAAGAATTCTTCATCCGCATATTATAAAAAAAATAAATGAAATAATCGCAAAAAAATATGAATGTGTCGATATTATAGTTGACGCGCCTTTATTATTTGAAGTAGGATTAGACAGAATCTGCGATAAGATTATTGTTATTTATGCTGAATATCATCTGCAGTTAAACAGGCTTATCAGAAGAGATAAAATATCAAAAGAGGAAGCCGTACAAAGAATAGATTTACAAATGCCTATCGAAGATAAGATGAAAATGGCAGATGTTACCATAGATAACTCTTCTACGCTTGCAGATTTAAAAAAGAACATAAAATTTATATACAAAGAATTAAAACACAGGCAGTAAATATTATTTTATTGTCAAAATAATGTGAAATATTATAAAATTAGAGTCCAAAAATAACAAATAATTCAATAACCTATCAAAATGGATGAAAAATTTTAACGTTGAGTTAATCTCTTAACGATTTTGTTTTTAAGATATTGCGTAAAAGATAATTTGAAATTAAAAATTGGGAGTAAAATTAAGATAATGTATAAAAAAATTGCTATAGTCGGAAGACCTAATGTCGGTAAATCGACTTTATTTAACAGATTTATAGGAAGAAAGAAAGCCATTATCCATAATATTCCCGGAACAACAAGAGACAGAAATGATTTTGCTATAAAATGGAAAGATAAAAATTTCATTGTCACAGATACTGCCGGATGGAGCAGTAATGTTTCAGAATTTTCTCATGCTATGAGCCAACAGCTTGATATGGCTGTCGACAGCAGTGATATTATTCTTTTTGTCGTAGACGGTAAAGAAGGAATACATCCTTTTGATCCGATTATTGCGAAATCCGTAAGAGCAAGTATGAAGCCTGTAATTTTGGTTATAAATAAAATAGATACTTTTGCCGAAGAAGTAAAAGTTTATGAATTTTACAAATTAGGGTTTGATTTGCTGATTCCTGTTTCTTCCACGCATGGAAGAAACATGGTTGAATTGTTGGAATCTATTTGCGGACTTATAGGTGATGATAATACTGAAGAACAAAATGAAGAAGTTCTTAAAATCATTTTTGTAGGCAAGCCTAATGTGGGTAAATCGTCACTTGTAAATGCTATAGTTCATGAAGAAAGGTGTATTGTTCATAACACGCCCGGAACGACAAGAGATTCTTTGACGGTGCATGCAACTTACAATGATACTGATTATTTGCTCATAGATACCGCCGGACTTCACAGAGGGAATAAAACAAAAGATGATATGGAATATTTGTCAAACTTAAGCACAAATTATGCTTTGGACGAAGCTGATATAGCTGTTTTAGTCGCGGATGCTTCACAAGGGATAGGAGAAACAGAAGCAAAGATTGCCGGAATGATAATTGAAAAGAAAAAACCGTGTATTATTGCGGTAAATAAATGGGATCTAATAGAAGATAAAGAAGAAAAAGTAAGGCTGTTTCAAAATCAGCTGGAAGAAAAACTGAAGTTTTTAAATTGGGCAGATATTGTTTTTATATCGGCTAAAACAGGACAGAGAATTGACAGGATTTTCAGGCTGGCTCCTTTAATTTATAAAGAATATTCAAGGCTTGTGACACAGGAAGAATTAAATGATGTTATAAGACATGCCGTAGCAAAAACTCCTTACACAAGAAAAGGAAAAATATTGAAGATTAAAGAGGCGGAACAATTAATTTCTAAGCCTCCTACGTTCAGATTTTCAGTAAATGATTTAGAATTGCTGCATTTTTCTTACAGGAGATATATTGAAAACAACTTAAGGGAAAGATTCTCTTTTAAAGGAACTCCTATAGTTTTAAAATTCAGACAGTTTGCAAAAAAGGAGTCCAAGGGAACGGTAATTTAAAATGGATACGGTTATTTATTTAGTTTTATCATATTTTTGCGGCTCAATCCCTTTTGCATATATTATTTCAAAAGTTTTCAAAAAAATTGATATAAGACAATGCGGATCAGGTAATCCCGGGGCAACTAATGTTTTTAGAGTCGTGAGTAAACCTTTAGGAATTTTAACATTCTTTTTAGATGCTCTTAAAGGTTTTATTCCGGTATATGCAGCAATTACTTTTAATCAGCCTGTTTACTTTCTTTTAGCTGTTGCGCTTGTGACTCTGCTCGGACATATTTTTACTGTTTTTTTAAATTTTAAAGGAGGAAAGGGCGTTGCAACAGGCTGCGGTATATTTATGGCTTTTGCTCCTGTTGTAACTTTGATATGTTTTGCCGTTTTTGTATTGGTTTTAGTTTTATCAAAATATGTCGCTCTTTCATCTATTAGCGCAGCTGTTGCTCTTCCCGTATGCCTTGCCGTTTTTAATAATTCTGATATCATTATAATATTTGCGTGTTTGGTATCCGCTCTTGTAATAATAAGGCATATAGAAAACATAAAGAGAATTTTAAAAGGCACTGAGAATAAAATCGCTTTTGGGAAAACTGCTAATCAACATTTAAGAGGATAAATATGAGAATAACTGTTTTGGGAGCAGGATCATGGGGAACTACTCTGGCTTGTTTATTGTCTGATAACGGACATGATGTTTCTTTATGGGAATTTGACGCAAAGATTGCGGATAAGTTAAATTCAGAGAGAATGGTTCCTTTTATCGGAGGAGCTGATATTCCAGGCAATATAAAAATTTCAAGTGATTTGAAAATATTGGAAAATACTGATGCCGTATTATTTGTAGTTCCGTCGCATTTTCTTAGATCAACGGTTATGTCAATAAAAAAACTGGGTATTGATATATCGGATAAATTAATAATAAGCGCTACAAAGGGTATTGAAACAGAAACATTATTAAGAGTTTCTGAGATAATAGAAGAGATTTTTCCTTTAACAAAAGATAAAATTGTCGCTCTGTCAGGTCCAAGTCATGCCGAAGAAGTGTCAAAAAAAATACCTACTGTCGTTATATCCGCTTCTAAAAACGAGCAAAAAGCAAAACAATGCAGAGATTTATTTATGAATGATTATTTTAGAGTATATACTCAGAGTGATATCGTAGGCGTTGAATTGGGAGCGTCTTTAAAGAATGTTTTTGCTGTTGCCGGAGGAATTGTAGACGGATTATCTTTCGGGGATAATACTAAAGCGGCAATAGTTTCAAGAGGATTAAAAGAACTTGTCAGGCTGGGTGTCGCTTTAGGCGGAAAAGAAAAAACTTTTTACGGACTTTCAGGCGTCGGCGATTTAATGGTTACATGCTTTTCAAAACATTCCAGAAACAGAAATTTGGGAGAATTGATAGCATGCGGAAAAACTTTGCATCAGGCCGAAAAAGAACTGCAAATGGTTGCCGAAGGCGTAAAAACGTCAATAAGCGCATATGAACTCGGCAAAAAGTTAAATATAGAACTGCCTATAATAAATCAGGTTTATGAAGTCTTGTTTAAGAATAAAGATTCCAAGCAGGCTGTATATGATTTAATGACAAGAACTCCAAAATCAGAGTAATAGGAAGAAGGGGTGTATTATGACAAAAAATGATTTAGTCGAAAAAATTTCTAATATTTTACCGTCTAAAAAAGATGCGAATACCGTTGTTAATGCATTGTTTGACGAGATGGTTTCTTCTATAAGAAACGGTGAAAAGGTTGTTATAACCGGTTTTGGAAGTTTTAATATGGTTACAACTGAAACTAAGAAAGGAAGAAATCCTAAAACAGGAGAATCATTGATGATTCCTCCAAAGAAAAAAATAAGGTTTAAACAATCAAAAGATATGTTTAAACAGCAATAAATTTTTATTATGTTAAACATTGAAAAAAAATATTTGACTATAGGCGAAATCTCAAAAATTACTCAGGTTCCCGCATATACATTGAGATATTGGGAAAGAGAATTTAAGCTTCTTAAACCCGAAAGGCATTCAGGATTGAGAAAATATTCTTCTTCCGACGTTGAATTAATAAATAAAATAAAAGAATTACTGTATAAACAAAAATTTACCATAGAAGGCGTTAAGAAACATTTAAACGGTGACAAAAGGAAAAAAAACGCCAATCTTCATGGCGAATCTTTTGAAATATCAGATTCAAAAAAACTTTCTGAAATAAAAGAACAAATTTCCGAACTCTTGGCTATTTTAAAAAAATAATAATATTAAATAATTTTTAATTAAAACTCTTAAAACACAATATGAAATATTTGCTGCTTATTTTACTTTTTTTAACTTTGCAAATTCAGCCTGTATACGCTGTTTATGTAACAAATTCAGATCACAGCGTTTATTTAAATTCAAATTCAGCCGAATTTTCTCAAAAAGTTCAATGGATTAATTTAGATTCTTCAATAGATTATATTAGTCCGCAAGTAATGCAATACACAGGTTTTCTGCCTGAAGATTTAATAACATTGGAGCCTGATTATTTTTCAGAATTTGATTATATTCCAAATACTGAAAATCAATTAATATCACAGGATAATATTAAAGATTTGGTTTTTATCAAAAGCGAAAATAATGCCAAAATTCAAGTTACATATTCTGATGTTTATAATAATGATATAACTGACGGTTATCCGAAAATGTATTACAGAAAAGATTCTTCTTCTGATTCATGGATAGAAATATCTTTCAATAGTATTGCTTCTGATAAATTTTACGCTGATATAGCAGCTGATTACGGGATATATGATTATTTTGTAGTTGCGGATAATGATTCTTATCCGGATATATATACTTCGCCGACAAAAACTTTTGTGGTTACGGAAAGACCTCATTCTTTTATAAATTTGAATACAAATTTACAGGATGAAAAAGCAAATCAAAATGTAAATGTTAAATTTAATTGGTCTGCATCAAAAGGGGTTGAAAGTGATATATTGAAATATATTTTTTATATAGGTACTGACAGCAATTCAATGCAGTCTCAAGATTTAGCAACGGCAAGCAGTTATACTGCGGATATGTTAATGTCGAGAACAAGATATTATTGGAAAGTTGAAGTAGAAAATCAATACGGAGCGAAATTGTTAAATCCGGTAATTTATACATTTGTAACGCTTGGAGAAATAGCAAGGGTATATAATGCTCCTAATCCTTTTAATCCTCAAGCAGGTGAAAAAACAAGAGTTTTTTTTGAAATGCCTGAATCCGGATCTGTCCAAATGAATATATATTCTGAATACGGAGACAAAATTTATCATGTTTCATATGATAATTTGTCTAAAGGAAGCAATGAAATTCTTTATGACGGTAAAGATGATTACGGCAATATATTATATAACGGTACATATTTGTGTATCATAAAAAAGAAGTATTCAGGACAAACAAAAACCGAAAGATGCAGACTATTAATTATAAAATAATTACTATACTTACATTGATTTTAATAACATCAGCAGATTTATATTCTGAGGGTAAAAGGAAAAATTTTCTTTCTCACGGACCTTCCGTTTCGGCTTTTTCGCAGGGAGAGACTGTTTTGAATAATATTGACGATCCTGCCATAATATATCATAACAGCTCATTAATGTCTTTTTTTAATTACAATACTGTTTCTTTGTCAAGGTATAATTTATTTGACGGGACATCTTATAATGCTGCATCTGTAAGTCTGGGTATTTTTGACAATCTTGCTGCAGGTTTTTCATTTATAAATTTATCAAGCGGAGATGTCGAATTAAGAAAAGATCCTTTTGATAAAGCAAAAATAGTTTCGACAAATCAATGGGCATATATACTTGGTCTTTCGTCTTTAATTAGCTCTATAGATACGGCAGTCGGTTTAAATATAAAATATATATCGGTTGATTTATATGAAAAGAGCGATTCAGGGACGTCTTTGGATTTGTCTGTTTCAAAATTTTTTCATAATGTTGACTTGAAATATACGCAGGTTGTTTTGGGTTTTGGAATATCGGCCCAAAATATTTACGGGACGGGAATAAAACTTGATAAATACAGAGAAGATTTTCAAAAAATTTTTATACTCAGTTCATTGGTTGCAATACCTACGAGATTTCATTTTGACAGTCATGATACTTTATCGTTTTCTTTTGATTTAAAAAATGAAGATTCTTATAATGAATTGTTTACGGGAGTAGAATATAAATTTTTAAATAAATATTCCGTAAGAAGCGGTTATTATCCTGATCATATTACTGCCGGCTTAGGTATTGAACTTTCAAG
>Ga0265294_10005634_pt1 | contig 15259 bp, 14 predicted proteins | sample MunlanPumphouse3_FD_192504 | JGI IMG/M metagenome (GOLD analysis project Ga0265294, IMG submission 192504) | Groundwater microbial communities from a municipal landfill in Southern Ontario, Canada - Pumphouse #3 | ecosystem: Environmental > Aquatic > Deep subsurface > Groundwater | place... | reverse complement strand
CACGGGGGTGCTTCAGGACGTCGTAAGAGACCTCCCGCTGTTCCAGAAAGCGTTTGATGGTGGCGGCAAGCGGCATGGCGGCGTAACGGCGCGGGGTGCGTTCTTGGAAGGCGTTCCCGCCCTGTCTTCTTTTCGATTCATCGGGTTGATTCAGTAAAACTTTAGAGCATCGTCCGCGAATCGAGCGGAAATTGCAGGTAGGCAGGAGGGCAGCGGGGGGGCCATGCTGCCCGGCAGGGCGGAGAAGGGGTTATGGGGAGGAATGCGGAAACGAACCGTTCCGCCGGGGTGACACAGCGGTTCCCGAGGCAAAACCGCGGCCGTGGCGCCGGCCAGGATTGACGGTGTTGCGGGCGTTGCCCAGGTCAGTCTTCCAGGTCCAGATCGCTCATGCTGTAGGACCAGTCGTCGGGGAGACCGGCCGCTCCTATGCCGAAGTCCTCGCGATCCATATCCAACGATCCGGACCAGTCCGAGGGCGACTCCACCTGCTCCAGTTCGAGGTCGTACCAAGTATCCAGGTCCAGCTCTTCGATGGAGCCGTCTTCGTACTGGATCTCGATGGTCTGGTCGCCCTCGTCCAAGGCGACGATCTCGAAGGTTTCGCCTGCCAAGGTCTTGTACCAGTCACCGATTACGGGCGCATGCTGTGTGGGCATCGTTATTGCCTCCCGTCACGATTTGGCTGCTAGTATAGTTCGCTTCATGCAGGGCAAACCGAAACTCTGCAATTGAATTTATAGGGCCGTGCAGGTTTTTTGGCAAGCCGCTGCAACCATAGCAGTAAAGGTTCCGGATCATTGATATGTCTGCCGCACTTTCGAGAGTTAGTCTGACTGTTGAATCAGTCTATGGGATTGACGGATGTCAGTGCCGTAATCCCGTTTGAGTCGATCCCGGGAGTTGCACTTGTTCACGGAGGCCGGGTCAGTGTTGGAACTATTGGGAAACAGCTTCGTCATCTTTTTCGTCGTCATCGATCCCATCGGCCTTGCCCCGATTTTCATGGCGCTCACTCCCGGTGTAAGCGAAGCACGCCGGCGCAGCATGGCACTACGGGCGACGCTGCTTGCCGCCATCATCCTCGTCCTGTTCGCTTTGGTCGGCGCCCCGCTTCTGGAAGCCCTCGGCGTCGGGCTGCCCGCGTTTCGCATCGCGGGCGGGCTGTTGTTGTTCTTCCTGGCCATGGACATGGTGTTTGCACGCCATTCCGGCATGCGTTCGCCGACGGCCTCCGAGGAGCACGAGGCGGAGCAGCGCGACGATATATCGGTTTTTCCGCTGGCGTTTCCGCTGATCGCGGGCCCCGGTGCGTTGACGACCATTCTGCTGTTGACGGGCAGCCGCGAGGACGATCCGCTCGCCTTTGTGGCGGTGCTGGCGGTGTTGCTGTTGGTGCTGGGCCTTGCGCTCGCGGCGCTGCTGCTCGCGGCGCGGCTGATGCGCCATCTCGGCCAGACGGGGACGAACGTGATCAGCAGGGTGTTAGGGGTGATCCTGGCGGCGCTCGCCACGCAGTTTGTGCTGGACGGCCTGCGCGAGGGCCTGTTCGGGCAGCCTTTGGAGGATGCCGCCTATTTCGTGTTGCCGTCCGGCGCGGCGTGAGTCGCCGGTCAGTGGCTGAGGGTCGCCGTATTACCGTGCGCTCCGTTACTCAAGGCGAAACGGGACGTACCGGCTCCGGACCGCCCGGTTCCGGACGCGGTGGCCAGTCGGGTGCGCTTTGGCGGCGGATCTCGCCGGTGCCGAACCAGGTGAACGGGTTGAGGGGAAACGAGGCGCTTGTGAGCAGGCGGTCGAGGAAACGGCGCGTGCTGATGGAGTTCTGCGAATCGTCGGTCAACCAGTAGGCGAAGGTCACCAGATAGATCCCGGCCAGGCCCGTTTCTTCCAGTGCCCGCTGTATGAAGTTCGCGTTGTGGCGGGACGCCTCGTAGATCCACTCGACCGTGCGATAGAAGCGTCGGGGGGCGCGAAACGGGGAATAACCCGGCTGCAGGTCGTTCAGTACCATCTGGCGCGTGACGCGGCGGTGCGGGGCGAGCGTGTCCAGCCATTTCATGATGAGCCGATGCAGGCGCGCCTGGCGCGGCAGCAGCAGGAAATCGGGCTCGGCGGCGTCGCGCAGCATGGCGTCGTCGGCCCGATCGAACCAGGCATCCACCAGGGCTTCCTTGTCGCGATAGTGGGCGCGCACCTTGTTCAAGGGAATACCCAGGGTTTCGGCAATGTGATGCAGTTGTACCGAGGTCCAGGAATTCGCTTCCGCCAGATTCAGGGCCGTGTCGAGGATACGTTGCGCGATGTCGTCGGACTGGCCTGCCATTGATCCCTCCTTGCCTCCACGAAAGCCTCCGGTTGCGCGCGGGGACTCATTGCCGGGACCGCATGACACCACCTCACGGTCCTCTGCCGCATGGACGGAGTGCCGACACGATGCCGTCCAGCGCGCCGATCATCACTCAGTATAGAATCCCTGTGGTTCGCAGGAATTCGGATGGGGGGATGGGTTTCTTTTCTCTTTGTTTTGATCGGGGGGTGTGTGACATGGCAAACACAATGGCGATCGGTTGTTTGGTTTTGTGCGGTTATCGCCGCGGCATGATTCTAGATGCGGGGGCGAAACCCGTATCTATTTTTTAAACCCGCGGCGACAGCCGCACATACCTGTAGACATGCGGTTAGTACACATCGTATCGCCACGGCTTACCAACCGGCGTGAGTGGAGGAAGGAGGTGGATTAAGGAATCGCTTCCTTCGACGCCAATCTTTTCAGAGGAAGACAGTGAGCACTCCGGTGTAGCCGTACAGGCGGTTGCGGGAGATCTCGCCGTTGGCGAAGAAACCGACCAGGGGAAACCGGCCCAGTTCGCGCTGGATGATGCCGAGTTCTTTGGACTCGTCGCCGAAGAGGTGGCGGCCGCGGCCGATGCACGAGCAATACAGGGCGCCTTTCGGCGGATGCGGCAGACGCCGGCGCAGATCCCGCAGGGTGCGAATCAGATCGTCCCGGGCCGAATTGCCGTCGCGGCGGCAGAACATGATGGGACCGCCCTCCTGGACGGATTCGCCGATGGCCAGCAGTCTGTTTTTGAGGTCGATGCCCAACAGGTTGCGCACGAGATAATCGTCCGCGTCGGAACCGGGAATGGGTAGGGCCGCGAAGATGTAGCCCGCCACCTTGGTGAGGTCGCGGGTCAGGATCTCGCCGATCTCTTCGAAAAATACGTCCAGCGCTGGCCGGCCGTCGATGCGGATGAGGATATTGCGCTGCGCCTCGGTGACGACGTGCTTGCCGCCGATGGGCGAGCACCCTTGGGTGAGGGCGGAGGCCATCGGAATCTCCCGGGAAAACAGCACGCCGGAGAGGCCGCCTTCGGTTGCGTGCCCTGCGATCTGCCGGTAATCGCTGCGCGAGGAGCAGAGCCCGCCCACCAGGAACGTACCGTTCATCTGCTCGGAAAGGCGTGCGATCAGGTGCGGCGTGCGCGGATTGCGCGGGTCGCCGTGTACCAGGCCGAAGCGCGGCTGGTGCTCGCGATACCAGCCGCCGTGGTTGAGCACGAAGTCCTGCAGACCGTCCTTGATGGTGGAGAACACGCGGAACGAGTCCTGGGGGAAGCTCCCGAGCATCAACGCCATGGCGGGCGTTTCATAGTACTCCTGGCCGGTGCTGCAGATGCCGATCCCAACGCAGCCGACCCAGTGATCGATCCCGCTTTTTTTGCGCAGGAACGGCAGCATCTCCGGGATGTCGTCCGCAAACGTGTCCGTGAGGTACAGAAAACCGAGATTGCAGTCGCGGGGGATCGGGCCGATCTGCTCCAGGCACTCCCGACAGGCGCGCAGCCAATCGAAGGCGCTGGCGTGGCCCATGCGGAAGGTGCTGTTCTGGGGCAAGGGCTGGGCTGGTCGTTCCATACGCTGAACCGTTTGGTAAGAGCTGCCCGAAAGGTGGTGGTTGCCGCTGGATCCGGTCAGGGATGCTCGCGGCCGCTAGTCGAGACGGTGTTCTCTGGAAATGCCGGTTGCGTGTGTGGACCGGATGCATTCGTCGCGCCCGCTGCTCCGGGCTGCTCGAAACCCGAAATGCCGAATGGAGATGCCGTCTTCGGCCATCAAGAGCTTTTCGGGTTCCAGATGGGCGAATAGGGCGGGCACCGGCGCTTAAACGCCAAGACGCCACGGCCGCCAAGGGCGCAAAGACGAGAAGTGCGGGTTGGACTTCCGGCTTTGGCACGCTCTCCCCGGACCCTGCGGCGACTCGTCCAGGCTGCCGTGATTCTCCATGAATGCTTTGCGCCTTCGCGCCTTTGCGTTGACCGCTGCCGCGCAGTTAGATACAGGGGCGGGCGGATCGGGTTCGATCCGCCCGCTAACAGAAGTGTAGGCGATTACTTGCCCTTCTTGGCCATCATCTCCTCGATGATGGGGGTGAGGATGATTTCCATGGCGAAGCCCATCTTGCCGCCGGGCACCACGATGGTGTTGCGCCGCGACATGAACGAGTTGTGCAGCATGCTCAGGAGATACGGAAAGTCCACGCCCTTCGGATCGCGGAAGCGGATCACCACCATGCTCTCGTCGGCGGTCGGGATGTCGCGGGCGATGAACGGGTTGGAAGTGTCCACCACCGGGACGCGCTGGAAATTGATGTGCGTGCGGGAGAACTGCGGGGTGATGTAGTGCACGTAGTCGTGCATGCGCCGCAGGATGGTGTCCACCACCGCCTCGGCGGAGTAGCCGCGCTGGGCGCAGTCGCGGTGGATCTTCTGAATCCACTCCAGGTTCACGATGGGCACCACGCCGATCAGCAGGTCCACATACTGGGCAACGTCGACTGTATCGGTGGCTATGCCGCCGTGCAATCCCTCATAGAACAGCAGGTCCGTGCCGGGCGGGATCTCCTGCCAAGGCGTGAATTCGCCGGCCTTGAGGTTCGTGCCGAGGCGCGCGTTGTGTTCCGCGGCCTCTTCATCACTGTGCAGATAATAGCGGCGCTTGCAGCTACCGGTCTCGCCGTAGGAACGGAAAGTGGCCTCCAGTTCTTCGAACAGGTTGGCCTCGGGACCGAAGTGGCTGAAATGGGGATGGCCCTGCGCCTCGGCCTCCTTCAGCGCGGCGCGCATCTCGACGCGGTTGTAGCGATGGAAACTGTCGCCCTCGATGACCAGGGGATTGATGCCCTCTCTCAGGAAGATATGCTCAAAGGCAACCTTGACCGTCGTCGTGCCCGCGCCAGACGAGCCGGTAACCGCGACAATTGGGTGTTTTTGTGACATTTAGCACTCCTCGACTGAACTGAAAACCAACAAATCCATGGCTGGCAACCGGTCAGCCTGCGATGGTGGCGCAGGTCTTTTCGCAATCTTCGTTTCTTGGCACCTAGCGGATTGGAACCGAACGGCGACCGCAGCCATCCAAGACGTTATGGTGGATGGAACCGTAATAACACGCCTCCTCTTTGGGGACAAGCATAGCTAAACCGATCGATACTCAAAACAAAAATTTCTATAAACCAGGAGTTATTGTTTCTATAAGGCAGGAGTTATTTGGCTTGATTCGCGGTATAGTACGCGCGGTATAGTACGATCCTCTTTCATCCTGAAACCCAGACGGGGGCTCATATGAAAATCGCCAATGGCATGGTCGTTACCATGCATTACACCCTCACTGACGACGCCGGAACTGTCATCGACACCAGCAGAGGCCGCGAGCCGCTGGCCTATCTGCATGGGTTCGGAAACATCATTCCGGGTCTGGAGAAGGCCCTGGAAGGCCAGCAGGCCGGTTTCAGGTCGAATATATCGGTTCCGCCGGCCGAGGGCTATGGCGAGCGTGATCCAAACGCGGTGTTCGAGGCGTCGCGGGACCACTTCGATCCGGACATGGAACTGGCGCCGGGCGTGCAGGTATACGCGGAAGGACCGCAGGGGCCGGTCTCCTTCATGGTGGTGAGCGTGTCCGAGAACGGTGTGATGCTGGACGCCAACCATCCTCTGGCGGGTGAGACCCTGCATTTCGACGTGGAGGTCATGGAGGTCCGCCAGGCGACCGAGGAAGAAACCGCCCATGGCCATGTGCACGGTGCAGGCGGGCATCAGCATTGAGTGGCAGCGCTTGTCGCCTGTCATGCGCCGTAAGCCAAGCAGCCTCTGACCAATCCCCTCCCTTGCGGGAGGGGGAAAGGTGCTGGATAGCTCATCCTCTTGCACTCCTCCCCGGCAAGGGAGCCGGATGAATCGTTCAGCGTGCTGTCCCCGACCCAACCCCCCTTTGTGCCGAGCAGCTTGTGCGGCCCTGGGCTTTCTTTGTTCTGCCCAGATTACGGGCTACTGTGGATCTGTTGACCCTTCGCGGCGGAACACCAGGTCCCATACTTGATGGCCCAGCCGCTCCCCGCGCCGCTCGAATTTGGTGACGGGGCGTGCCTCCGGGCGGGGTGTGAAGGCGCCTGGGCCGGCGGTGTTGGTGAACTCCGGTGCCTCGCTCAGCACCGTCATCATATGTTGGGCGTAATCCTCCCAGTCGGTGGCCATGTGCAGAAGGCCGCCAGGTTTCAGCTTGCGGGCAAGCAGGGCCACGAAGGCGGGTTGCACGATGCGCCGCTTGTGGTGGCGCTTCTTGGGCCAGGGGTCCGGGAAGAACAGGTATACCGCGTCGAGGCTGTCGTCAGGGATGAGGGTCTGTAGCGCCTCCACCGCATCGTGGCAGATGACGCGCACGTTGCGTAGGCCGCTTTCTTCCAGCTTGCCCAACAGGCGTCCCACACCGGGGCGGTGTACCTCGATGCCGAGGTGATCGTGTTCCGGATGGCGCATGGCCATCTCGAACAGCGCATCGCCCATGCCAAAGCCGATTTCCAGCATGCGCGGCGCGCGGCGGCCGAACAGGGCGTCCAGATCCAGCGGGCCCGCCTCCGGGTCGATGCCATAGCGCGGCCACAATGCGTCGAGGTTGCGCCGTTGCGCATCGGTCATGCGCCCTTCGCGGCGCACGAAACTGCGAATGGGGCGGTGTGAAGGCTTTTCCTGCATGGGGTGCGGCTACTCAACGCAGAGACGCAAAGGCGCAAAGGAGGATCGAGGGATCGGTACTTCCGCGACAGCCACCTGCCGCGGAAATGTCGTCGCCCGCTCCGGCTCCCCTCACATCATTTAATGCTTTGCGCCCTGGCGCCTTTGTGTTCGTCGTTAACGTTAGAAAAAAGTGCCGTCGATGGGCGACGAGGCGCTGGCGAAACGCTTGCGCGGAATGCGGCCGGCACGGTAGGCCTCGCGGCCGGCCTCGATGGCCTTCTTCATGGCGGAGGCCATGAGCACCGGGTTCCTGGCGCCCGCGATGGCGGTGTTCATCAGCACGCCGTCGCAGCCCAGCTCCATGGCGATGGCCGCATCGGAGGCGGTGCCCACGCCCGCGTCCACCAGGATCGGCACCTTGGCGTTTTCAACGATGGTAAGGATGTTGTACGGATTGCGGATGCCGAGGCCGGAACCGATGGGGGCGGCGAGGGGCATCACCGCCACGCAGCCCATCTCCTCGAAGCGCTTGGCGATGATGGGATCGTCGTTGGTGTAGACCATCACCTTGAACCCGTCCTTGATCAGGGTTTCCGCCGCCTGGAGGGTCTGGACGATGTCGGGGAAGAGCGTCTTCTCATCGCCCAGCACCTCCAGCTTCACCAGATCGTGGCCATCCAGCAGTTCCCGCGCCAGGCGGCAGGTGCGGACGGCATCCTCCGCTGTGTAGCAGCCCGCCGTGTTGGGCAGGTAGGTGTATCGGTCCGGTGGCAGCACGTCGAGCAGATTCGGCTCGTCGGGATTCTGGCCGATATTGGTGCGGCGGATGGCCACGGTGATGATCTGAGCGCCGCTCGCTTCCACCGCCTGGCGCGTCTCTTCGAGATCGCGGTATTTGCCGGTACCCACCAGCAGCCGGGACTGATACTCCACTCCGGCGATGATCAGCGGGTCGTTGGGTGCGAGCGGTTGGTTGTGGACTGCTGTCGACATGGCTGCCTCGATAACGTCTGGGTCGTCACTGTGATTATTGCCCGCGGGGCCGGGTTTGCATTTGCGGTTCCCGGGCGCGTGCCGGTTTGCGTCGAGCGGATCAGCCGCCGCCGATGGCGTGCACGATCTCGATCCGGTCACCCGGCTGCACGCGGTGGGTTTCAAAGGTGCTGCGCGGTACGATCTCCCGGTTCACTTCCACGGCGAGACGCCGCCCGGTCAAGCCGAGCATCTCGATGAGTTGGGCCATGGTGGTGCCTTCCGGTACTTCGCGGGGTGCGCCGTTGACGAGGATTTCCATTGGACTCGGCATGATAAGATAACGTGATAAAGCCTCATTCTACACCAATCTGCAGGTGCGATGACCACTCAAGGGGACGCAGGCGCGGCATGAACGGCTGGACCGAAGACATCATCTCCGTGGAGGAGGCGCAAACCCTGGCCGGGCTCTTCCAGGAACGGGTACGGCGCACGCCCGACGCGGTGGCCTACCGCAGCTACGATAAATCCCGCGAAACCTGGCGCGACACGAGCTGGCGCGAGATGGCCGACGAGGTGGCGCGCTGGCAGGCCGCCTTGGAACAGGAAGGGTTGCAGCCCGGCGACCGCGTGGCGATCAGCCTGCGCAACTGCAAGGAGTGGGTGATCTTCGACCAGGCGGCGCTCGGCCTGGGACTGGTGGTGGTGCCGCTCTACCCGGACGATCGCCCTGACAGCGTCGGTTATATCCTGAGCGATGCGGCCGTCAAGCTGCTTCTGCTGCCCGACTACGCGCGCTGGAAGCGGCTCGCCTCCGCGCTCGCATCCTGCCCGACACTGGAGCGCGTCCTGATCCTCGAGGCCGCGAGTGCCGTTGCGGAAGCGGGTTGCGACGGGCGGTTGCGCTGCGTGCCGGAGTGGCTGCCCGACGGTCCGGTCGAATTGCAGAACCGGGCGGAGGACCCGAACCGGCTCGCCTCCATCGTCTACACCTCCGGCACCACGGGGCGGCCCAAGGGGGTGATGCTCAGCCACCGCAACATGCTCTGGAACGCCCACGCCGCGCTGCAGATGGTGAAGGCCTACCGGGAAGATGTCTTTCTCTCCTTCCTGCCCCTGTCTCACACGCTGGAGCGGACCGGGGGATATTATTTTCCCATGATGGCGGGTTCAACCGTGGCCTACGCCCGTTCCATCCCGCAGCTTGCCGAGGACATGAAGACCGTCCAGCCGACGGTCCTGATCGCCGTACCCAGGATATTCGAACGGATCTATGCGCGGATTCACGAACAGATGGCCCGCAAACGCGCGCCGGCGCGGTGGCTCTTTCAGACGACGCTGCGGGTGGGCTGGGCGCGTTTCGAGGCTGGGCAGGGACGGGCCCGCAGGAATCCTCTGCTGGCCGCCTGGTCGCCGCTCGACCGGTTGGTTGCGAGCAGGATCCGCGCGGGCTTCGGCGGGCGGCTGCGCATCGCGGTGAGCGGCGGTGCCGCCCTGCCGCCGCAGGTGGGGCGCTTGTTTATCGCCATGGGTATCACCGTGCTGCAGGGCTACGGCCTGACAGAGACCAGTCCGGTCGTCAGCGTCAACGTCCCGGAAGACAACGATCCTGCCAGCGTGGGATTGCCGTTGCCGGGTCTGGAGGTGCGCATTGGCGCCAAGGACGAGTTGCAGGTGCGCAGCCCCGGGGTGATGCTCGGGTACTGGAACAACCACGTGGCCACGGCCGCCATGATCGACCCGGACGGGTGGCTGCGCACGGGCGACCAGGCGCGCATCGAGCACGGCCACATTTACATCACGGGCCGCATCAAGGATGTGCTGGTGCTCTCCAACGGCGAGAAGGTTCCGCCTGGCGACATGGAGGCGGCGATTGCCATGGACCCGTTGTTCGAGCAGGTCATGGTGATCGGGGAAGGCAAGCCGTACCTGGCGGCGCTCCTGGTGCTGAATGCGGACCTCTGGTTCGGTCTTGCCCAGGATCTCGGCCTGGATCCCTTCGATCGCGCCAACCTGAATAACGAGCGCCTGCACGGGCACATCATTGCCCGGCTCGCCAGATTGCTGGGCGGTTTCCCCAGCTATGCCAAGATCCGCCGTGCGATTCTCTCCCTCGATCCCTGGACCGTGGACGATGGCCTGCTCACGCCCACCCTCAAGGTGAAGCGCAATCAGGTATTGGCGCACTATGCCGCACAAATCGAGCGCCTTTACGAAGATGGTCCGGCATAACCCTTACCGGATCGGGCTTTGACAGCGGCTCAGGAAAACATAACAATGTATCAACTGCGCAGCATCGCGGGTGTAGTTCAATGGTAGAACAGGAGCTTCCCAAGCTTCTAACGTGGGTTCGATTCCCATCACCCGCTCCAAAAAAACATCAAGGGCTTACCGGAAAAGGAAGCCCTTTTGTTTTGCCCGGCAACCGGGCAGGCGGTCCGGCGTGACGGCGTATTTGCCGCTACGCCTTGAGGGAAGGGCGGGCGTGCGTCGCCGGTGCCGTATCAGACCGGCCGGCAGACATGCCGGCCGGTCTGACTCGCTACGCAAGCAAACGCCAACCTCGACATCTTTCCATTTGCCTCGGTCGCCGGCCCGCTTGGTGGGATATCCGGGCTAGATGCCGGACGGCGCCTTGCGGCGCGGCAGAATGTTTTCCCTGGCCAGATGTTCGTGCAGCTCCGTGGGACTGAGTTTGCTCAAGTCCTTTCCGACCTCCCGCACGTCGATACCGGCCTTGAGGAGTGGATCGAGTGCCGGGCGCAGATAGCCCAGCGCGCGTTTCTGCGCGACCAGCACCACGTGGGAGGCGTTGCAGGCTTGAACGCACTTCGCGGTCTCTTCCGCGACGCGTCGCGCAAAGCGGCGCACAAGCTCTTCATCATGCTGCTCGCGGTGATCGTCGTACCCGTGGGCCGGTCCGCCGCTCGGTGCCCGGTTGCGGCCGGTGTCACTGGTCCACAGTTCACGATCGTAAAGTTCCCTTTCCGGATTGACCAGATTTATTCCATGTTCCATTAGGTTGGGACCACCTTCGATTTCCGGCACCTCGGTGTCTTGCAAGGCAAAGAAGCGGGCACGAGCCCCACTGGCGACGACAACGCAGTAATCGGCCATGCTGTCCTCCTGATCGAAGTGTTGCTGGGAAGCGGTTACGCTCGCGTGGCTTGTGCGCAAGGACGAAGAAAAGCGTGGAAAGAATCGTTGATGTCTTGGGAAGCCGGTCCCGGAGGGGGACGTCGAGGGAGGAGAAATAGGGTCGTTCCATACGGGAGCCCTTGCGCACAACGAAACGGCCTGGAAACCAGGCGAAGCGGATGCTGCACGATATATGCTACGGATTCATGTTCACACCCGCCGGGGGGAAAAGCAAGCCTCTCAGGTCTGCGGGAAGCAGGTCTTCGGCGTGTGTGCCGATCCGCTGGCCAGGCATTCGCTTCCGCGTCTTTGCGGATAAAATGCCTCATTTTTACCAAAGCTTAGACGATCTGCCATATCCTTACCTGTAGGGGACACAAACGGAGGGGGCATGAGAAGACTGTTCAAGATTGTCGGGATTATCCTGGGAGTCCTGCTGGCGCTGGTGGTGGTGGCGGTCCTGCTGATCCCGCTCTGGTTCGATCCCAACGATTACAAGGATCAGATCGTCGGAATGGTGGAGCGGCAGACGGGGCGCGAGGTGACCATCGAGGGCGAGCTCGATCTATCGGTATTTCCCTGGCTGGGTGTCGAGGTGGGACGGGTCCGGATGGCCAATGCCCAGGGGTTTGGCGACGAGCCGATGGTCCGGGTCGAGAATGCCGACATCCGGGTGAAGCTCGTCCCGCTGCTGCTACGCCGCGAAGTGGAGATGGACACGGTGCGCCTGGAGGGGGTGGTGCTGAACCTGGCCCGTGACCAGGCGGGCAGGACCAACTGGGAAGACCTGACGGCCGCCCCCGAGGCACCACCGCAGGAGACTGGCGGTGGCGGGCGTGCCCTGGGCGACCTTGCCCTGGGCGGCATCCGGATCACCAACGCTACGGTGAACTGGGACGATCGGAGCACCGGGGCGCGTTACACCCTCACCCGGGCGAATCTGCAGAGCGGCGCCATCGTCCCGGGGCGGCCCTTCGACCTCTCCCTCGAATTCGACTTCGAGACGCGCGAACCGGCCCTGAACGGTCACGTGACGTTGGCCGGGGAGGCGAGCATCGCGCCCGATGCCGGGCGGTATCAATTGCACGGCACCCGGCTCACCGCGCTGGTGAAGGGCAAGGACCTGCCGCCCGACGGTGTGGCAGGCCAGTTGACGGGAGACATCACGGCGGACCTGAACCAGCAGACGCTGTCGCTGCCGGATCTGGCGTTGACCGTGGCCGGGATCAACGCCCGCGGCAGCCTGCAGGGCAAGAGCATCCTGGATGCCCCGGCCGTGCAGGGCGCCTTGCGCGTGGCCGAATTCAATCCGCGCGAGCTGTTGCAGCGCCTCGGTCAGACCGCCCCGGACACGGCCGATCCGGAGGCGCTGCGCCGCGCCCGCGCCGATCTGAAGCTCGCCGCATCGACGCAGGACGCGCGATTCGACGAGATCACCGTGCAACTGGACGGGAGCACCCTCACCGGGCAGGCCGCGGTGCGGGATTTCGCCAAGCCCGCCATCACCTTCGATCTGGCCCTGGATAACATCGACGTGGACCGCTACCTGCCGCCTCCGTCCCAGGAAGAGCCGCCGCCGGCGGCCACACCGACCGGCGCGGCCGGGACGGCGGAGGAGGTTCTGCCCGTGGAGTTGCTGCGCGGCCTCAACCTGAACGGCACGCTGCGCATCGGTCAGGTGAAAGTCTCCGGTCTGCGGGCCAACAACATTCAACTGAAACTGGCGGCCAAGGACGGCGTGCTTCGCATGCAGCCGGCCACCGCCGAGCTGTACCAGGGCAAGTACGAGGGCAACATGAGCCTCGACGTGCGCGGCGCCGCGCCGCGGCTTGCCGTGAACGACAAGCTGACCGGCGTGCAGGCGGGGCCACTGCTGAAGGACCTTACCGGCAAGGAATGGATCAGCGGGACGGCCAACGTGAGCGCGCAGTTGAACGCGGTCGGCCTGACTCCGGAGGCGATCCGCGGCAGCCTGAACGGCAACGCCAGCTTCGCCTTTCGCGACGGCGCGGTGCAGGGGATCAACATCGCTCAGTTGATCCGTCAGGCCCAGGCCAGCCTCAAGGGCCAGCAGGCGCCGCCGGCCGTGAACCAGACCGACTTCAGCGAGTTGACCGGCACGCTGACCGTCACGGACGGCGTGGTGCGCAACCGCGATCTGTCCGTCAAATCGCCCCTGCTGCGGGTGACCGGGGAAGGGATGGTGGTGGATCTCAAGACCGAACAGGTGGATTACCTGGTCAACGCCGTGCTGGTGGGCTCCCTGGAAGGGCAGGGCGGCAAGGAGTTGGAGGAATTGAAGGGGGTGACGATCCCGGTGCGGGTCGGCGGCACCATGTCCGATCTGGCCTTCCGACTGGATCTGGAGAAGGCGCTGGGCGCCAAAGTGCGCGGCAAGGTGCAGGAACGGGTCGAGAAGGAGCGCGAAGAGCTCAAGGAACGCCTGGACAAGAAGCTGCAGGAAGGCTTGAAGGGACTGTTGCGGTAGCGGAGCTTCGCATGACGGAAGACATGACGGTCACCGTCCCACGGAATTGCGCGTTCAAGCGGGTAACCCGGAGCCTCCATGAGTTGTAAGCCGCGACAGAGCACGGCGCCCGCAGCGGGGCCGGAGACCTTTTCCGCCCGGCTGCTGGCGTGGTTCGACGCCTATGGCCGCAAGAACCTGCCGTGGCAGACCGATCCCACGCCTTACCGCGTCTGGGTGTCGGAGATCATGCTGCAGCAGACCCAGGTCGGCACGGTGATCCCCTATTACGAGCGCTTCATGGCCCGTTTCCCCGACCTGCACGCCCTGGCCGCGGCGGACGTGGACGAGGTGTTGCATTACTGGTCCGGCCTGGGCTATTACGCACGGGCGCGCAACCTGCACAAGGCGGCGCAGATCATCCGCGACTGCTACCGTGGCGAGTTTCCCCTCGATATCGAAGCCGTCGCTGCGCTGCCCGGCATCGGTCGTTCCACGGCGGGAGCGATCCTGGTGTTTGCGGCAGGGCAGCGCCATCCGATCCTGGACGGCAACGTGAAGCGCGTGCTGGCGCGGGTGCACGCCATTGAAGGCTGGCCCGGCGCGCCCGCCGTGGAGCGGGTGTTGTGGGCACTGGCGGAGGCGTATACGCCGAACGCACGCATCGAAGCCTACACCCAGGCCATGATGGATTTGGGCGCCACCGTCTGCACCCGCGCGCGGCCCGCCTGTGAGCGCTGTCCGGTCGCCGTGGATTGCAAGGCCAGAGCCTTGGGGCAGGTGGCGCGGTTTCCCGCCGCGCGGCCGCGCCGGGAACTGCCGGTGCGCGCGCGGCGCATGCTGATGTTGTGCAACGCCCGGGGCGAGGTGCTGCTGGAACGGCGTCCGCCGGCGGGCGTTTGGGGCGGGCTCTGGAGTTTTCCCGAGTGCGATCCGGCGGATGACGTGCGCGCGTGGTGCCGGGAGCGTCTGGGCATGCGCGTCGGCGCCGTGCGCGAATGGCCGCCGTTGCGCCACACCTTCAGCCACTTTCATCTCGACATCACGCCAACCGTCGTTCATGTCCGGGAGATGGGCTCGATAATCATGGAACCGACTAACATGGTCTGGTATAACGCCCTCAGGCCCGACCGGCGCGGCTTGGCTGCGCCGGTCAAGAAACTTTTGAACCAACTGCAATCCGAACTGGAAGGAGAAGAGAATGGCGCGCATGGTGAAATGCGTAAAGCTCGGTAAAGAAGCGGAAGGTCTGGCGATGCAGCCCTATCCCGGCGAGCTGGGCAAGCGGATCTTCGAAAACGTCTCCAAGGAGGCGTGGCAGCTTTGGCTGCGTCAGCAGACCATGCTGATCAACGAGTATCGCCTCACGCCCGTCGATCCGAAAGCGCGCAAGTTCCTGGAGGAACAGATGGAAAAGTTCTTCTTCGGCGAAGGGGCCGTGATGCCCGAGGGTTACGTGCCGCCGAAGTGAGCGCGGGGCGGCATGCGCGAAGGGGTGGGGGTTCCCGCCCCTTTTGTTTGGTTCTTCACGCCTTTCCGGGAAAGGCGCCCTTGATTTTGAGGAAGAAATAGGCTGAGTCCCGATATCCATAGGCCATGCGCTTGATGACCTTGATGCGGTTGTTGATGCCCTCAAGGACACTGGTGTTGAGCCGGAACCGGG
>Ga0265294_10005633_pt1 | contig 15259 bp, 10 predicted proteins | sample MunlanPumphouse3_FD_192504 | JGI IMG/M metagenome (GOLD analysis project Ga0265294, IMG submission 192504) | Groundwater microbial communities from a municipal landfill in Southern Ontario, Canada - Pumphouse #3 | ecosystem: Environmental > Aquatic > Deep subsurface > Groundwater | place... | reverse complement strand
GCAGCATATTTCCCCCCCTGCGTTTTCCCTGAAACCGGAGTGAGATGCCCTTTTTCGGCAATACGGCCCCTGCCCGATGAAATGGTCAGGGGCTTTTTGCTTTGGTGCGCCCGGCAGGGCGCATCCGCGTCGAGGCTTAAGTCTTTGATTCTTTCCGCCGCCGGCATCGGGCAGTGGTTTATGCCTCGGAACCGGAGTTCATCCACTTTGTAAGACTGGCCAGCGGCGTCTTTAATCAAGCTTGTTAGAAAACAATCGGCTCAAATCGGCAAAGATAGTTTGACTTAGCACGTTGGATTTGCATATCCTGAAGAAGTTTTTAACATAGGAGAGGTGTGTCCGGACTCTCCTGTTTCGTCTCTGGCGGACGTGGTTGCAAACCCAAAACGCCCGTGAGGAGTCTGAGAAATGAACGAGATGGAAGACCGTTGGTTGTCGATAAGCGAAATATGCAAACACCTCGGGGTCAGCAACGACACTGTTTATAAGTGGATCGATAAACGTGGAATGCCGGCGCACCGCATGGGACGTCTGTGGAAATTCAAAAAAGACGAAGTCGATGAGTGGGTGAAGGCTGGCGGGGCTTCAACACCTCATAATGACACTCAAAAAACGAAATAAGGCGTTGCGCCATTCGGCGTCAAACGATAGCGGGAGAGACTGGAATGTTGGGATTAAAACTTAGAGGCGAATTCCTTGGGGCGCATATGCCCGGAACCGCGATTGCACTTCGTACAAGCGACAACCAAGGCGCTGCGCAGAAGTCTCCGGACCACATTCTGTCAATTACGTATCCGACAGCGGACGTCCAAACTGCGTTGAAGGCAATCAGCGTCAAAAACACAGGTCGCCGCCCCATAGTCCTGATGGGAGATCGCGGTCTCGGCAAGTCGCACATTATGGCCGTTATGCACCACGGGATTCAGTCTCCAGAGCTTGTTGAATCCTGGCTTAAGGATTGGGGAGCAAAACTTGACAGTGATGAGTTGAAAAACTTAGAAATGCTCAAAGGATATGCACCGATTTCCGAACCGGTGCATAACCATGAATATCCGCTCCTATGGGACCTTCTGTTCGATCGGCATCCCAAAGGGCAATATTTCCGTGGGCAGTTTGAGAACATCGGCCAACCGTTCCCCCCTCGGACGCTGTTGGAAAAGATGTTTGAGGCCCAGCCGACCTGTCTCATCCTGGATGAATTTCAAACCTGGTACACCGGACTGCCTGATAAAGACCATAAAACAGGCCTTCTTCTCAAGCGGTACGCATTCAACTTTGTGCAGATTCTTTCGGAGATTGCGAAGGATCGACCTGAGATTCTGATTTTGGTGATTTCGGTTCTTAATAATCAAAATGATGCTTTTCAGCAGGTCCATCGGCAGGGGCCTGTTATCATCGATTTTCGCGGGCCGTCTGCCAAGCAGGATCGTCAGAAACTTCTGCTGCATCGACTGTTCGAAAACCGACGCAATATTGCAGAATCCGACATCATCGAGATGGCGGGCGTTTATGCAAGCGAGAGATTCCGTTTGCTGCACACCTATCAATTTGAGGCTGAAAAAGAGCGGGCTCAACAGGAGGTTTTTGCCTGCTGGCCCTTCAGCCCGGAACTGCTTGATCTTCTGGAAGACCACATTCTTCTTTCCTCGGCGGCGCAGGAAACACGAGACCTCATTCGCATACTGGCTCAGGTGTTCCGAAGCCGAGGAGATTTGACGCCAATCATCACGCCTGCTGATTTTTTTGTCGATGGTGAATCCGACGAAGTTCAAACCCTGGTTGACGCAATAGCGGTTCAGGCGGGGCAGGAAAAACTGCGTCAGATTGCACAGCGCAATCTTGAGGCCGTTCGGGTTTCTGGCGTCAACAACGTTCCCAATGCCCGGGAGTTGGTGAGCGCCATCTGGATGCGCTCAATGTCCCCAGGGAAAAATGCCGGAGGGACACCGGCAATACTGCATCTGGATATCACCAAGGGATCGGCTATTGACGACAACGCCTTTCAAGCTGAACTGGCGCTGCTTATTGAAAATAGTGTCAATATCCATGGCGATGAAGTCCCTGGGGGGCCGCTTTGGTTCGGCGTGAGTGAAAACCCGCGCTCCAAGGTTCGAGCTTGCGCGAAGAACAACAAGCTCTGGCATATCGGGGCTGTGCCTACAGCAGGCCAGACCGTATATCCAGGTAAAGATGTGCAACACATCCGGAACACCTTGCGGCACATTTTTGTCCCTGAGACCACCTCTTCGACTTCACGGGTCATCATTCTTGGCCCCAACTGGAAAAACGATCCCTGGAGCGATGTGGATGAGGCTGATAGGCCTGCAAAATGGGATAGACCCGTGCTGCTGGTTGTTCCCGATCAGATAGAAGGAGGTACGACAGGAATTAATGCCACCCTGGGAGCGTGGCTGGCCAAGCATGTTCAAAAAAGAAGAAACACTATCCGCTTTCTTCTTCCGGCAGTGGACGCCAAAAGCCTTTTCTCCGATGAGGAACTTGTCTATTCGGCCCGGTGCAGCTTCCTTTGCTCCCGGGAGGGATGGGGTTCGGATACAACCTACCGGGCCTTGCATCAGAATTTCGACCGTCCGCTGAGGGCTTCCTTGAAAACCAGGTTCAATCGGTTTGCCGTGTTGCGCAAGTGGGATTTTCAGCTGCCACAAAACTGTGAATTTGACATTGAATCACCGCGCATCAGAAAGAATGAGAGCGAGGTGTTAGCGCAGGGAGAGGACATCCCCCCTGGAGTTGAACAGACAATACTGAAAGTTTTATTTGACCCGACAGAGTTCAAGCAGTTTGTGCTAAAGCGGGCCAAGGATTCCGATTTTGTCCGCTCCATGATGGATGACCTGACCGAACCGCCGCCACGTGATGCCGGAGAGGCGATTCCCTTCCTGGGCGAAACGAAGATCTATGAATTTGTACTGGATATTGCCGCCTCCGGCGATCTTGTCCTCAATGTGAGCGGTACCTGGATCGGGCGGCGTTCTGAAGACGCCACCCATGAAGATGCCCTGCGCTATATCCAGGGCAAGGCATTCAGAACCGGTCAGGAAATGCGGCATATTCGGCTTGGCCTTCCCGGAGCTGTCGGTGGAGGAACTGTCACTGTTCCCAATCCTCCCTCCGGAGGCTTTACTCAGTCAGGAACTGGCGTGGTCGTACCACCGGAGGTAGGTGGTGCAGGCACACCACCAAATCCACCAACTACTTCTGGTGGAGGTGGAACTATAAGTGAGACAGGAGAACCGGGCGGAACTACTGGTATTGGAGTGGTAATTCCTCCCTTACCCATCCCGGCAATCAAGAACAAAAGATCGGAAGAACCAGCCACCGGAATCAACCTCTCCGGTTGCTTCGAAACCTGGGACGTTCCCACCAACCAGGCCATCGAAACGGCCTGGATTGAGTTTTCGGGTCTGACGGTCCAGCAGATCAAACAGATTCTGCAGCGGATTCCGTCCACCTTCAAAGCGACCCTTGAGATCGCCTACAAAGATGGAGGGGAACAATGAGCACCAATTGGAGCGGCATCATTTTTGACTCCCAGTCTCCCCAAAAGGTATGGGCGGAGATCTTCTCTGCACTGCATGCATTGTCGAGGTGCAGTTCGTCTCCGGTCGCGCTTCATGATTCGACCGTTATTCCGGATCGATTGCTGACCGAAGCCGCATGGGAGCTGTGGGAAGCATTCCCTACTGATGCCGAGAAAACATCCGATTGTCTGAAGAACTGGGCGGTCGCCAGCTCCGGCAAAGCGGTCCTCATCCTTGATGCGCTGTCGCTCCGTGAGCTTCCCATCCTTATGGGTGCAGCCGAGGCGCGAGGTATTCAGCCTGTTCAGATCAAGGTTACCGGTTCTGAATGCCCGTCCACAACCGATCATTTTGCCAAAAGCCTCGGCTTGCCATCCCGAAGCGCATTGGCCAATGACGGAAAACCCGGCGGCTTCGCGTTGTTCGGGGGCAGTTGCTATACTGATGTGGTGAGCCTCCCGTTTGAGGATTGCGCGGTTCCTCCGGCGCCCAATCTGGTCATCTGGCATTCTTGGCTGGATGATCTGATTCACCTTCAGCAAAAGCTTCCGGACCGGATAGCCGGCATCGCATCGAGCACCTTGCAGAGCGATGGCTTCTGGAACTTAATCAATCGACTTCGCCAGGGCCGGGGGCTCGTCATTACTTCGGATCATGGCTATGCTGTAAGCAATCGTTTTTCATCCGAAGTCGAAGACTCGGATGCCATCGAAATACTCCGAAAGACCTTTGGCGCATCCCGCAACAAGGCCGTTTCCGAACCCTGGCAGAAAAGGTTTATGCCGCCCATCGTCATGGCGCACAATAAACAGCACGTTGTCATGGGACAACGGAAATGGAAGGTTCAAGGAGGATTCCCGCATGTCTGCCATGGCGGAATGAGCCTGCTGGAAGTTGCCGTGCCGTGGATGGAGATCGACAGTTTGTGAAAAGGAGATAATCATGAAAATACAGGTAAAAAAACTTGGGGCCTTAGAGCAAGCTGAATTTGAACTTGGTGATATGACCATTATTTGTGGGAACAACAACACCGGCAAGACCTATGCAACTTATGCCCTGTTTGGTTTTCTTTCTTTTTGGCGAGAGGCATTTTCCATCAGAATAAGCGAAGAAAAGATTCTTCAGTTATTGAACGAGGGAACAATTGAGCTGGATCTTCAGGATTACATAAAGAACGCACAAAAAATTCTAAAGCAGGGATGCAAGGCTTTTACTGAACAATTGCCAACTGTTTTTGCTTCTTCCGGAAAATATTTTTCAGAAAGCGAATTCATGGTCGATTTGGATATACGTGATATTCATCCGGTAAAAACTTATGAAAAGACTATTGGAGCAGCAAACACTCAGATATTTTCCATATCCAAAAAAACGGGATCAAAAAATGTGAACATTTCACTTCTCGTGGAGAAGGAGAAAGTAAAAATTCCTCAAAACATTATCTACCGTATTATCGGGGATGCCCTGAAAGAGATTATTTTTGGGCACCTTTTCCCCCACCCATTTATTGCCAGCGCCGAAAGGACTGGCGCGGCAATTTTTCGGAAAGAACTCAATTTTGCCAGGAACAGGCTTTTGGAACAGATGAGTTCAATGGAAAAAGATATCAATCCCTTTGAATTTCTTACCAAGGTCTATTCCGATTATGCCCTTCCGGTAAAAACAAATGTGGATTTTACCCGTCAGTTGGAGGATGTGGCCAAAAAAGACAGTTTTATCTCCAAACAACATCCGGAAATTCTCAACGAATTTGCCAACATAATTGGCGGAGAATATCTCGTTACCAAGAACGACGAGCTGTACTATGTGCCTAAGGGAAAACGGATCAAACTAACTATGGATGAAAGCTCAAGCGCTGTCCGGTCATTGCTTGATATTGGCTTTTATCTCCTGCATGTCGCCCAGCCCCGGGATCTACTCATGGTGGACGAACCGGAACTAAACCTGCACCCGGAAAATCAGCGGCGTGTGGCGCGGCTTTTCGCCCGGCTGGTAAATCTTGGAATCAAGATTTTTATCACCACGCACAGTGATTACATCATTAAAGAGTTGAACACCCTGATCATGCTGAATCATGACAAAAAACATCTGAAGCTGATTATGGAAAAAGAAGGTTATTGTCAGGAAGAGCTTCTTTCCGCCGGCAAAGTTCGTGTCTATATCGCTGAAGAGAAACTCGTATGCAAAGAAGGCAATAAAAGGAGTTCTCGCTGTTTGACCCTTGTCCCTGCCGACATTGATCCCGAACTCGGCATCGAGGCCAGAAGCTTCGACATCACTATTGATGCCATGAACCGTATTCAGGAAGCCATAATCTTTAGTGGGGAGGATGTGTGATGGTGGATACGGTAATATTGCGTTCCATGCTGGTTGACGATCTGTTTGGTACGATTTCTGAAAACAATGGCCGTCGTTTTGCCCGCCTGAAAGAATCCGGTGATAGCGCCAAATTGAAGCAGGTGGACATATATGACGTACCAAAGGGGTCTTTGCTTCTCAAGCTTGACAAATGCGATCAGCCGAAGACCCTTTTTAAAGGAAAACAAGGCGAGCGACAACGATGTGATTACATTCTGGTTACAAGCATGGACAATAATCCGATGCTTGTTTTTATCGAAATGAAGTCGGCGGCGTTGAAAATTGCGGAGATTGAGCGGCAGTTCAAGGGCGCGGAATGCGTTCTTGACTATTGCGACGCTATCTTAACGCGATTTCATGGGCAGTCAAACTTTCTGCAGCAATTCAGAAAACGGTTCGTGATCTTTTATCGGCCTCGATTGGCCAAGCAACGAACTCGCCCGGCTATAGCCACCCGGAACAACGATTCTCCAGAACGAGCGTTGAAATACCCTGCCCCTCATGAGCCTTCATTAAGGACTTTGGTAGCGCTATGAGCGATCAAAAGACAGGACAGATCGATCTCTGGAGTAATGAGGTAAAGCCAGCCGCATCCGAATCCAAAAAGAACGGACGCAAAAGGAAGGCCGGCAAACAGGCGGGCCTGCTTCCGGACAAGCTGGGCAAGGCGATAAAGCTTCCCGTGCCGGATTTTTCTGATCCTGCCCGCAAGCGGACTTGTCTGGAGGCCGATTTTCCCATCGCCCAAATAAATGCCCTGTCGAACCTGGAAGGGAATGCGGGTAAACCCATCTATCAGATGTCCAAGTGGTGGGCACGCCGGCGCTCCAGTGTTTTCCGATCCATACTGATCGCGGCGGCGACCGAGGCCCCGGCCGACCCCAACGAGGCGGCCAAGCGCGTTTGGGACCATTATTACTGCAACCACCAGAGAGCCGGCTCTTTTAAACATCTCAAGGTGCTGGACCCCTTCATGGGCGGCGGCACCACCCTTGTGGAGGGCTCACGCCTCGGGATGCAGATGACCGGAGTCGATCTTAATCCGGTTGCCTGGTTCGTCGTCAAAAACGAACTGGCCTGCAGCGACCCGGAACAGGTCAAGGCGCTTTTTGCAGAGATCGAACGTCAGGTTAAACCGCAAATCCAGCCATTCTACACCACCACCTGTCCGCGAGGGCATCAGGGCCGGTGGATCGATGCGGAGAGTTGTGAATCGGTGGCAATCGACCCCATCGATCTGTCTCCGGAGCAGCGTTTTCGTTACCGGTGGGAAGGGCCAGAGGTGATTTACACCTTCTGGGCCAAGCACGGCCCCTGCCAAGCCAAGGGCTGCGGTCATCGTACCCCGATTTTCCGCACGTCGGTGATTGCCGAGAAAAAACTCTCCACCGGTTATGCCGAGTTGACCTGTCCGAAATGTGGTGCGCATTTTCATGCCGAGCTGGGTGAGACCCGCATGGCGCCGGGAGCGGAGCGAGTAGTGGTGGATGGGGATGTTCCATTCACCGAGCTGACCCAGGATTTTGCCCGGCTGCTGAACGATTATGACAAGGGAAACGTCGATGATGTTTGGAAACGGGCACTGGCTCTCAACGCCATGGCTTTGGAGGAGCCGGGGTTCTTCTGTCCCGAATGCGGCGTTTTTGCCGGAAAGCAGCTCCTCGACATATTCGAACTCCACGCGGGGCAGAGCCTTGGTGCCTCTCAGCGAAAGAAAAAAGACTTTGGGCTAAAGAAAAAGCCGGTGCAGATGTACCTCCTCATCCATCCCGAATGGCTGAAGGGGGCGGCTGGGTTTGTCGGCGAGGAAGAACTGGGCGGCTGGGCTGGCGCGCCTGTTGAAGCGACCTCGGATTGGTTTGAAAGGCGGATGGAACATCTGCGCATCATCGAGGTGCGTGGCAAATCCCTTCCTGACATGGTCACCTTGGCTGATGGCACAGAGATTGAGACCGGACGGGGGACTGTGCCGAAACAGGCTCAATTTACATGTGCAAGCTGCGGGAAGACCCAAGACAGGCTTGGGGCAACCAAGAGAGTTATGCACACGGCTCCGGTGGCGGCCTACGCCCTGCAATGCCATTGCCCTCAATGTGAATCAGAAGGCTACACTTACGGAGGCCGTTACTTCAAAGCGCCGGACGGTAATGACATCAGAAAGCTGGCGGCATCGGAAAGAGAATGGCAGGGACGCAAGGATGCCGATCTTAGGGAGTATTGGCCCCGCATAGAAATAGCCTTCTCCATGCGTACCCATGTGAAAGATCCGCTTCCAGATCACGGTTATACCCACTGGTGGATGTTATTCAATAACCGACAGTTATTAGTCCATGCATTCCTACTTCGGTCAATCACAGAATTATCAGAAAATGGTTGGCCACTTGATGTACGAGAGCAGGCCCTGGGTGCCTTTCAACAATATCTACGTAATCAGAATATGTTCTGCTTTTGGGATATAGGCTACGATAAATTAGTGCCGTTTATGTCAAACGCCAACTATAACCCAAAAAATCTGGTTGTTGAAAACTGTGGATTTCACAAGTTAGGCAGAGGGAACTGGTCCTCTAATGTATTGAATTCCATTGCTGGCATTGAATGGATGAATAAGCCATGGGAAGCATTTATCCTACCAGATGCCAGCAAGGCAAAAAGCGAGAGGCTGATTCTGGATGATCCGATAATACCTGGTAACGAACCCTATTGTGGGTCATCTACCGATCTTTCAATTTTGGGAAACAATATCTTTGACATCGTAATTACTGATCCCCCTTTCGGGGATAACCTTTACTATGCAGACCTGTCTGACTTCTTCTATGTCTGGCTTCGCCTGCCCTTACGTAAATGGTATGCGGGCTTGCCTGAGGCGGCCTACTTTGAACCGGAGCGCACACCCCGCAGCATGGAGGCGGTGGACAATTCCGTGGAGCATCCCGACGACCGAGAAGACTACGAAAAAGAGCCCTTCATTGAGTCGAAGTATCTGGCCCGCATCCAGGAACTGTCCGGCGACGATGCCCTGGCGGAGAAGGAACCCAATCCGCTCTTTCGGCCACAACCATCCAGTGATTTTTACTGCCAGACCCTGTCGGCCTGCTGGGCCGAGGCGGGCCGTCGTCTCAAGGATGGCGGCATCATGGCCTTCACCTTCCACCACAACGAAGACCAAGCCTGGATTGACATCCTTAAAGCCCTCTTCGACGCGGGCTATGTGCTGGTGGCGACCTATCCCATTCGCAGCGACGAGACCAAGGGAGAATCCGGAGCCTTCGGTAGCCGTAAGATCGAATACGACATCATCCATGTCTGTCGTAAACGGCTCAACGCGCCTGGGTCGGTGAGTTGGGCGCGGATGCGCCGCTGGGTGAAGGAGGAAACGGTACGGCTCAAGGACCTGCTGGAACACACCCACGGCAAGACCCTGGCGGAATCGGACCTGCGGGTGATATTGCGCGGCAAGTCTTTGGAGTTCTACTCGCGTCACTACGGTCAGGTCTTTGCCGGCGACGGTCAGGCCTTGGATGTGCGCGACGCCCTGCTCGGCATCAATCAGCTTCTTGATGATTTGCTGGAAGACACATCCCAGACCGGCGGCCTGCGCCCGCCCGACAGCGCGGAACCGGCCAGCCGTTTGTATCTTCGCCTGTTCAAAAACCGCAGCGAAATGGAGCGGGACGAATTGCACAAGACCCTGCGCGGCACCGGCATTTCCCAAGGCGATCTGGAAGCCAGGGGCTGGATTCGGGTTGTCGGCAGGACCGTCCACGCGGTGCCCATCCAGGAACGGTTTGCCTTTTTCACCGAGCGAGGCCGCAACCGCAAGGTTATCAAAACTGATCTCGATCAGGCCCATTTTCTTATCGGCGCGGCCTATCCGAACTCCGGGCTGAAGATCGATGCGGAGCTGAACAATCCGAACTTCCGCATCAAAAAATCCGTGGATGAAATCCTGAAATGGTTTGCCGAGGTGGATATAGATCCTGCCAACCGCATGGCGGCGAGAACAGCGGCTCAACTAGTCGAGCATTGGCGGACCCGCAAGGATCGTCCCCAGGCGGTTCAAAGGACGCTTTTTGATCTGCTCGATATGGAATAAAGAGGTGAGCAATGAAAATTGAATCAATTCGTTTGAAGAATTTTAAATCCTTTCAGGACGTTGAACTGTCGGAATTGCCAAATTTCTGCGTTATTGTGGGCGCAAACGGGACGGGGAAGTCTACAATTTTTCAAGTCTTCGGTTTTCTGCGTGACGCCATGACCAGCAATGTCAACGCGGCTCTATCTAGGTTAGGGGGAAGCCGTGGCTTTAAAGAAGTTCGCAGCAGAAACTCCGATGGACCGATTGAAATCGAATTGAAATTTCGCGCTGGGAAAGACAGCCCATTAACCACCTATTTTCTGCAGATCAACGAAAAGCATGGAAAGGCCATGGTCGAACGAGAAATCCTGAAATACAGACGCGGCAGCAGCGGCCAGCCGTGGCATTTTTTGGATTTTTCCAGGGGCAAGGGAACAGCGGTTACCAATGAACTTGATGCGGTAACGGATGTAAGAGATTTGAACCGAGAAGAGCAGGTTCTGAAATCGCCAGATATCCTTGCCATCAAGGGGCTTGCCCAGTTTGAACGGTTTCCGGCTGTGATGGCGTTAGGCAATCTTATTGAAAACTGGCATGTCTCGGATTTCCATATCAGTAAAGCCCGTCCGGAACAGGAAGCGGGATACGCGGAGCATCTTTCCCGCGAGGGGGAAAATCTTTCTCTAGTTATCGAATATCTTTACAACAATAAAAGAGAGATTTTTGACGAAATTCTCTCGCTTTTGAAGAGGCGGGTGCCCGGGATATCCCATGTCGAATCCAAGATCACCGAAGAAGGTCGCGTTCTTTTGAAGTTTCAGGATGGTGCTTTTGAAGATCCTTTTCTTGCTCGCTATGTTTCGGACGGCACAATCAAGATGCTCGCTTATCTTACACTGCTTTATGACCCAAATCCTCACCCGCTGTTGTGCGTGGAGGAACCGGAAAACCAGCTTTATCCCAAACTCCTGTGGGATCTAGCCGAGGAATTCCGTGCATATGCCAACCGTGGCGGACAGGTTTTTGTCACCACCCATTCCCCGGATTTTCTGAATGCGGCGAAGCTTGATGAGGTGTTCTGGCTGGTGAAAAAGAGCGGGTATACCCAGGTAGGGCGGGCAAAAGACGATGAACAGCTGGCTGCCTACATGGCCGAGGGTGATCAGATGGGCTATCTATGGAAGCATGGCTTTTTCCCGGAGGTTGATCCGCAATGAGGTGTTTGATCTTTTTGCTTGAGGAACCGTCTGCTGAGGAAATGTTGAAGGGTATTCTTCCAAGGTTGCTGCCAGATGATGTTCACTCCGAATTCAGGGTGTTTGAAGGAAAACAGGATTTGGAAAAGGGGCTGTCTCGCACCATCAAGGCTTGGCGCGTTCCGAATTGTACCTTTGTTGTCATTCGGGATCAGGATTCTGGTGATTGCCATGCCGTTAAAGAAAAACTGATCGATCTTTGCAGGCAGGCAAAGCGGAATGACATTCCGGTGCTGGCCCGAGTGGCGTGCAGGGAACTGGAAAGTTTTTATCTGGGCGATCTGGCTGCCGTTGAAAAGGGGTTGGGAGTTCGCGGACTTGCAAGGAAACAGAACAAACAGAAGTTTCGCGCACCGGACAGACTTGGCAGCCCTTCACGGGAGTTGGCGTTGCTGACGTCCGGCCGATACGAAAAAATGGCCGGCTCCCGCGCCATTGCCCCTCATCTTCAGATCGAAAACAATAAATCCCGGAGCTTTAATATTCTGGTCGCCGGTATCCGTAAAATTGTGGAGATTTCATAATGGAATCCATTTCAAATACAGTCTGGCAGCGCCAAGGCTCCTGCGTGGTCTTCGATCAGAAGAGTCTCGGGCCGATCATAACTGATGGCGCGCTGGTTTCTTTGCGGCAGGCGCTGGCCTGGTCCAAAGGAATGCCGGCAGATCCGCCCGTGCCCGGACGAACCATTCTGGTTTCTGGGCTGGAAACAATGATAGAGACGATGGCGCCGCAGGAGGGCGAAGCTTTTCTTGTCCACCGAATCCGTCCGTTGCTCATCAACCTGCAGAACCGCTGGACCTATTGCGGCGTTGTTTTTGGTTTCTCGACCCACCCCAGGGCATTCGAGGAAACCGCCCTGAAAGAGGAAGTGCTGTTCCGTCGCCGAGACCGAAAAACAGTGCGACTGTCCGAGAGCCTCTGGGATGGAAGCGCTGCAGCTAGCATGAAACGCGTTGTCCGCGAGGGCGACCAGCCAGGACAAGAGGTCATTGTCGGCTACTATGTCGCACGCATTTCCTGAGATTCAGCCAGGCCTGAAGGTCAGCCATCCTGAACTGGGAGACGGCGTCGTCGTCGGCCGCGAGCCGACGGGCTACGTCACTGTCTTCTTCCGCGCTCATGGTGAAAGGCAGGTTCCGGCTGATTTCCTTCGACCGAGGGCAGACCGTTTTGACCAGATTATCCAAGGCATGGCTCCGGCGACAGCGGAGAGGTTGGAACGGATCTGGCTGGCAGTCGAGGCTGAGGAACTGCCGCTTATGGAAAGTGCGGCGACCCTGATCTCCGCCAAGGTTGACCTGCTGCCGCACCAGGTTGTCCTGGTGCATCGGGTGGCCAACGCCCGTCCCAAGCGTTTTTTGGTCGCTGATGAGGTCGGGTTGGGCAAGACCATTGAGGCCGCCCTTCTCCTCCGGGAGCTGGCATCCCGGGGCGAATTGACACGAGCCATCATGATTGTTCCCGCAGGGCTCGTGGAAAACTGGCGCAGAGAGCTTAATGATGTCTTCAATCTGGATTTTGAGGTTTTCGGCAGCGAAGGCGATGTCACCGACCGCAAATCCAACTCCTTTGCCAAACACAACCGTCTGATTGCCTCAGTGGATACGCTCAAGCGACCGGCGAGAGTGAAAAAGCTTCTCGCCGCGCCGCGTTGGGATCTCGTGGTTTTTGACGAGGCGCATCACCTAAGCGTCTATCGCAACGGCAATAAGGTCAAAAAAACGGAAAACTTCAAACTCGCCGAAGCCATTCGCGATCATTGCCGGGACCTGATTCTTCTTTCCGCCACGCCGCACCAGGGCGATCATTTCCGATTTTGGATGCTGATTCGTTTGCTCAGTCCCGAATTGTTCGATAGCGATCAGGACATGGTTCGCAATCGGCACCGTCTCAATGCGGTGGTGATCCGCCGGACCAAGGCCGACGCCTGCGCACAAGACGGTAGCCCGCTGTTCGTCCGGCGAATGGTTTACACCGAAGGTTTCGAGCTTTCGGAACGGGAGAAAGAGTTTTACAACGCACTTCTGGATTACCTCAGGGATGGCTACAACCTCGCGGCGCAGCAAGGCAATAAGGGGCGAGCGCTTGGTTTTGTGATGACGGTTTTTCAGAAAATCGCCGCCAGCAGTTTTGCCGCCATCCGTTCGACCCTTCAACGTCGGTTGCTGATGTTGACCATTCAGGAAGGAATCGAGCGCGACGAACTACTTGATGTCGATGGACGGAATCGGGTCTTTGAAGAGGCCCGGCGCATTGTTCACGAGATCTACGCGATTCCTTTTGATTCAATGGGCAATGCCCAGACCGAGCAGATCCTTTCCGACGCAAAATATCAGTTGCTCAAGAAACGCAGCGAGGCGCTTGCCTTTGCTGCAACGGCAGAGAGTTATTCTGATTTGGAATGCGAGGCAGGCGCCGATGAAGAGTCTGCTGCTACGTTGGCGGCAGTTGCATTGCCAGAAGAGCGGCAGCGCATCCTCGATCTTCTCGCTCAATTCCCTGTCGGCATTGAATCCAAGACCAGCGTGCTTGTTCACGCCTTGCGCCAGATCTGGCACCAGAATCCCCAGGAAAAGGCGGTCATTTTTGCGACTTATCTGGGTACGGTGGAAGCCATTAAAAGGCAGCTGGACCAAGTTTTCCCTGAAGCAGGCGTCGATGTTCTCAAGGGCGGAGACCATGGGGCAAAGACAGCTGCGCAAAAGAGGTTCAGGCGCAAGGACGGTCCCAAAGTCTTGGTCTGTACTGCTGCCGGGCGTGAGGGAATCAACCTTCAGTTTGCGCGCATCCTTTTCAACTTTGATCTGCCTTGGAACCCCATGGATTTGGAACAGCGTATCGGCCGCATTCATCGATATGGGCAGGAATCAACCGCTCAGGTATACAACATAGTGGCTACTGACACGATTGAGGGACAGATATTCCTGCTTTTGGAAGAGAAATTGGGCGACATTGCGCGAACCCTGGGCAAGGTGGATGAACAGGGCCAAATTGCGGAAGATTTAAGAACTCAGGTGTTGGGACAGCTCAGCAGCGCTTTGAGTTATGATCGGCTCTACCAGGACGCCATCAGCGACCCCACCCTGAAAAGGACCCGAGAGGAACTTGAAGTCGCGATGTCGAACGCCAATCTGGCCCGACAGGTCGTTTTCGAGCTATTTCAGGATCTGGACCGTTTCAATCTCGGGGATTACCAGAAGTTCGATGATCAGGGCCGTGGTATGCAGCGGCTTGTCGGATTTGTATCCAGATCGGCGAGACTCTCCGATTGGACATTTTGCTTGCAGGATGAGGTTAAATGGGCTTTGGCCAAAAATGGCGGGCCAAGTGTGACCTTTACGATAGACCGTGACAAAGCCTTACAGGATGAAAATTTGCAGCTTTTGGGGCTGGAACACCCCATCGTAAGCCAAATGATGCGCCAATATTCCGCCGCTGAGGCTGGCTCTCGTGCTCTTGCAGGAAAAATAAATGGCCTTGCTGGTGGCGGCCTGCTCACCATTTGGAAAATTAACACCCAAAGCAAAGATGGCCTATACAGTTACCATATTTTAAGGATAGGAATGAACGCCGAAGGCGACCGTACGCCATGGCTTGAGCATCTGGATGAGAAGCTTCTCGGCATGCAGACGCCGACATCAACAACGACTGACGAATGGAAGATTCTTGCCGCCAAAAAGAAGCAGCGACTTCAGGAGTTGTTGCATAGAGAACTGAGTTATTCAGGAATCATCAACGAAGAAATGTCCTATTCGGCCATCCTGTTGGCGGTCTTGGGGATTGAAGGATAGGGGAACGCTGACGCGCTTTTTGATCCATTGATAATACTGGAGTCTTTCTTGTTTTTTCCAGCCGAACTGTGAGGTGGTGTAATGATATCCAGACGTTTTCCCGGGGGTTTCTGTGTTTAAACGCTTGATTTTTGTCGCAATAAACACTAAAAAAACAAATTGAATTTCTGAAACAAGGGGTTGGCATGTCTCGCAAAATCGGAATAGACGATCTGAAGCCTGGAATGAAGCTGGCCA
>Ga0265294_10005632_pt1 | contig 15260 bp, 18 predicted proteins | sample MunlanPumphouse3_FD_192504 | JGI IMG/M metagenome (GOLD analysis project Ga0265294, IMG submission 192504) | Groundwater microbial communities from a municipal landfill in Southern Ontario, Canada - Pumphouse #3 | ecosystem: Environmental > Aquatic > Deep subsurface > Groundwater | place... | reverse complement strand
CTAACATATCTAATAAAATAGATTTAATAGAGGACGGTTCAAATGTTACATTGAGCGGTGGTGAACTAGGTTTACTTAAAGAGGATAAACTATTAAAAATTATTAAAATATTACTAAATAAGAATTGTAATTTAGCTATTAATACAAATGGGTTATTTATAAAAGTTCATCCTAAGCTATTTAAGTATTTTGAATATATTCTATATCATTGTTCTGAAAATCTTAATATTATAGATATACCGATTGATTTATTACCCAATGAGATAAAACATAAAACAGACTATTTATTAGTATTAACAGATAATAATATTGATAACTTAGATAGTTTTTTAAAACGTTATCCATATGTTTTTAAAATGGTTCCTAGTACTATGCCTAATGGGATTAAAGGAACTATTTTAAGCAAATATAATTATTTTAAAATTTTAAAAAAATATTATAAATTTATGGATAATGAATCAAGAAAGGATTTTATGCATGGAAAAAAATACGACAATATCATCTATTTATAAAATGGATAACGCGTGGGTAGAAGAAGTGGAATTGGAATTAACATCTAGTTGTAATTTAGATTGTCCCTTATGTGCAAGAAATTATGAAAACAATGCTCATTTATTATCAGGAGGTCAAAGACCTTATAATGATTTAATTGATCAACTCGATAGTTATACTAATCTTAAAAGATGCTGCCTAGCTGGTATAATAAGTGAACCAACACTTTATAAACATTTTTTTGATTTAATTGAATATTTAAAAAGTCGCGATATAACAATTGAACTTTATACAAATGGTAACACTCATAATGAATTATGGTGGGAAGAATTAGGAAAATTATGCGATGAATCAATTAAAGTAATATTTACAGTATGTGGAAGTAATCAAGCATTACATGAAAAATATAGAAAAAATAGTGATTTAAAACAATTATTAAATCATCACAGTAGTTTTAAAAAATACAGCAAGAGTGACTACTTACAGCATATAACTTTTACATATAATCAGGAAGATTTTAAAAATATGGGGTATATAAGATCATTATTTACAAATGAATGCAATATTCATAGTATGCCTTATCGATCAAGATTTCCTTTAAAAATTAAAATTGATGAAGACATAGATATAATTCCTGAATTAAAAAAACAATATGAGACAATCTCTAAAATTGGCAATTTAAAACTACAAAATAAATGCAATATTAATTGTAAAAGTTTTGAAACTAGATTCATAAGCATTGATAATAAAGGACATATAGCCCCTTGTTTTTTACATAGATATTATATAAATAAAAGTTGGGATTTAGATTATACTGAGATAAAACAAGGGTTATTTGATATGTGTTATGAATGTGAAAAATCAACTCAAAGATTGCTTGAACTTAATAATCTTGAAAGAATGGCATAATGCAACTATCAAATAATGATATACATGAAATAGAATTAGAATTAACAGGAACATGTGATTTAAGCTGTCCATTATGTACTAGAAATTATTTACATGCTAATCATCAAAAAGTTAAAAATGTTCGATCATTGGAAATTATAGTTGATCAATTAAAACTTTTTAAAAATTTAAAGCATTTAAATTTAGCAGGAACAGTAAGTGAGCCAACACTTTATCCTCAATTCATAGAATTGATTAGTTGGATAGTTTCTTATTTTCCAGATATATCGATTGATTTATATTCTAATGCTAGTAAATTAAATAAAGATTTGTGGACTACTATAGGAGAATTATTTACCAATCCTAATCAAAGAGTTATATTTACTGTATGTGGAACCACTCAAGATTTGCACGAAAAATATAGAGTAGGCTCCAAACTAGAAAATGTTTTGGAGAATGCACAATATTTTAAAAATAGTAATTCTTCAAAAAGTGATTGGATACAATATATTATTTTTGAATATAATTTAGAAGACTCCAGATCATCTCAAGCTAAAGACCTAATAAACACTTTTAATAATTTTACGATTATAGGAAGTGAAGGAGTTAGATATAAAAATGAATACAATAAATCATTTGACCAATATATTAGACCTGTAGATACTAGAGATAAATTAATTAAAAATATTTTTAAACAAGGCGAACAACTAATAAACAATAAACAAAATGCATGTATCAGTTGTAAAAGTTTTAATCAAAAAAGAATTTATATTGATCAGTTTGGAAAATGTTATGCTTGTTATAATTTAGCTGAGTTTGAACCACAAGCATATTTTAAAGATGATTTAGATTTCTCAGATATTAAAAATTTTAAATATAATGATTGTTTTAAATGTGATAGTAAAATTCAATACTATGTCGATAAAATGGGACTGGATTTCATATGTTAAAAATAATAAGAGTTCATTGTATAGAAAATAAAATAGGTCACGAATTCGAACAAGATGCTAAAATTATGATAACTTCTCTAAGACAATATGATTCATGTGAAGTCATTATGATTCAACCATCAGAGAATGATATAACTATTGAAATGGAAGATTTTTTAAAACAAAATAATGTTAAATTTATAAAAAAATTATTACATAACCCTCAAGTTGAGCAAAGTACCAATTATACAAACATACCAGTCATTCTAAATTATTTTCAAAATAATCTAGAATGTACTCATATAATGTATAGTGATTTAGATGTTATATATTTTGATAAATTAGATTTACCTGATACTGATAAATGTTATTTAACAATAATTCCAGGGGAATTAACTGACTGCTTCATCGAAGGAGAATTTATTTTTGATAAGTTATATCAAAAATATTTTAAAGACCAAATTTACAAAATATTTGGAATTGTTACAAATTTAAAATATTTTGTAAATACTTGGTTTATTTATGCTCCTAGAAATCATATATTTTGGAAATTATATATTCAAATAACATTTGAATTATTAGAGTTATCAAAAGATATAATATACCCAGATATTGAAAATCATTGTGAGGAAATTGCAGCTAGTATAATATATAGTGCTTATAGTGATCAATTTATTGATGTTACTGAGTTATCATTAGCATTTCAAGAAAATAATTTACATGATACTCGACATCTATATTCTTGTGATAACAATACTAAATTATATCATTACCATGAGATTGAATATTTTTTACATTCAGTAGATAGTTTACCAAATCTTAATAATACAATCAATACTTTATTAAAACACATCCCTTTAAATACTATTTCAAAAGTATTTAAACTATCATTAAAAGAAATTAGTCATTTAATTAAAGGAATAAAATGATATTTAAAAACATTGAAATTGAAACAACAACTTATTGTAATCTATCATGTCCTTTATGTTTAAGAACCAATCATAAACCAAATCTAATGAATAGACCTTTGAATGAAATCATAGATCAAATTAATTCTTTTAAACATTTAGAAAATGTAGTACTTGCAAGTTCGAATGGGGAACCAACTCTTTATCCTCATTTATTTGATTTAATCGAATACTTGATCTCAATTAAATTAAATATTATTATTTATTCAAATGGTAGCATACATGATGAAAAATGGTGGAAAACTCTATCGTATAAATTAAAAGATAATGGACATGTTGTATTTACTGTATGTGGAACTACTCAAGATTTGCATGAAAAATATAGAGTAGGCTCCAACTTAAATAAATTAATTAAAAATATTCAAGCATTCCAAAGTGATTTTAAAAATGATGTTGTTCAATATATACGTTTTAAATATAATCAACATGATGATATTTCAATATATACTAATATGTTTTCAAAATTCTTTGAGATAAACACTGCTCAATATAATGAATATTTATATAATGATGAAAAATATGATATGTTCAATATGGTAGATAAAGTAAGAAAAATTTATTTACAGTCTTTAAATTTAAAAAATGATACTATTATTTGTCAATCCCAACAAGATGAATATACCACTATTGATATAAATGGCAATTTATATCCATGTGATTTATACAAAACCTTTTGTAAAGACGAATTTAAAAACTATGATGATATTTTAAAATTTAAGTATTCTTTTTGTAAGGAATGTAATCTTTCAACTACCAAAATTTTAAAATTAATAAATTGTGATAATGCTTGGATATAATAATGAATAATGAAAAAAAATTTCAAATACCATTGACAAATCTATGTCCATTAAGATGTGAATTTTGTCAAAACTCTGATCAGATTCAAAAAGATATAGTGTGCATAACTCCCGATAAAGTAATTGATTATATTGATTTAGCAGTTTCTTTAAACTCAAATATTTTAGAATTTGGAGTACTTGTTGGAGAACCAATGCTTTATCCTATTGATCATTGGAAAATAATAATTGATTATTGTAAAACATTAAAATGTGATTTATATATGTTTACATCAGGTATTTATTAAATCCAATAATAATTGAATATTTTGAAGATTTTATTAAGTGCACTCAACAATCAGTAACTATTGATTTAAGTTTATACGGAACTAGTCAAGAAGAATACATTGCTAGAACGACTAAGGATAAATATCATACAGTTCTTAAAAATATTGAAATATTGAAAAATAGTAATATTGTATTAAATATTATTAATAGAGTAAAAGATAGTGATTTGGATTGGAATATTCCGGATAATAAAGGATTTAAACACATGCCTGAGCGAAATGGTCCTTGTCAATGGATCTATAACGATCTTGGTGTAAATTATAAAAATGAAGTAATATTTTGCTCATGGTTTGATATGAACGGGGATACAAAAATAGGGGATACTGATACTCCGATTTCTCAATTGATTCAAAAACATAATTTTTATATAGAATTACAAAAGAAAAATATATTTTCAAATATATGTGCATCATGTGGGGGATATGAACCATGAAAGATATCGAATTAGAATTGTCAAATATATGTAATGCAAGCTGTCCTCTATGTTTTAGAAATAATATTAAATATACTCAGTCTCGTCCATATCATAGACCTTTATCAAGTATCATAAATCAATTAGATAATTTAAAGGATTTACAATCGGTAAAACTAGTTGGAACGATAAGTGAACCTACCCTTTATAATCATTTTTTTGATTTAATTGAATATTTAAATTCAAGAGATTTAGAAATAGAAATATGTACAAATGGAGATACAAATAATACATCTTGGTGGACTAATCTAGGTTCATTGTTAAAAAAACAAGATAAAGTGTATTTTACAGTGTGTGGAAGCACTCAAGAACTACATGAAAAATATAGAACAGGTACATCATTATCCAATATTATAACTAATGTAAAAGCATATCAAAAAGGATCATGCAATAAAAATGATTATGCTCAATTAATTAGATTTAAATACAATGATCAAGATTTTGATGAATTAAGTAAAGCAAGTAATTCAATCCTTGATATATTCAGTAACTTATATTGGACACATACATTTCTAGCATTGCCTATGAATCAATATAAAGTAATGACTGATCAATTATATACCGATTTACGACCAGTTGATAAGAAATATCCATTATATAAAAAGATCCAAACTCGAGCAGATGCAAAAATAAATAATTTAAAACCATATTGTATTGCTCATTTAAATCATGATACAATTCAATCTGATTTAAATGGAAAATTATATCCATGTTATTTATTTAGTGAATATTATTATGGTAAGGATATTGTTTGGTCTTATGAGGATATATCTCTTGGAAAATTTCCTGTATGCAAATACTGTGATCACAATATTTTAAAATATTTAGATGTGTATGATTTAAATTATATAATTTAAAAGGAATTAAATGATATTTAGTAAAAATGGATACGATCCATTAAAAACTGTAGTTGTAGGTAGAGAGTTGAATATTCCTAAAAGAATATCTGATTTTACTTTTAAACATTTTTATAAATCAAATTTAAAACAAAGTGTATATGATAAATTAAAAACATTAGATGATTGTTACTATGTTAATTATGATTTAATACAAAAGAGAAATCATGATTTAGATAATTTAGCTGATATTTTAACTAAACAAAATATTTTAGTTCATCGACCAGATCAGATAAACCAAGTAATTCCTTTTAAGACACCTAGTTTTAAAAGTGAATTATCAAGTGCAAGTAATGTTAGGGATGTTACACTTGTCTTACAAGATAAAATTATCGAAACACCAACTTATGTTTTAAACAGATATTTTGAAAATATAAGCCTATATAATGTTTATAATAAAGAATATGACTTTGGACGAGGGGGTCAATGGATTAGATGTCCTCACACTACATTAAATGAACAAACGATAGATTTAGATGATTGGGAAATACCAAGAGATTTTGAAAATATCAAAAATGATACAAATTACACAATGGCAATTGATGGTGCTCAATTTTTAAGACTGGATGATGATGTAATTGTTAATATTTCAACATATAATCATTATTTAGGGTACTTATGGGTAAAATCATTTTTCCCAGACTTAAATTTTCATATGGTAACTATAGCAGATAATCATATAGATGGAAGTTTAGTGGCTCTTCGACCAGGAACCTTTTTAGTAAATTGGAAACACGATGTTAATGATTTAAAATCTAAATTACCTAAGAAGTTTCAAAGTTGGGAATTTATTAAACCTACAAAATTTCATTTACAAAAAAATTATCCTATACAAATCGCTAGCGAACGAGGAATGGATATAAATATATTAAGTGTTGATCATAACACAGTTGTGGTTAATAAAGAAGCTATTGGAGTTATAGAAGAATTAGATAAACGACACTTTAATATAATTGAGGTTGAGTTAGATCATTGTGAAATATTTGGCGGTGGAATTCATTGTTCTACATTAGATATATTAAGGGAATCAAATGGATAAAGATAAAATAATATTATTTACTGTAATTGAAAGTGATTATTGTAACACCAATAATAATTTTAGTGATAGTGGAATAACTACTCCACGATTATATGAACAAGAAGCTATCAAATGTTTTACACAATGGCGTCAAAAAGGTGGATGGTTAAAAGATATTCCTATAATATGTTGGTGTCCTACAAATAATCGTCCTACATTAAAAACTATTAATAAACTAAAAGAATTAGGTATTATTTATATTGATCAAACAATTCCACAATCCTTCGAGTATACAGTAGGATTTTTTCATGTTCCGATTGTTGGTAAATTGTTAGAAGAATTATATCCTTTGCATTACTTAATCCATATTGATTTAGATATGAATATAATTAAGCCTATTCCAGAAGTATTATTTAATGATAATGTATATTGTGGACAATATGATCCTATTAGTCAACAGCATCAAAGAGATTTAACAGTCATAAATAAAGATTGGAAATTATCAATGGATACAGGTTTTACTATAAGTCATACAAGTCATAAATTTTATAATATGTATTATGATGTATTCACTGATCTTTTAAATAATTATAAAAATAATGAGAGTTGGAATAAATTAAATTCAAGTATTTATAATCTAGAAGAATTCGCAATGGATATATTGTTTTATAAACAAGGTGATTATAATTTAAATTATGAAATAAAAAGTATTATTTATTATCAACTTGGTGAAGGATATATTCCTTATGATGAAGTTCCTAAGAATGAGTTAAACAATATATTATTTTGGCATGAACATATATATGAAAATAGTCAAGGAATGCTAAATGATAAGATTAGATTTTTAAAAAGATTAAATGATGAAACAAAATAAAATTGATAGATTAAAAAGAGAATTGTATTTTAAACAGATAATATTTGAAAAATATGGTATTAAATGCACTTTCGATCCAGATCAAAAACTTGTAAATTATCCTTATTTTTTTATTTATAATGGTAAAAAATATGTTGAGAAGTCACAGATATTAAATCATATACGTAATACAACTGGCAAATTATATGATGATGAATTAAATAATTTACTTAATATCTTTAGAAATAATTCACAGCCAAAACTACTAGAAGAAACCGATGAGTTTCTTATATATGAATTACTTGATACCAAGCATTTAATTGCCTTAAGTTATAAAAATATTACTAAACCAATTCTCGATTTAATATTAAGTTATTTAAAACAATTGTCTAGATTAGATTTAAATGGTTGGTGGCCACAAATGAATCTTTGGAATTTTTATTATGATCCAAATATTAATAAAATATATTTTATTAATATTTGTCATTGGAATATTTCAAATCCTAAATATTATTTATATGATGTTATTGAGCATATAAATAAACCAGATGATTTTATAATATTTGATTTAGGACAAATAGCAGGCAATGCTTATAACTATTTACCTATACACTCTCATAAAAAAATAAGGCGATATAGATGAATACTTCAAATAATCATTTTTTTATAGAACAATTTGAGAAAAGACTTAGTGAAGTAACTAATGCTCCTTATGTTGTTCTATGTGATAGTTGTACAAATGCAATATTTTTAACACTTAAGTATTTAAATATTAAACAAGTAACAATTCCAAATCATACATATTTAAGTGTGCCTCAAGCAGCATATCATGCAAATTGTAAAATAACGTTTGTTGATAATGCGTGGGAAAAGTATTATTATTTAACACCAAATATAATTGATGCTGCTGTTGGCTTAGAACCTAATATGTATATTGATAATACATTCATGTGTTTAAGTTTTCAACAAAAGAAAACTCTTAATATAGGAAGAGGTGGAGCAATTCTTTGTGATAGTTATGAAGATTATCAAATATTAAAAAGAATGGCTTGGGATGGACGAGATTCAAGTATTCCTGTAGATCAAGACCAGAATATCATATTAGGATATCATATGTATATGCCACCTGATGATGCTGCTAAAGGAATACTTATATTGAATCAATTAAAAAACTATAAATTTGGAACATATGATGACTATCCAGATGTTTCTAAATATTTTAAAGGAATAATATGAAAAATAAAATTAATATAGCAATTGTCGGACTAGGTATGGTTGGTAGTGCTGTGTACAGTTGTTTAAAGCAAGATGCTATGGTATTTGATAAATCCACTCAATTATTAAATTACGTATCTTATAAAACAAGTGGTATTAAAGATACTGATTATGTATTTGTATGTGTAGACACACCAAGTGATAATAAAGGACAAGATGCTTCTAATCTTAGAATTGTATTAGATACTTTAGTTTTAAATAATTATAAAGGAATTGTAATTGTAAAAAGCACTGTTCTTTATAGAATAATGGATGATTATCAATCAAAGTTGAAACTTGTTATGAATCCAGAATTTTTAAATGAAGTATCAAGTAAAAAAGATTTTTATGAACAACAATATATCGTCCTAGGCGGAGATATTAGATATACTAAACAAGTAGAAATGTTATACTGTGAACACTTCGATTTAAAATACGATGATATATTATTCGAACATTGTAGTGTTAAAGAAAGTATTGATTTCAAATATATTAGAAATATGCAAAATATCTATAAGTTACTCTTCTGGGAATTTGTACATGACATGACACATAATTCAAGAAAGATTAGTCAAATGTTAAATAATTTACCAACAGGTGAAATGCAAATTATTGGAATGGATGGTAAACGGGGAGCACAAGGCAATTGCTTACCTAAAGATTTAAAAGCTTTAAGTGATCAATTTAAACACCCAACTCTAAAATATATGAGTGAATATAATAATTCACTGATTCAAAACGGAAATATGTGATGAGCAATTTAAAAGAATGTGAATTATGCGGAGTAATTGGTCGACTACATACAATAAAAAGAGTTAGCATGTGTTGTAGTTGTTGTGTGAAAGCTTTAGAAAAGATTGCAACAAATGAGTTACAGATTAGAAAATTAAAAGGAATATTATGAAATTTATCGGCAACCCTATAACTCATATCGAGATCGAGTCCGAAACTGACCTAACAATATTATTTAGTGATTTAGATATTATAAATTATATAGATATTTTAATAGATTATAGCCCAAGCATCAAAGAACATTATACTATGATTAAAGAATTCATTATTGAATTAAAGGGTAATATAAATTTAAATTCAATTAAAAGGATTTATCCATTGATGCGACAAAGTAATAAATATTGTTTAAATATAAAAGGCGGATTATGTAACCCTGATAAAAATTATTTACCTATTGTAAATAATCCATTATTTTATAGAGGTTGATATGAAAGTATGTGTAACAGGAGCTAGCGGGTTCATCGGGAGCAATTTAGTCCTTCAATTATATAAACAGGGTTATGATGTAATAGGATTAGATATTAGAGATGTTAATCCTTTAATGATTCAATATAAAGATAGTCACCCTAATGAGCATTATAAATTACAGAATATTCAAATGTTAAAAGTTGACCTCAGTAGTGTCTCAAGTGATAAGCTAACTCATATATTAAAAGATTGTGATATTGTGATTCATTTAGCAAGTCCCATAGGTGTTCAAAATGTTTTAGAGAACCCGTCTCAAACAATGTACAAGGCATTAAAGATTAATTTAACAATGCATGAAGTGTGTGAATCACTACAACTCCCTATTATTTTTAGTAGTAGTAGTGAAGTATTTGGAAACAATGATAATATAAATGATACTTCGATGAGAGTAGTTCCTGATACAAATGTTAGATGGACATATAGTATTCAAAAGATGTGCGGAGAAGCATTATATGATTCTAGTAGCTATAAATCGTGCATAGTTCGATTCTTTAATGTAACTGGTCTAAACCAAGACACTAATATGGTACTCTCAAAATTTGTACATAACGCACTTAATAATATTCCTCTGACGATTATGGAAAACGGAAAACGAAGTTTTTGTGATGTGCACACGATTGTAAAACATCTAATTAAAACAGCTACTTTAATGGTAAATAATGCAACCTATGAAAGATTTCAAAATTTAGGAAATCCTAATAATTATTGTAGTGCTTTAGAGTTAGCAAATAGGGTTATACAAATTGCTCAACAAGGTGAAATAATTGATGAGAGTGATTCATATCCTTCTCTGATTCCTGAGCGTAAATTACAAGTTACTCATTTAGATTTAACACAAGCTCAAACATTAGATCAAATAATTGAAGAATGTTTTATGTTTCAAAAGGGACAGTATGTGTCATTATAAAGTAATTGGTAATTATATATGATGGAATCATAGGGTACTATATTTGATAACTATAACAAATCTTTAGTTAAAAATTAATTAAAGGTACAATATGAATTTTAATATTATAAGCGAAAGTGCATATTTTCCTCAAGTAGAACTTCTTGAAGAAAGTACATATGGACAAGAACAAAAAATTAAATTTAAAGCAAAATTGCAAGAGCGAGATGTTGTAAATAATAATAAAAGAAGTTATAGTGATTTAACACTTAGAACTATTGTTGAACAACTTGCTCCAAAAGCGAGTGAGCGCAAATTACTTGGTGAAATGGATCATCCGTCTCCTCAAGGTGATACAGCTGCTAAGATGAAAAGATCTAGCACAATTAGTTTACAAGATAGTTGTATACTTTATCCACATATGGAATACGATGGAAAATTTATCACTGCTACTTGTGAAACACTTACTAATTCAAAAGGTATTGATCTTTATAGATTATTGAAAGATAAAGTTACATTTGGATTTAGTTTAAGAGCATTCGGATCTAGTACTGTTAACGCAGCAGGTGTGACTATTGTTAATCCAGAAGGATTAAAAGCATTAACATTTGACGTGGTTAGTAATCCAAGTCATGCTAATGCAGTTATTTATGAATTCTTAAATGAGAGCACAGATCCTTATCAATTAGTAAAAGAATTAAAAAATCATAAACAAAGCATTACTGAAATTATTTTAGAAAGTGAAGGAAGTAATCTAACAGCTTTCAATTTAGATGGCGAACAAGTTTGTGCTTGTGATATATCAGGAAGTTGTGTTCAAGGAACTATTGAAGAAAGTATTGATTATTTAATTGAATTAAGTTTACAAAAGAATTCTATTCGTAAATTTTCATTCGCCATTTAAAGATATATTATGATTGGTATGTACTCTACGATACTTGAAAGTATTTACGGTGCAAGTATTAAGAAAGAACCCGGAAACGAAGCAGCACGTAGTGCAATTGCTACTGAATTTTGGCGAAGAAAAAAAATATTTAAAAATACATTAGAGGGTCGTCAAATAAGTGACGATCATCGCAGTCAATTCAGAGATGGATTAGTTGCGCACATTACTAAAGATAAACCAGGTCGACAAATTACTCGAAGTGAATTAAATAAGGCAGGTGAAGTAAGAAATGATTTAAAATCCGGTTTATTAAATAAATCAGATAATAAGACAAATTCATCAACTGATATAACAAATATTCAGCCAGAAACAACTGGGAGTTTAATGAACAATTATAAAAATCATCGTATGACTGGATTATATAATCAAGCGAAAAATAATAACAAAGGTAGTTTATTAAACACAGTTGTCTAACAAAAATGCTTACAATAAGATAAAAATTTAATTTATATTAGATTACAAAAATAACTTTAATAACAAATAAAAATAATACATAAAGGAAAAATTAATGAAAGAATATTTGATTTTAGAAAACTTTGCAACATTCCTCGAGGAGAACACTGAACTTTTCGAAGAAGCAGGAAACGCAGCATCAATACTTACTGATGAAATTACATACGAGTCTTACACAAGTAAGTTACTTGAGGGTCTAGAGGAAAGCAGCACTAAACATTTACAAGAAATGTTTGATCGTCAAAGAAGTTTTTTACTTGAGGAATCAAGTAGTTTAATGTCTAGTCCGGAGGCAATTACTTATGCTGTAGCTAGTTTCCCAATGCTAGTTGATATCTATAGTGATCCACTCTTAAGTAAAGTTGTTAGTGTTTATCCTTCAAGTGTACCTACTATGTCTATTCCAAGACTAAAATGGGTAAGTAAAATTATCGACCACAAAGGTAATGTAACTGAAATTGAATTCCCAACTGCAACTCAAATGGTTCGTCCTGGTTTCACTGAGCCTATTATGGTTGGTCAAACAAGTAACGTATTTAAAGAATTAACAATTGAATCAGAGAAAAGCAAATTCCGTTTAAATAAACGTAATTTCAAAGTTATCCAATTAGTTGTTAATGATGGTACAAGTGATATCGAAGCTGATGTTCTTGCTGTCGCTGACGCACGTGGTAATTTCGCACAAGATACTGTAACAATCGTTGATGGTGCAGGAGCTGTTGTTAGTACATTCCGTTTACAAGGTCAAATTAATTTTGAGTCTGGTGATGTAAGCTGGTCAATTATTAACCTTACTGGCACTCCAATGACTGCTGTTAAAGCTAAATTGAAATTAAGATTAATGGGTGTTGGTAATGGTAAATCTGTTGTTAAAGCTCGTCCAAAACAAGATGTCTTAGATATTAACTGTGATGTTGAAGATTCTTTTGAAATCGAAAACATTGAAGAAGTTATCCAAGATTGGAAATCTCTTTATAATCTTGATATTATTGATCAACTTAAATCTTTTGTAAAAGATCAAATCAAGTTGAATCGTGATTTCGAAATTGCTGAGTTACTTGAAACAAACATTCCTTATCTTAAAACAATAGGTCATTACCGTGAAATCGATCTTTCATCTGTTGCATCTGCAACTGATACTAAACCTGCAAACGTACAAGATATCTTCAAAAATATCATTCCAGTACTTATTGCATTGATTGAAAAAATCCGTAAAACTACTCGTATGGAAGTACGTTATATGGTTACTGGTATTGATAGTGCTAGCGTACTTAAATCTTTACAAGCATTTGCTGTAAAATTTGATAAGTATGAAGGAGCAACAGGATTCTCTGGAACTGTTGGTGACATTGCTAAAATTGAAATCATTTCAAGTCATGCAGTAGGTGATGAGTACATCCACCTTGTATCAAAATCTGAGTCTTTAGCTCAATCTACAATCGTTGAAGTAAGTCATAAACCACTTTATATCATTACTGAAACTACTGATAGTGTTAAACGTTCATTTATCAAATCTCGTAACTGGATTGGTATAGTTCGTGGAGATGCATTAGGTTGTATCAAACTCAAAGGTTATGAAACAGCTCTTGGGCTTGTATAATCTTTAATTAGTAAAATTAGTACCTTCGGGTACTAATTTTCTTGTGGCAATTTTTAAACTATCATGTGTGATAATAAAAGTATTATAGAAATAGTAATAAAAAATTATTGGAAACATATGACTCATTATTTATTAAAACATATAAAATATTATTATTCGGATTTAGCTTCGCGAGAAATACATGTAAAGTTAAAAGCATTGCAATACATGTGCGAAGATTTAAAAACCCTAATAAGCCAAAATCTTAATGATTATACTTTTAAAGAAAAAGCTTATTTGTATTATTTGGGAGTACCTTATAAAAAATGCTACTGTGGTAATCTAGTGCATTTAGATAATGATAAAAATATATTCAAACAATTTTGTAGTGTAAAATGTAGAAATAAAAGTCCAATATTAAGATCACAAATTAGTAAAACATGGACTCCTGAGAAACGACGTATCAAATCAGAAAAAACTAAACAAACTTGTCTCGAAAAATATGGAGTAGATAATGTTATGCAATACACTCCTATTAAAGAACAATCAGTAAGTAAAAGCATATTCTATAATAAACAGTTTCAACATGAAATGACACACATGCGAAGTAATCGATCAGATGAAGAGAAGCAAAGAATTCAACAAAAAATTCGATATACAACCCAAAGTAATCATGGAGTACATAATATCTCATTAAAACATATTCATTTAGAGAATTTAAATAAACAATATATTGAGGATACGTTTATAAAGAATGATGCATTTGATAGATTGGTCTTTCAAGAATATTTTGGATTGCATTCGACAACTTGTCATAAAATATTAAAACGATTACAAGTACAATACGATACAAGTAAAAGCAGCGGGAGCTAACACTAAAACAGATATTGCGCAAAAACAATATTAATTATATTTCAAATGATAGATCATTAGGAATCGAATTGGATATAACGATTCCTGGGCACAATATAGCAATTGAATACAATGGGACATACTGGCATAGTTATGGATTAAATAATGTTAATGATAAACAAGGTGATTTAAAATATAATAAGTATCGTCATTACAATAAGACACAAATATGTGAACAAAATAATATTAGATTATTTCATGTAAATGAATACGAATTATTTGATCCAATAAAGAGAGAAATTTGGAAAAGTGTTTTATTAAATGCACTTAACAAAACACCTAATAAAATTTATGCACGAAAATGTATAATAAAAGAAGTATCAACAAGGG
>Ga0265294_10005631_pt1 | contig 15260 bp, 12 predicted proteins | sample MunlanPumphouse3_FD_192504 | JGI IMG/M metagenome (GOLD analysis project Ga0265294, IMG submission 192504) | Groundwater microbial communities from a municipal landfill in Southern Ontario, Canada - Pumphouse #3 | ecosystem: Environmental > Aquatic > Deep subsurface > Groundwater | place... | reverse complement strand
TAAAGATTTTATATTGCGTTTTATTTCATCGGTAATGTGTGGAATTACCTGCACGGTTTTTCCCAGGTAATCACCTCTTCTTTCTTTATTGATCACATTTTGGTAAATCCTTCCGGTGGTAACATTGTTAGACTTGTGGGTCTCAACTCCCAGAAAACGTTCATAATGACCTAAATCCAGGTCGGCTTCGTGTCCATCAACTGTTACAAAGCATTCACCATGTTCATAGGGATTAAGCGTCCCTGGATCCACATTGATATAAGGATCTAATTTTTGGTTGGTTACTCTGAAGCCTCTTGCTTGCAGTAATTTACCCAGTGATGCAGCGATAATTCCCTTTCCTAAAGAGGAAGTAACACCGCCGGTAACGAAAATGTACTTAGTTTTGTCCACGTTTTTTTATCTTAAAAATTCACATTTTAAGTTCGCAAATTTCGGAAAAAAAAATGAATTACGCAAAAGAACTTCCTGAAAGAATGCATATGTATGAAATACTGGATGTATATGAAAAACGGGAATTGAAGAAACTCAATTCCCGTTATTTTTAAACTGATTTGATAAATGTCGTCTTAAATTACTTGATGCCTAATTTCTTTTTTACCAAAGGAGTAACATCCACAGCTTTAGGAGAATGATAGGCGACAGATTGAGTGCTCAGGTCGAATATATAGGTGTAATTGTTTTCAGTGCCAACTTCAGCAGTAGCTTTTAAAATCTTTTCACGCAAAGCATTAATCAGTTCCATTTGTTTGCGTTGCAGTTCTTCGTTTGCTGTTTGCTGAAAAGTACCAATTCTCTTTTCGATGTCAACAATTTCTCCCTGACGTCTTGTTTTGATTGATTCAGCCATGGTCTGTAGATTATCCTGGTATTCTTTGGCTTTGGCATAATACTCTTCATACATCTTGTCCAATTCCTTTTTGTATTGCTCGTTTAGGTCTGCTACTGTCTTTTCTACTTCAGACAATTCCGGCATCACCTGGAAAATCTCCTGAACGTTAACGTAAGCAAGTTTATCCTGAGCCACTAAACTTAACGGTAATGCTAACAGCATTATGAAAACAATTTTTTTGATCATGTCTATAAATTTATATTTGAATTCTTAATTTTAAATGCCTGCAAAAATAATATATTATTTTGAATATCCCAATTTCGTGAGTACCTGATCACTGATGTCAATTTTAGGTGAACTGAAGATGATGTTCATTGCTGAACTTTTGTCAATTATGATACTATAATCTTTTTCTCTGCTTAATTCCTGTATGACATTGTAAATTTCATCCTGGATGGGTTTCATAAGACTTTGACGTTTTTTAAAAAGTTCTCCTTCCGGGCCAAAATAGCTGCGTTTTAACTCTTGTGCTTCTTTTTCTTTGGCAATGATTTCTTCTTCCCGTTGTACTTTCATTTCATCAGAAAGAAAAACCAGTTCTGTTTGGTAGTTTTTATACAAATTCTGTACTTCCTGCATTTTCGTTTCGACCTCTGTCTGCCATTTCTTTGAAATAATATTCAATTGTTCATTTGCAGTTTCATACGACGGAATGTTTTTTAAGATGTATTCCATATCAACAAGAGCAAATTTCTGAGCATTTGCTGAAAATACTATCCCGATAAGAATACCCAACATTAAACTATATTTTTTCATATTGGTACGGATTTATTAATCATTAATCAATTTTTTACACACACGCATGCTGTATTTCAAATATCCTGCCAGATTTTTAAAGCTCCTGGCCCAGTACAAAGTGGAGTTGACTTCCACTGATGGCTCCGGTTGTATTACGGTCAAAACCATATCCCCAGTCAATTCCCATCATACCAAACATCGGTAAGAAGATGCGCACCCCAACTCCGGCAGCTCTTTTTAAATCAAACGGATTATATTTGGATATTTTGTTAAAACTGTTTCCAGCCTCCAGAAATCCAAGTACATATATGGTAGCCGATTGTTCTAGTGAAAGAGGATACCGCAGTTCCATGGTGAATTTATTGTATAAATACCCGATTCTTGTTTCACGTTCATAATCCAATGGTACAAGTGAACCGCTTTCGTAACCACGCATAGCAATGTATTCAGTTCCATAGCTGGTGTAGGCCGACATGCCATCTCCTCCCATGTAATAAGTCTCATATGGAGATCGGGCATTTTTGTTGTAATGGCCAAGGTATCCAAACATCATCCTGGTCATAAGAATCAGTTTCTCGTCCATCGTGAGAGGTGTAAAAGTCTTTCCGTTCAGCGTCCATTTGTGATATTCAATAAATTTATAACGTTCTTGATCACTCATGTTTTTATCTGCATAATCCTTTCCGTTTAAGGTTGAATAGGGGGGTGTTATTTTAAGTCCGAGACTAAATGATGAACCCCGACGCGTATAGATCGGATTAAAAATAGAATTTCTGCTCAGTGATAAATTCAGGCTGAAATTGTTGAAGTTTCCATCTGTCAGAGGAGGCAGGTAAGCCCAATTACTCAACATAAAGCGTTGAAACGACAATTCTCCGTAAAATGAGAAATAGTCATCTGGCCAGTTCAACCTTTTACCATACCCAATGGAGGCTCCCAGTGTACGCATGTAAATGCCCGGATCCATTTCATTTTTATACATATTTGTATATGCATCATTACCACCATAGCCACCATAATTTTCGTAGTTGCCATAACCACCGTACCCACCATAACCGTATGGAGAATACATATAGTTTTGCATACTTTCATAGAATCGTTTACTAACACCTGTTTGAGAAGCATAATAAATTGAAGCGGAAAGAGAATTAGGTCTTTTTCCTCCCAGCCAGGGTTCAAGGAATGATGCACTTACGGATGAATAAGATTGTCCGTTTGTTCGCGCATTGATAGAGAATGTCTGACCTTCTCCCTGGGGAACAATGCGGTAAGTTTCCGGTTTAAATAAATTTTGTATGGCAAAGTTGGTGAATTTCAGTCCTAATGTCCCCACGATGCCGGTAGCACCCCATCCGGCCGAAAATTCAATCTGGTCACTCCCTTTGGTCTCCAGTTCGTAGGTAATATCAACCGTTCCGTTTTCGGGATCGGGCTGGATATCCGGTTTGATTTTTTCAGGGTCAAAATGTCCCATCCCTGCCAGTTCACGGTAGGTACGCATAATATCCGATTGACTGTACAATTGTCCGGGTTTGGTATAGAGTTCCCTGCGCACAACATGCTCATAAACTCGTGTGTTTCCTTTGATGTTTATGGCGTTAATTGTTGCTTGTTTGCCTTCATAGATCCGCATTTCAAAGTCGATGGAGTCATTTTCAATCATCACTTCAACCGGTTCAATGTGTGAGAAAAGGTATCCTCTATCCTGATATAATTTACTTACTGCTTCATTTTCATCTGTTTGAAGTCTCTTCATTAACTCTTTGTAGTTATAGACGTCTCCTTTTTTGATGTTTAGAACTTCACTCAGGTATTCATATGGGTAAATGGTGTTTCCAACCCATTTGATATCCCTGAAATAATATTTTTTGCCTTCATCGATTGTTAGATAAACACGTACATGTTTCTCATCAATCGGAATAACACTATCTGAAACAATATAAGCATCGCGATAGCCGATTTCGTTGTATTTTTCGATCAGGGAAATTTTATCTTTTTCATATTCTTCCCGTACGAATTTTTTAGTTCTGAAAAAATTACGCCAGTTACCATCATTGGTCTTTTTCATGGTACGGTTGATTTGGTTAAAAGTCAGGGCATGATTACCTTCGATGATAATTTCTTTAACACGGCTTTTGATTTTCTTGTCCACTTCAATATCAACGATTACATGATTGGATTTTTCCGGATCGTTACGTTGATAAACATTCGTCTCAACATTCATGAACCCTTTTTCTTCCAGGTACTTTTTGATTACCAGAATCGCCCTGTCTGAGATGTTGGGTGTAATTTGATTTCCTTCAACAATTCCCAATCGGGTGCTTAATTCATCAATTTCGCCCTTTTTTAACCCATGGTAATTAATTTTTGAAACCTGAGGACGCTGTTTAAGTGCAATATTCAACCAGATTTTTTCATTTTCTATTTTTGTTGCATACACTTTTACATCAGAAAAAAGGCCCTGTTTCCAGAAGCGTTTTACTACTTCCGAAATGGCATCTCCTGGGACAGTTATAACATCGCCTACAGAAAGGCCGGAGAAGCCGATCAAAACAAAATCCTCATAATTATCAGCACCGCTGACAGTTATTTCAGCAATTTCATATTTTTGAGGAATAGAACCGTAGTTAATCTCCGGTGTTGTCAGGGTGTCAGCACTTTCGTTTTGTTGAGCAAAAGTTGTCTTGTGAAAAAACAAACTGAAAAGAACAATTAAAAAAAAGTATCTTTGGAACATATAATTATTTTATGCGCAATTTTAATGATAGTTTATTTCCCGAAACGCCGGTCTCTTTTCTGATAATTGACGATTGATTTGTAAAATTCTTCCTTCCTGAATGCCGGCCAATGCTTTTCCGTAAAATACAATTCAGCATAAGCAATTTGCCAGAGCAGAAAATTACTGATCCGGATTTCTCCGCTTGTTCTGATGAGTAAATCAGGATCAGGTATGTTTTTGGTAAGCATATACGATGATATTAATTCGTCAGATATGTCTTCAGGATTTATTTTTCCTTTTTTAGCGTCTTCGGCAATATGTTGTATGGCATTTTTTATTTCCCATCTGGAAGAATAACTCAATGCCAAAATAAGGCAAAGCCCGGTATTATTTGTGGTGAGGCGGGTGCACTCAGTAAGTTTTGCTCTCACCTTTTCCGGCAGACGGTTGGTGTCACCAATGGTCAGTAAACGGATGTTGTTTTTCTGAAGTCTGGCAGTTTCTTTTTCTATGGAGTCCACCAACAGCTCCATCAGCGCATTTACTTCTTCCCGTGGTCTTCCCCAATTTTCAGTAGAAAAAACATACAAAGTCAGGTATCTGATGCCGAGTTCTGTTGCAGCTTCGGTAATAACACTCACTGACTTAACGCCATTTTTATGGCCAAAAACCCGCGGATATCCTTTTTCTTTAGCCCAGCGGCCATTACCATCCATGATGATGGCGATGTGTTGTGGTAACCGGGATAAATCAATTTTATCTTTGTATGTTGACATGAATGAGATTTACTTATAATTAAGACACTTACACTTTTTTCTGAATAAGCTATAGCTTAATCCAATCGTGGCGGTGCCCAGATGATCATTCTTAAAAATATTAGATCCATTTAGCTGTAACGGATTGTCCAGTTCTCCACGGCCTTCGATGTTGTCGGCGAGCATCAATCTGTGTGTCCATTGTAGATTTAAATGTAATCTTTTTGATAATTTAAACTTGTATCCGAAACCAAAAGGAATACTGAAATTCAAATCATTAAAGTTCTTGTTATACAATTGTATCATTCCGATTCCGGCAAAAAGATATGCAGTATGATTGCTACTTTTCAGAACGTAATCGAGCTGACCGTAATCCAGAAAATTAAATCCAAATGTAAAATCCAGGGAATACATATTTTGATTAATCGTTATTTCCGGATTTGACAAATTTTCAATTGGTTGTATATAATCACCGGCAATAGTTGTGCTATTAAAATCCGTTTGTAACGTCATTCTTTGATTAAACACATACCTGAAAATCATTCCGTAATCAGATTGAAAGTCAAAAAACTTTGCTTTAACATCACCAACAAAATAAGAACCACCTCCGTGAAACCCGATTTCTGTTGTGTATATCTCTTGAGAATATATACTTCCGGTTGTTATCAATAATACCGTTACGATAAAACACCTAATTAGTTTCAACATTATTTTGACAAATAAGTAATTACAATCAGCTATCTAACGGCATTATTTAAAATAAATTATTCTTTTTTGCTTAAAAGCAGCAACAAAAGTAATGATTATCTTTTAATGTAAAAAAAATACGGATAAAGGAAGTGTTTAATTTAACAATTTATTGCATTAATACAGAGTTTGAACGTCAGGATATCAGGGTATGATAATGTTCAAGCGCATCGTTTTCTTTTTCAGTCATTTCCTTTTTAGAATCAGGGTTTTTATCGTCTTGTCCGCAGAGATGAAGGATGCCGTGTATCATAATCCGGAGCAATTCTTTAGCAAAAGAAACCCCGTATTTTTCGGCGTTTGACTTTACTGTATCCAGGCTGATAAAGATATCTCCCGAAATAATGTTTCTTTCTGAATAATCAAAGGTAATGATATCTGTATAATAATCATGTTGGAGGTATTGACGATTGATTTCCAGTATTTTTTCATCTTTACAGAAGATAAAAGCAATATCTCCCGCGATTTTTTCATATTTTTTTGCAGTATCCTTTATCCACTTAGTAACCTCACGTTTTTTCAGATCAGGAGCTTTTATGTTTTCACTCAAAAATTGTATCATAATACATCAGTTTAAATTAGAAAAAGAAAAGATAACCAATGAGAATAGCGGCGGTTATTCCTGCTAAATCAGCTATTAGTCCACATCCCAGTGCATATCGGGTATTTTTTATGTTTACCGATCCAAAATACACGGCCAACACATAGAAGGTCGTTTCTGTAGAGCCCTGTACGATGCTTACCAGTCGTCCCGCGAAAGAATCTGCCCCAAAGGTTTTCATCGCGTCAATCATCATTCCTCGCGCACCGCTGCCGCTCAAAGGTTTCATGAGAGCGGTCGGTAATGCATCAACGAAATCGGTGTTGATTCCAAACAAGGCGAAGAATCTTCCAATACCGTCAATGATAAAATCCATGGCGCCGGATGCTCTGAAAACGCCAATGGCTACCAGGATGGCAATCAGGTAGGGAATGATGCCAATAGCCACATTAAACCCATCTTTAGCTCCTTCAATGAAAGATTCATAAACATTTACCTTGCGTATGGCAGCCATTAGTACAAAAGAGACGATAACTGAGAACAATATTAATGCGGCAGCAAAATTTGAATATATGGAAAGTTGATCTTTTGGTAATTGTCCCAAAAAATAAATCAGCCCACCTATCAAAACCATAAAACTAAGTAAGGTAAGCAAAATGGTTTTATTGAAAATATTGATTTTCTGCATCAGAGCAACACTGATAAACCCGACCAGGGTTGAGAAGAAAGTAGCTAGCAAGATGGGTAAGAATACATCGGAAGGATTAGCAGCACCCATTTGAGCACGATAAACCATGATGCTGATGGGGAGTATGGTAAGTCCGGATGTGTTCAGTACCAGAAACATAATCATTGGGTTGGACGCTTTTTCTTTGTCCGGATTAATCTCCTGGAGTTCTCTCATGGCCTTTAATCCCATGGGAGTAGCGGCGTTGTCGAGGCCGAGCATATTAGCGGAAATATTCATGAAAATACTTCCCATCGCAGGATGGTCTTTGGGTATATCCGGAAATATCTTGGTGAAAAATGGAGCCACAAGTTTAGAAAATGCCGCAATGACACCTCCTTTTTCCCCAATTTTCATGATTCCAAGCCACAACGACAATACTCCGGTCAATCCCAGTGAAATTTCAAAACCTGTTTTGGCAGAATCGAAAGTGGAGTTGATGATGTCTGAAAAAATCTGGGTGTTGCCGAAAAAAATGGTTTGTATGCAGGCAACAACAAAGGCTATCAAAAGAAAACCAATCCAGATGTAGTTGAGAATCATGAAACGCGGATTTATTATTGAATGAAAACGCAAAGTAAATAAAAAAAATGGAGATTATGTTAAAGAAATATATATGTAGGGTAAATTACAAATAATATTATTTTTTATTTAAACCTTTCGGTAATTTTGCAGTCATAGTGACGTTATTGTACCTATTTAGACCTGTCAGGTTTATTAAACCTGACAGGTCTGTTTAGATTAATTTTTGTGGTGAAAAAACTATTTATATAGAATGAAAAAATATTACTTTGCTGTTTTCCTGCTTTTTATAAGTATTGCTGCTTCTGCCCAGCGAACCATTCAATCTGCTGTATTTGATGCCAATAACGGGATGCCACTGGAAATGGTAACTATCCGACTGTTGAAGGCTGCCGATTCAACTCTGGTTCAGGGTGCACAGACTAACAGCAATGGTTGGTTTAGTTTACAGCGGATAAATCCCGGGAAATACGTGCTGATTGTAAGTTCGGTAGGATATGATGAATACCGTGAGAACATCACGATGGGGCGAAAAGATATCCTTTTGAAAAATATTCAATTAAAGGAAAATGTACTTGCTCTTAAGGAATTGGAAGTAAAGGGTACGGCAGCACAGATGGTTGTTAAGGGCGATACGCTTGAATATAATGCAACAGCATTTAAAGTACAGGAGAATGCAGTAGTGGAAGAACTGCTCAAACGTTTACCCGGGTTGGAAATAACTGCGGAAGGTAAAATTACGGTTAATGGTGAAGAAATAAAAAAAATCAGGGTAGATGGCAAAAAATTCTTCGACGGAGATGCAGAAATGGCTACGAAAAATCTTCCTGCAGAAATGATAGATAAAATTCAGGTATTGGAACAAAAGTCGGAGATGGCTCAGTTGACCGGCTTTGAAGATGATGAAACAGAACGAATTATCAATCTGACAACAAAAGTCAGTCGTCGGAAGGGGGTGTTCGGAAATGTGGTCGGAGGCGCCGGATTGGATACTGAAAATATGATTCGGTATGATGCTAATGCCAACATTAATTTCATAAATGGCGATTCTCAAACATCTCTCGTTGCAGGTGCCAACAATGTAAATACTACCCGAAGCCGGCGCGGTAGAGGGAGCTGGGGAGCTAATAGCGGAATTACCGAAACACAGAATGCCGGGTTGAATAATAATACCATCGTGAACGAAAGATTTAAAATCGGAGGAGACGGTTCTTTCAACCATTCGAATAATTTCAGTGAAACAAATAGTACGAAAGAAAGTTACCTCAAAGAATCTGTTTTTAATGATTCAATATACAATACTTCTGTTAACGACCGTTACGAAACCAACCTCAGGCTTGAAGCAGAGTGGAAACCGGATACACTGACAACCATTATTCTTCAGCCGAATATTAATTACAATTACGGAACGACGAACAGTTATCGCGACTATATCTACTTGCAAGATGAGGATACGACCAGTTATGGGAAAGTAAGAAATGCCGGATTAAGTAATGCTTTATCTGGAGGAATGAGGTTGATTTTCAGTCGAAAGTTTGCATCAAAACCAGGACGCTCATTAACTACCAATGTGTATTCCGGTTTTTCTCAAAGTGAAAGTCAGTATTATAATTTTTCCAATAAAGTTGCAGATTCAACGACAGAAATCAATCAGTACACATTAAATACATCAGATCGATTTAATATTGATACCCGTGTGTCTTTTGTTGAACCTTTGTGGAATAATAAAAATATGCTTGAGACCGTGCTGGCATTTAGTTCGACGACCCAAAACAGCAACAAAGATCAGTATGCTTCAGACAATCAATCAGCATTTTATAACATGACTCCAGCTGATTATACAATTTATGTTGAGGATTACAGTAATGATTTTAATAACCGGTTTTTCCGCGAAACACTTGAACTAAACTATCGTTTTACGGAGAAAGATTATAATCTTACGCTTGGCTTAAAGGCTGAACCATCACAAACATACAGTCGGACTCTGTATAAAAATGGAAAGGTCCGGAATGTGGACAATGAAGTGGTAAATTTTGCTCCCAATGGCCGGTTTCAATATAATTTTGGAAAGAAAGAATTTTTGCGCGTTGATTACCGTGGTTATACCCGCCAACCTTCTGTCAACCAAATGCAACCAGTTAAAAACAACGAAGACCTGATGAGGGAAACGGTTGGTAATCCGACATTAAATCCTTCTTTCTCGAATTATCTCAGGTTTTTGTACAGCACTTTTAATGATCAGACTTTTTCATCGTTTAGCACCTGGTTATCTGGTAGTTTTGTAAAAGATGATTTGGTTACAAACCGGATTTACGACAGGTCGGGAAAACAATACACACAAACAGTGAATACAGGTGAAATTCCTCTCTCCTTTAATGGAAACATCATGTTTAACACCCCCATTATTCAGAAAAGGTTGCATTTTAATACCAGTACGAATGTGGGATACTATACCAGTTACGGTTATACTAAAAATATGCAGGCTAACATTGACAGCCTGATTAATCTTGAAAATTTACCTCTGGGGCATTTGAGTTTTACACGCCGATACAGTGCTCTGGAGCAGTTGTCATTAACTTTTACCCACGATGTAATTGAACTGGGTGGACGTGGTATTTTCCGGTACTCCAATTCGCTGAATAATCTCAGTAATAAATTGACAGAAACTTATGATTGGACCCTGCGCGGGGACTTTGTGCTGCGTTTGCCCTATGACATTACCCTGAATAGCAATATAAATTATTCGAACAGATTAGGATATTCCAGCTTTGATCAGTCGGAGCTGATATGGAATGCATCTATCGATAAGTCCTTGTTTAAAAGCAGAGGCGTTTTATCTGTCAGATGGTATGATATTTTACAACAACAGCTGAATATCCGGCAAAGTGTCGGAGATAATTCAGTCTCATTTTCAAAATACAATACTTTAACCTCTTATTTTATAATTAGTTTTAGCTATCGTATCAGGCAATTTAACCGTGGTTCAAGAGAGTCTGATTCCCGTTCCGGAGGAGGAAGAGGCTTTGGACCCGGTATGCGTCCGGAAGGGGGAGGTTCCCGTCGCGGTGGAGGGGGTATGCCAATGGATGTGTGATAGTTAGTGAATGGTTGTTTGTATATTGTTTGCTTTCAGCTATTCTTCGTATTCCTCTTCATTATCACTTGTTTCAAATACTGAAATTTGTCTGTTGAATACTTCATCCAAAGAAATCTGAAAAGTTTCGGTGTGTGATATTCCTCTGATGCCAGTCATTCTGTCAACAATAATCTGAAGTAAATGCTTGTTGTCACGGGCATAAATTTTCACAAACAAGGAATATTTACCGGTTGAATAATGACATTCCACGATCTCGGGAATTTTCTTTAGTTCTTCGGCAACCTGTGCAAACGCTTTGATGTCGGACAAGGTTATACCGATAAATGCGCAGGTTTGGTATCCAACCTTATAGTTGTCAATGATAAATTCTGAACCTTTGATGATTCCATTGTTTTTGAGCTTCTGGATGCGTTGATGAATGGCTGCTCCGGAAACATTACATTCGCGAGCTACTTCTAAAAAAGGAATACGAGCATCCTGCGAAATTAATTGCAGAATTTTTTTGTCTAAACGATCTATGCGGTGTTGTCCCATGGTTAAATTTTCAGGAATTGATTAAATATTCTATTTATATGTTGCAAATATAAATAAATTTTTTAGAAACAGGTGAAAATGATGAGAAACTGTAAGGGATAATTATTGTACTTTTGCAAAATTATCGTGGGTTCAATATTCAAACTTTATCTTAATTGTGTTGTTATACAATAATAATTTATGATTTTTTTATGAGCAATTACAGTTGTATTCTAATTAAAAACAGGTTAATAAAAATAACATTAGTTCTTTTGTTTTTGGCTTTTAAGTGTCAGTTAAATCTGTTTGCTTCTCAGGTTGTCGATAACAACAGTTTCATCTTAACATCTTCTTATTCGAACGGCGCATTAATCAATGAAATTCCTGCCTGGCAGGCCAAATGGATATGGCAGGAAGCGGATGGTCCTGCCAATACGTGGGTATGTTTCAGAAAATCATTTATGTTGGATGTGGTGCCAGAGACTGCACTTGCAAAAATTGCGGTTGATTCAAAATACTGGTTGTGGATAAACGGGCAGGAAGTTGTTTTAGAAGGAGGATTAAAACGTGGTCCAACTCCGTATGATACTTATTATGATTTGGTCGATTTAGTTGATTTTCTTCAGGAAGGGAAAAATGTGATTGCTGCTCAGGTTTGGTATTTTGGAAAGGATGGCTTTTCTCATCATGATAGTGGAAAAGGAGGTTTGTTGTTTGAGTGTGTGATGGATGATACTGTTATCCTAAGTGATAGTACCTGGAAAATGCTTGTTGATACTGCTTATCAGAAGAGTACAGGTGCGTATAGTCAACCGAATGTTAGGCTCTCTGAATCTCATGTTTTATATAACGCACAGAAAGATATAAAAGGAGAATGGAAGGCTGTTGATTATGATGATTCTCTCTGGCTGACAGTTGTTGAAAAGGGATTACCTCCGACGGCTCCCTGGAATACACTTTGGTTAAGACCCATTCCTCAATGGAAAAATTATGGACTGCGTGATTATGAGAAATTGTCTCTTATGAATACTTCACCTCTTGATCCTACACCTATCACCTTGCCTTATACGACGGATCGGAGTTCTGTGTTAATTGCCGATTTGCCTTATAATGCACAGGTAACTCCTTATCTTGAGATTGAAACCGGGAATCCAAAACAAATTTTTATTCATGGAGATACCTATTATAATTCGAAAGATAAAGGTATTGTGGCGGGATATCTTGCCAGTCCCGGAATTTCAAAATATGAATCGCCCGGATGGATGAACGGTCATCGTATGTTGTATTCCATTCCAGTTGGTGTAACTGTTAAAGCACTTAAGTACAGGGAAACAGGATATGATACGGAAATGTCTGGTTCGTTTATGTCGAATGATACTTTTTTTAATCTGCTTTGGCAAAAAGCCCAACGTACGCTTTATGTTGCCATGCGCGATAATTTTATGGATTGTCCCGACCGCGAGAGAGCATTGTGGTGGGGAGATGCTGTGATTCATATTGGAATGTCATTTTACGCGTTAGATAGAAAATCTGATTTACTGGCAAAAAAATCTATTAGTAATTTAATGCAATGGCAGCGTGAGGATGATGTACTATATGCTCCGGTTCCTTCGGGAAACTGGAATCAGGAGTTACCTGCGCAAATGCTTGCGAGTGTTGGCGAATATGGTTTCTGGAATTATTTTATGCATTCAGGTGATACAACTACAATCGTAGAAGCTTACCCTCGTGTTAAAAAATATCTTAATATGTGGACCATTGGTGCAAACGGACTGTTGGTATATAGATCCGGTGGTTGGGATTGGTCGGACTGGGGTGAGAATATCGATGCCGAAATACTTCAGAATGCATGGTACTATTTAGCCCTGAAAGCAGCAAAAGGAATGGCCGTGTTGTCAGATAATGCCAACGACACGGTGTTTTATAATAACAGGATGTTGAACATGCAAAACAGTTTTAATGATGTTTTCTGGAATGGAACAGAGTACAGAGCGCCCGCGTATGCCGGATTAACTGATGAGCGGGCTAATGCCATGGCCGTATTGGCTGGTTTTGCAGATGTTTCTAAATGGGAAAACATTCGTGATGTGCTGACAACACAACGGAATGCCAGTCCGTATATGGAGAAATATGTGCTTGAAACTCTTTTTGTAATGGGGTTTGAAAAAGACGCCATGGCACGGATGAAACATCCTGAACGCTATCTGAGCATGGTGGAAGATCCAGGTACCACCTTATACGAATATTTTGAAAATGGAGGATCAAATAATCATGCCTGGTCAGGCGGACCATTAACACTTCTTTCAAAGTATTGCGCAGGGGTTGCTCCATTGACTCCGGCTTTTGAAACTTATAGTGTGTTTCCTCGGGAAGGAGATTTAACGTTTGTCAGAACGCTTGTCCCGAGTGTTAAAGGAAATATCGAAGTTGAGATAATGAAAGATACAAGTTTATATAGTTTGAAACTTATATCGCCTGATAAAACAAAAGCCCTGGTAGGGATTCCGGTCTCTCCATATCCAGATATGAAAGTAATATCACTAAAAATTAATGATTCGATTGTATGGGCTGACAATCATTTCACAAGTAATGATACAACCGTACGTTTTACAGGGCTTACCGATAAATACATGGTTTTTGAGGTACAACCAGGCAGGTATCAATTTGAAGCGGAGTTGAATAAACAGATGGTTGCAACTGTCAATCAGAGAGAAAGTGCGGATGTACTCTCTTGTCGTTTAACCCCTAATCCGGCTAGTGAGTACATACAAATTCGGTTTGAACAGGCGGATCCGTCTGTTACTTCAATAAGTTTATATAGTCTCCAGGGTAAATTGATTTCATCTTACAAATCTAGTGGTCCCTTATTCAGGATAGATGTTCATAATTTAATGTCAGGGGTGTATATGCTGAAAATGGTAAACGGACAAAACAGTTGTTTTAAATCCTTTATTAAACAATAAATTTTTCTAAACGGATTCTATCAACGGTATTTTCCGGATTTAAAATCAGATAAAATACTCAGGTAACTTTGATAACGAGAGACGCTTATTTCATGATTTTCCACCGCTTTTAATACGGCACAACCAGGTTCGTGTACATGCGTACAATTCGTAAAACGGCAGTTTTTTGATGTTTTGAATATCTCTTTGAAATAATGGCTGATTTCGTCTTCTTCCATGTCAATCGTACCAAAACCTTTGATACCCGGAGTATCGATGAGTTGCGCGCCATTTTCAAGTTGATATAGCTGTGAGTAGGTTGTTGTGTGCGTTCCCTTGTTGTGGTAGCTTGAAATTTCTCCTGTTTTTGCAAGTGATTTCGGAAGAATAGCGTTGATTAATGTTGATTTTCCTACTCCTGAATTTCCCGAAATAAGGATGGTTTTATCCTGTAGATATGCCCTGAATGCTCCGAAAGATTCCGGTAATATGGCAGATAACATAAAAACAGGGTAATCAATTGATTCATAGAGTATTTTCAGCGCTTCGGTATATTGCAATTCTTCTTCAGTATATAAATCAATTTTATTGATTACAATACAGGCCGGAATATTGTATGCCTCGGCAGAGGCAATAAATCGGTCGATGAAAATGGTAGAAGTTTCAGGATATTTTACTGTAATAACCAATATCACCAGATCCAGATTAGCAGCCAGTATCTGTGAGTGTTTTGATAAGTTGGATGAACGCCGGATGAGGTAGTTTTTACGATCGTAAATTGCTGAAATCAACCCGATGTTGTTTTCCACGAGAGAAAATTCTACAAAATCACCAATGGCGATGGGGTTGGTGCTCTTGATATCCTTCAACCGAAGGTTGCCTTTGATTTTGCATTCAAAAAGCCCTCCATCATCCGTTTTAACCTGATACCAGCTCCCTGTATTTTTGATTACCAATCCTTTCATTGAGGTCAGTTAGTTTGCTCTGTGTTGAAAGAAAGTGTGTCCAGTAACAAAGGAATCTCGTCGACATCAATTCCGTTTGAAATCAGGTGTTCTCTATTCTTG
>Ga0265294_10005630_pt1 | contig 15260 bp, 10 predicted proteins | sample MunlanPumphouse3_FD_192504 | JGI IMG/M metagenome (GOLD analysis project Ga0265294, IMG submission 192504) | Groundwater microbial communities from a municipal landfill in Southern Ontario, Canada - Pumphouse #3 | ecosystem: Environmental > Aquatic > Deep subsurface > Groundwater | place... | reverse complement strand
AGGAAAATAATGCTTGGTATAATTCATTTCTTCTTCGTATTGGCTAAGCAGTTCTTGTCTTACTCTTATTTCATCAAAATCCTTGGAATTTAAAGGGTAGTAGCCATTTACAATGAATTCGTATTGCTTTATTGAATAGTCTGAATTGAAATCCTTCTTATGGTTTAGGAATATTCCCGAGAATGCATAGAGAAGGATAACTCTTGAAAAAAGAAAGAAAGGTATGCTTTACCTGTTTTTGCTTTTTCTTCAGCAATACGTTTGCGGAAATTCTCAATTCTTTCCATTTCGCTTTCAACTGGAGTTTCGTTTAAAGCTTTCTTTTCTGTTTCGCAACCAGCTTCATCTTCTCCATGTTTTTCTGCAGTTTTTTCCTTATCCAATGATTTGTTTTATCTTTGCAAATGTATTAAATAAAGAATTGGAATGAGAGATGTAAAAGAAAGGTTTAAGTCTTACAGCCTATTAAAGAAGGTATTATTTTTTAATGCCTACGCAATCGTTCTTGCATTAGTTTATTTTATTACTGCTTTAGCATTATCACCCATATTCCAAAGTCCTTTTGGGGATTTGAAATTTATGGATTCTATAATTTATTATTTAAATGATTTTGGCTCATATATCCAATCCTTGGTTTGGGGATATTTTATGGCCTTATTAGCATTATTCACTCCATTATTTTCTAATAAAACAAAAAAATAAAAGGGTTTTAAATCAAGTTATAAATTATTTGGCTATATATTCTTTGCACATGGGAATAGATTCATAACTCTGTGGCTGTGTAAAGTTCATTACTTTTTCTTTTTTTGCAATTACAAAATTAAAAACTTTTGTGCTTTACACACTTTTTGGGACAGTATCTATTTCAATTAATATACTAATTATAAACCTGTTTAAACGTAAAAGATTAGAAAAACTATATTTGTTTTTCTAATCTTTTACGTTTAAATCTTGATTACCAAGTTATTTATTATAAAGTCTATGCTTGTCCCATTGGATTCATTTGATATGGGATAGATTGCTCCGGCTCTGTTATTACACCGTTTTGTTGTTCGTATTTTTCAATGTTTTCTTTCAAAGCATATAATAATCTTTTAGCATGCTGTGGTGACAGGATTGATCTTGAGCGAACTTGTGCTTTGGGAACACCTGGCATTACTTGGATAAAATCAACAATAAATTCTGTTGAAGAGTGTGTAATTAATTGAAGATTAGAATATATTCCAGGAGCTATTTCTGCTGGCAATTCAATATCCATTTTTTGTTCTTTATTGTTTTCCATTTTTTTTAATATTTTGCCCCTATTAAACATTAATGATATTTCAATTAGTGTTTAATAAGGGCAATGATTTTAATATTATTTATTCTTCTTTGGCTTTACGACCTCTTTTAGAAGGAGCATTTTGTGCTGCTAATTCTTCTAATTGTTGTTTATTTGCCACAAAAGCATTTCGGTATTCTTTCAATCCTGTTCCTGCAGGAATTAAATGCCCTACTAAAACGTTTTCCTTTAATCCTAACAAGTCGTCTTGCTTTGCATTTATTGCTGCTTCTGTTAAAACTTTTGTTGTTTCTTGGAACGATGCCGCTGATAAATAACTCTTTGTTTGAAGTGAAGCTCTTGTAATCCCTTGAAGAATTTGACGTGCTGTTGCTGGTTTTGCATCTCGTGCAACTATTTGTGCCTTATCTTTTCTCTTTAGGGTTGAATTTTCATCTCTAAGTTTTCTTGCACTAATAATTTGTCCATTAACATAGTATTCACTATCTCCTTGGTCTTCTACAACTTTCATTCCATAAATACTATCATTTATTTCATGGAAGTCAATCTTATTTGCAATTTCACCTTCTAAGAATGTTGTATCACCTGGGTCTTCAATTTCAACCTTACGCATCATCTGTCTTACAATAACTTCAAAATGCTTATCATTAATCTTAACTCCCTGTAGACGATATACTTCCTGAACTTCATTTACAATGTATTCCTGAACACGCATAGGTCCTTTAATTGCAAGAATATCGGCTGGGGTTATTGCCCCTTCACAAAGTGGTGAACCAGCTTTTATATAGTCATTTTCTTGAGCAAGAATTTGTTTTGAAGTAGATACAAGATATGAACGGGTTTCTCCTGTTTTACTTGTGATTATAACTTCACGATTACCTCTCTTTAATTTCTTACTTAATGAAACAACACCATCTATTTCAGCTACAACAGCTGGATCGGAAGGATTACGAGCTTCAAATAATTCAGTTACTCTTGGAAGTCCTCCTGTGATATCTCCTGCTTTTCCAAATGAACGAGGTATCTTAACTAGACTGTCTCCAGCATTAAGTTTTTGTCCATCTTCAACCATTATGTGAGCACCAACTGGAATATCATATATTTTTAGTACTTCACCTGAAGAATTGAGGATCATTACAGCTGGATTTTTTGCTTTTTGGCGTGATTCTATAACCACCTTATCTTGCAATCCTGTTTGATCGTCAGATTCAACTCTAAATGTTACTCCTTCAATTATACTTTCATATGCAACCTTACCAGAAACTTCTGTTATAATAACTGCATTGTATGGATCCCATTCTACAATTAAATCACCTTTTTTAACTTGTGATTTATTTTCATAATATAATTTTGCACCGTATGGAATATAACCTGAGGCTAATATTGAATCGGTGTTTGTGTCCATGATTCTAAATTCAGCAGAACGGCCAATTACAACTTGATATTTTTCTCTTCCAGCAGACTTTGCCTCAACTGAACGTAGTTCGTCAACAACAAATTCGCCATCATATTTAGCAATTATTCTTGAGTTTGTTCCAATGTTACCACCGGCAACCCCCCCAACGTGGAATGTACGAAGAGTTAGCTGTGTACCTGGCTCTCCAATTGATTGAGCGGCGATAACTCCAACTGCTTCTCCTTTTTGAACTATTCTTCCATAAGCAAGATTACGTCCATAGCATTTTGCGCACACTCCATGTTTAGATTCACAAGTAAGAACTGAACGAATTTCAACTTCTTCAATTGGGGATTCTTCAATCTTTTTACATATTTCTTCGGTAAGATCTTGTCCTGAATATGCTAATATCTCTCCTGTTTGAGGATGAATAACATCATGCAGAGTTACTCTACCTAAAATTCTATCATATAGGGTTTGAACTATTTCCTCATTTTTCTTAAGTGCAAAAGTAGGAATTCCTCTTAATGTTCCACAATCTTCATCAGATATAATAACATCTTGAGCAACATCAACCAAACGACGAGTTAAATATCCTGCATCTGCAGTTTTAAGAGCAGTATCGGCAAGACCTTTACGAGCTCCGTGAGTTGAAATAAAGTATTCTAAAACTGACAATCCTTCTTTAAAATTCGAAATAATTGGATTTTCAATAATTTCTGCTCCAGTTGCTCCAGACTTTTGAGGTTTAGCCATAAGACCACGCATACCCGATAGCTGACGTATTTGTTCCTTGGAACCTCTAGCTCCAGAATCTAACATCATATAAACAGGATTGAAACCTTGTCTGTCACTTGCAACTTGTTTCATAACAATATTTGTTAAATCCCTATTGGTATTTGTCCAAACATCAATAATTTGATTATATCTTTCGTTGTTGGTTATAAGTCCCATTTGATAGTTGGATACAACATCAACAACTTCCTGATTTGCTTTATTAATAAGAATAGCTTTTTCCTCTGGGATAATTACATCCCCTAAGTTAAATGATAAGCCTCCTTTGAAAGCCATTATATATCCTAAGCTTTTTATATCATCAAGAAATTTTGCAGTTTTTGCTGTTCCACAAACTTTCAAAATATCACCTATAATATCTCTTAGAATTGTTTTCTTAAGCACTTGATTTATGTATCCGAATTCCACAGGAACAACCATATTAAATAAAACTCTACCAACTGTTGTTTCTACCCTTTCAACCTTTGATTCTCCATTATAAATAAATGATCTTCTTAATTTAATATTAGCATGTAAATCAATTGCTCCTTCATTATATGCAATTTGAACTTCTTCAGGGGAATAAAACAATTTTCCTTCTCCCTTAACTTTTCTTTCTGCATCTGATAACCTGCCTTTTGTCATATAGTAAAGCCCAAGAACCATATCTTGAGATGGAACAGTAATTGGGGCTCCATTAGCAGGGTTAAGGATATTATGTGAAGCAAGCATTAAAATTTGAGCTTCGAGAATTGCAGCATTTCCGAGTGGTACGTGAACAGCCATTTGGTCTCCGTCAAAGTCGGCATTGAATGCAGAACATACAAGAGGATGAAGACGAATTGCTTTCCCTTCAACTAAACGTGGTTGAAAAGCTTGGATACCTAAACGGTGAAGAGTTGGAGCACGGTTTAAAAGTACTGGATGTCCTTTTAAAATATTTTCAAGAATCTCCCATACTACAGGATCTCTTCTGTCAACAATTTTTTTAGCCGATTTTACAGTTTTAACAATCCCTCTTTCAAGCATTTTACGAATAATAAAAGGCTTGAATAGCTCTGAGGCCATATCTTTAGGCAAACCACATTCATGAAGTTGTAAATCTGGACCAACAACAATAACGGAACGACCAGAATAGTCAACTCGTTTACCTAATAAGTTTTGACGGAAACGTCCTTGTTTCCCTTTTAAACTATCGGATAATGATTTTAAAGCTCTATTAGATTCAGATTTTACTGAACTTACTTTTCGAGAATTATCAAACAAAGAATCTACAGCTTCTTGTAACATACGTTTTTCATTTCGCATTATTACATCTGGAGCCTTAATCTCAATTAATCTTTTTAAACGATTATTTCTAATAATTACTCGTCTATATAAGTCATTTAAATCAGAAGTTGCAAATCGTCCTCCATCAAGTGGAACCAAAGGTCGCAATTCAGGTGGGATAACTGGTACTACTTGAACAATCATCCATTCAGGACGATTTTCAATTCTGTTTCTTGAATCACGAAATGCTTCAACAACATTTAAACGTTTTAAAGCTTCTTGCTTTCTTTGTTGAGAAGTTTCTCTATTAGCTGTATGTCTTAAATCGTATGATAATTTGTCTAAGTCTAATCCTTTTAAAAGTACAATTAATGCTTCAGCACCCATTCTTGCTATAAACTTATTTGGATCGTCATCATCTAATAGTTGATTTTCTGATGGGATTGAATCTAGACATTCAAAATATTGAGTTTCATCTAAAAGAACTCCAATTTTTATATCATCTTTTTCTAAAATACCTTGATTAATTACAATGTATTTTTCGTAATATATTACTTGTTCTAATTCTTTTGTTTTTAATCCAAGTAATGAACCAATTTTGTTTGGTAAAGAACGGAAAAACCATATGTGAGCTACAGGAACAACTAATTGAATATGTCCCATTCTTTCTCTTCTTACTTTTTTCTCAGTTACTTCAACACCACAGCGGTCACAAACAATTCCTTTGTATCGGATTCTTTTATATTTACCACAATGACATTCCCAATCTTTTATAGGTCCAAATATCCTTTCACAGAATAAACCATCTCGTTCAGGTTTATATGTTCTGTAATTTATGGTTTCAGGTTTCAGTACTTCTCCTCTTGAGCGTTCAAGAATTGACTCTGGAGACGCAAGACTGACGGTTATTGAATTAAAATTACTATTTATTAAGTTTTCTTTTTTTATTGCCATGATATTTAATGCTAATTGATTTGTTTATTGAACTACTTATTAATTAGATATTCTCATTATTGTCAAATGTAATTTCTAATCCTAACCCTCTTAGTTCATGTATTAAGACATTAAATGATTCTGGAATACCAGGTGTTGGCATATTGTCGCCTTTAACAATTGCTTCATAAGCCTTAGCACGTCCAACAACATCATCTGATTTAACTGTTAAAATCTCTTGAAGTATGTTTGATGCTCCGAATGCCTCTAAAGCCCAAACTTCCATTTCTCCAAAACGTTGACCCCCAAATTGAGCCTTACCTCCTAATGGTTGTTGTGTTATTAATGAATATGGCCCTATTGAACGAGCATGCATTTTATCATCAATCATATGGTGAAGTTTAAGCATATAAATATAACCTACCGTTGCAGCTTGATCAAATTTTTGACCAGTTTCACCATCATACAAATAACATTTTCCATTTTCAGGCAATCCTGCTTTTTTCATATAATCGTTAACTTGATCTAAGGTTGCTCCATCAAAAATTGGAGTTTGGAATGTCATACCTAATTCTTTTCCTGCCCATCCTAAAACTGTTTCAAATATCTGTCCTAGGTTCATACGAGAAGGTACTCCAAGTGGATTAAGAACAATATCAACTGGCTTTCCATTTTCCAAGAAAGGCATATCTTCCTCACGAACAATCTTTGCAACAATACCTTTGTTACCATGTCGACCAGCCATTTTATCACCAACTTTTAATTTTCGTTTTTTGGCAATATAAATCTTAGCCATTTGAATTATTCCTGCTGGTAAATCATCTCCTATTGAAGTAACAAACTGTTTTCTAGCATAAGATCCTTGAATCTCTCTAGAACGAATATTGTAATTATTCAACAATTCTTTTATTAAAGAGTTTGTTTCTTTATCAGATGTCCACTTATTAGGATTTACGTTATTATAGTCAATAGCTAAAAGCATTTTCTGATTAAACTTGGTTTTCTTTGGAATCAACTCTTCATTGAATGTTGAATAAACACCCTGAGAAATCTTTCCTGCCAATATAACTATTAATTTATCAACTAATTTATTCTTTAGATCGAAAAGCTCTTTGTCATTTTGATCTTTTAAATCTTTGATAATATCTTTGTCCTTTACTCTTGACTTTTTGTCTTTGTGTATTCTTGTAAATAATTTTTTATCAATTACAACTCCACTAATTGAAGGCGGAACTTTCATTGAAGCATCTTTAACGTCTCCTGCTTTGTCTCCAAAAATTGCTCTAAGCAATTTTTCTTCAGGAGTTGGATCAGATTCCCCTTTAGGAGTAATTTTACCAACAAGAATATCTCCTTCTTTTACAAAAGCTCCAATTCTAACCATGCCTTTTTCATCAAGGTCTTTTGTTGCTTCAAGACTAACATTTGGGATATCCTTTGTTAGCTCTTCTAAACCTCGTTTTGTTTCTCTAACTTCTGTAATAAATTCTTCAACATGAACAGAGGTAAATAAATCTTGCTTAACAACTTTTTCAGATATTACAATAGCATCTTCATAATTATATCCTTTCCATGGCATAAATGCTACTTGAAGGTTACGGCCTAAAGCTAAAACTCCATCTTTAGTTCCATATCCTTCAGAAAGAACCTGGTCTTTTTTAACTTTATCACCTTTCTTGCATATTGGGCGGAGGTTAATTGAAGTGCTTTGATTTGTTCTTTGGAATTTTGTAAAATAATATGTTTTGGTGTCGTCATCAAAACTAACCTTTCTTTCTTTTTCATCTCTAGCATATCGAATAGTGATTTTTTCAGCATCAACATATTCAACAACACCATCTCCTTCGGCAATAAGCAATACTCTGGAATCCTGAGCTACATGAGGTTCTATTCCTGTCCCAACAATTGGGATTTCCGGATTCAATAAAGGAACTGCTTGACGCATCATATTAGATCCCATTAAAGCACGGTTAGCATCATCATGTTCCAAGAAAGGAATTAGAGATGCAGCAATTGAGGCAATTTGATTTGAGGCAACGTCCATCAAATCAACTTCTTCAGCAGTTACAATTGGGAAGTCTGCCATCTTTCGTGTTTTAATCCTTTGCTCAACAAATTTTCCTTCTTTGGAAAGTGAAGTAGTTGCTTGTGCTACAATTTTATCTTCTTCTTCTTCAGCACTTAGATATATTGGTGGTTCTTCATTTAGCACCCTACAGTTTTCTACTTTATAGTATGGGGTTTCAATGAATCCTAAATTATTTATTTTAGCAAACACACATAGTGAAGAAATCAAACCAATATTTGGGCCTTCAGGTGTTTCTATAGTACATAATCTACCGTAATGAGTATAGTGAACATCTCGCACTTCAAATCCTGCACGCTCTCTTGATAGTCCACCAGGTCCTAATGCAGAAATACGTCTTTTGTGAGTAAGTTCAGCTAAAGGATTAGTTTGATCCATAAATTGAGATAATTGATTTGTCCCAAAGAATGAATTAATAACTGAAGATAATGTTTTTGCATTTATAAGATCTGTTGGTGTAAAAACTTCATTATCCCTAACGTTCATTCTCTCTCTAATTGTTCTAGCCATACGAGCCAAACCAACACCAAATTGAGAATATAATTGTTCACCAACTGTTCTAATTCTTCTGTTACTTAAGTGGTCAATATCATCCACATCAGTTTTTGAATTTATCAATTCAATTAAATATTTTATAATTGAAATAATATCTTCTTGAGTCAAAACCTTAATATCACTTGAAACTTTAAGATTTAGTTTAGTGTTAATTCTGTAACGACCAACATCCCCCAAATCGTAACGTTTGTCAGAAAAGAATAGTTTTTCAATAATTCCCCTAGCTGTTTCTTCATCAGGTGGTTCAGCACTTCTTAATTGTCTGTATATATATTCAACAGCTTCCTTGGCATTGTTTGCTGTATCTTTTTGAAGTGTATTAAAAATAATTGAATAGTCGCTTGATGATGAATCTTCAGTATGTAATAATATAGTTTGAACACCTGATTGTAATATTTCTTCAATGTGTTCTTCAGTTAACTCAACCTCTCTATCAATAATAACCTCAGTACGCTCAATTGAAACAACTTCACCTGTATCTTCATCCACAAAATCTTCAATCCATGAACGTACAACTCTTGCTGCTAACCTTTTTCCTATTATCTTTTTAAGATTTGTTTTGGTTACTTTTATTTCTTCAGCAAGATTAAATATCTCTAATATATCTTTATCTGTTTCATATCCTATAGCCCTTAATAAAGTTGTTATAGGTAATTTTTTCTTTCTATCAATATAAGCATACATGACATTATTAATGTCTGTTGTAAATTCCATCCAAGAGCCTTTAAATGGAATAATTCGAGCTGAGTATAGTTGCATGCCATTTGCATGATTACTTGTTCCAAAGAAAACTCCTGGGGAACGATGTAATTGCGATACTACAACTCTTTCTGCTCCATTAACAACAAATGTCCCTTTTGGTGTCATATATGGAATCATTCCCAGATATACATCTTGAATGATAGTCTCAAAATCTTCATGTTCTGGATCGGTACAGAACAATTTTAATTTAGCTTTTAAAGGAACGCTAAAAGTTAGGCCTCTCTCTAAACATTCATGAATTGAATATCTAGGAGGGTCTATAAAATAATCGAGAAATTCTAAAACGAAGTTATTTCTCGCATCTGAAATAGGAAAATTTTCTGAAAAAACTTTATATAAGCCTTCATTAACTCTATTTTCAGAGTTTGTTTCAAGTTGAAAAAAATCTTGAAATGCTTTTAATTGAATATCCAAGAAATCAGGATAATCAAATTGTTTTACTGACGCAAAACTTACTATGTTGGATTTATTGTGTGCCAAGGTTTAAAAATTAATTAGTAAAAAAATAAGATTTATACAAACACAAACAAGGAATAGGTATTCCAATGAAAGAATACCATATTCCTATAAAAATTTTGTTGTGAAATGTCTTATTTTATTTCAACTTTAGCACCAGCTTCTTCTAATTGAGCTTTTAATGCTTCAGCTTCATCTTTAGAAACTCCTTCTTTCAACGGCTTTGGAGCAGCATCAACAAGTTCTTTTGCTTCTTTTAATCCAAGACTACAAAGATCTTTAACTAACTTAACTACATTTAATTTTGATGCACCTGCTTCAATAAGCATAACATCAAATGAAGTTTGTTCTTCAGCTACCTCAGCAGTTGCTGCTGCTGGTCCTGCTACAGCAACTGCTGCTGCTGCTGGTTCAATACCATATTCTTCTTTTAAAATATCAGCTAATTCTTTTACTTCTTTAACTGTTAGATTAACTAATTGTTCTGCAAACGTTTTTAAATCTGCCATTTTATTTTTGTTTATTAAATGTTTAACAATATTTATTATTCAGCTTTTTCCGATAATGTTTTTAATACGCCTGATAATGTATTACCACCAGACTGCAATGCTCCGATTACATTCTTTGCAGGAGATTCTAATGCTGCAATTATATCAGCAATAAGTTCCTTCTTAGATTTTATATTTATTAATATATCTAAGTTAGTGTCTCCAAGATAGAATGCTTCTTCAACATACGCAGCTTTTAATAATGGTTTTGGAGATGATCCTCTAAAATCTTTTATCAATTTTGCTGGTCCATTATTGACGTTTGAAAGCATGATCGAAGTTGAACCATTAAGAGCTGGAAATATTTCTGAATAATCTATTCCAGATTTTTCCATCGCCTTTCTAAGCAATGTATTCTTAACTGTCAAAAGTTTAATCTCTCTACGGAAGCAAAGTCTCCTAAGTTTAGATGTATCAACAGAATTTAATCCTGCAATATCAACTAAATATACGTAAGGATAATTTGACAACTCAACTCCAATAGATTCGATTATCTGTCCTTTATCTTCTTTTATCATATTTCAAAAGTTTACAAGTGAAGATTTATTTACTTATGGATTTTGGGTCAATTTGAACACCAGGACTCATTGTTGAAGAAATTGTTACACTCTTAACATATGTACCTTTTGCTGCAGTTGGTTTAAGTTTTAAAATAGTTGCTAATACTTCTTTTGCATTATCACATATTTTTTCACTTTCAAACGATACTCTAGCAACTCCAGTATGGATAATACCATACTTGTCCACTTTGAAATCTATTTTACCGGCTTTAACTTCTTGGACTGCTTTTCCTACATCCATTGTAACTGTACCTGTCTTTGGATTAGGCATTAAACCACGAGGGCCTAATATTTTTCCTAATACTCCAATTTTAGGCATTACACTTGGCATTGTAATTATTACATCGACATCCGTCCAACCGCCTTTAATTTTTTCAAGATATTCATCTAATCCAAAATAATCAGCTCCGGCTGCCTTAGCTTCTTCTTCCTTATCAGGAGTACAAATAACTAATACTCTTTTGGTTTTACCAGTTCCGTGTGGCAAAGTTACAATACCTCTTACCATTTGATTTGCTTTACGAGGATCTACTCCTAAGCGTACATCAATATCAACTGACGCATCAAATTTAGTATATGTAATTTCCTTCACAATAGAGACAGCTTCTTCGAGAGAGTATTGCTTAGTTAAATCGTGTTTAGCTAAAGCTTCTTTTTGTTTTTTCGATTGTTTTGCCATTTTTTTTGCGAAAATTCTAATTAATACTTGTTAAAGATTATTCTTTAACAGTGATACCCATACTTCTTGCTGTTCCTGAAACAATTGAGATAGCAGAATCTAAGGTAAAGCAATTTAAATCAACCATTTTTGCTTCAGCTATAGTTCGTACTTGTTCAATTGATATAGAAGCAACTTTTACTCTATTAGGTTCAGCTGAACCACTTTTAAGTTTAGTTACTTCTTTTAATTGTACAGCAACAGGTGGTGTTTTAATTACAAAATCAAAAGATTTATCGGCGTAAACAGTTATTATAACAGGTACAATTTTACCTGCTTGTTCTTGAGTACGAGCGTTAAACTGTTTGCAAAACTCCATTATATTGACACCCTTAGCACCTAATGCAGGTCCTACTGGTGGAGATGGATTTGCGGCAGCTCCTTTAATTTGTAATTTTATTAATCCTGCAACTTCTTTTGCCATTTTGTGACTGTGCTAATAGATTATTAAAAAAATTTAATTCTAATTATTCTTTTTCAACTTGAATGAAAGAAAGTTCAACAGGAGTTTTACGACCAAAAATTTTAACCGTAACTTTCAATTTCTTTTTTTCATCGTTAATTTCTTCAATTGTACCAGAGAAATTACTAAAAGGTCCATCAACAATTTTTACAGACTCGCCAATAATAAATGGATCTGTTAATTCTTCATTTTGACCTGATAATTCATCAACTTGACCAAGAATACGTTTAACCTCGCTCTCTTGAATGGGAACAGGATTACCGTTTTTCTCGGAAAGAAAATTTATTACATTAGGAATACTCTTAACAATATGAGCAATTTCACCAACTAAGTTCGCCTCTATCAACACATAACCAGGATATAAATTTCTATCTTTAGAAACTCTTTTCCCATTACGTACTGAATAAACTTTCTCAACTGGTATTAATACTTGAGAAACGTATTCTTGTAAACCAAGTCTGGAAATTTCATTATCAATATACTCCTTAGCTTTTTTTTCCTTTCCAGCTATCGCTCTCAAAACATACCATTTCTTAGATTGTTCACTCATAATCTGAAATTAATTGAAATCTAATAATTATCAAAAATAAACATTTAATTGCCCTTTATATATCTCTTTGACATTTGTCGGAGGGAAGCAAGATATATAAAATATGCAATAAGGGGATTAACCCATCATGCTATATAAGTAACCAAGTAAGCCCTTCCAAAGCAAAGTTGGATGTACTCCAAATGAAATATCCATAATAAAAATTATTAGGGCTATAATAAGTGAAGCAACGAATACTACTATCGTACTATTTTGCAACTCTGACATTGTTGGCCACGATACCTTATGCATAAGTTCATCGTAGCTGTCTTTAACGTAATTAATTATCTTAGACATCAATATTTATTTTTATTTAGCAGGGGCAGAGAGATTCGAACTCCCATCAACGGTTTTGGAGACCGCTATTCTGCCATTGAACTATGCCCCTAAAATAGTGGAAATAAACTTTCCACTATAATATTATTTAGTCTAATATTTCTGTTACCTGACCTGCACCTACTGTTCTACCACCTTCACGGATAGCAAACTTTAAGTTCAAGTTTAAAGCAATTTCTGCAATTAGTTCTACATTGATAACTAAGTTATCCCCAGGCATAACCATTTCTACACCTTCTGGTAAAGAAATTTCACCTGTAACGTCAGTTGTTCTAAAATAGAATTGAGGACGATATTTGTTATGGAATGGAGTATGACGGCCACCTTCTTCTTTCTTTAATATAACAACAGAAGCTTTAAATTTCTTGTGAGGTTTTACTGAACCAGGTTTAGCAATAACCATACCACGACGAATTTCTTCTTTATCGATACCTCTAAGTAATAAACCTACATTATCCCCAGCTTCTCCTCTATCTAAGATTTTACGGAACATTTCAACTCCTGTAACAACAGATTTTAATTTTTCTGCGCCCATACCAATAATATCTACAGGGTCACTTGAATTGATTACACCTGTTTCAATACGACCAGTAGCAACTGTACCACGTCCTGTGATTGAAAATACGTCTTCAATTGGCATCAAAAATTCTTTATCTACATCTCTTGTCGGAAGTTGGATCCAAGTATCAACTGCATCCATTAATTCCATTATTTTATCCATCCACATTGGTTCTTTATTCAAACCACCTAGGGCAGAACCTCTGATTACTGGAGTATTCTCACCATCAAATTGATAGAAAGATAATAAATCACGGATTTCCATTTCAACTAAGTCTAATAACTCAGGGTCATCAACTAAGTCAACTTTATTCATGAAGACAACTAAACGAGGAACACCTACTTGGCGAGCCAAAAGAATATGTTCACGAGTTTGAGGCATAGGACCATCAGTTGAAGCAACTACGATAATCGCACCGTCCATTTGAGCCGCACCAGTAACCATATTCTTAACGTAGTCAGCGTGACCAGGACAGTCAACGTGAGCATAGTGCCTTGATGCAGTTTGATACTCTACGTGAGCAGTGTTAATTGTAATACCTCTTTCTTTTTCTTCTGGAGCTGAGTCGATTGAATCGAAAGACTTAACTTCAGACAAACCTTTTTCTGCTAAAACTGTTGTAATAGCAGCTGTTAAAGTTGTTTTACCGTGGTCAACGTGACCAATTGTACCAATGTTTACGTGTGGTTTGGAACGGTCGAATTTTTCTTTTGCCATAATAATTGACGTATTAATAAATTGTTTTAATTTGTTTTCTATATAAACCTTGAATTTTGAAAGAGCCATTGACGAGACTTGAACTCGTGACCCCTTCCTTACCAAGGAAGTACTCTACCACTGAGCTACAACGGCTTAAATCTACTTATGCCAATAAGAACGAGTTAGATTGCCTAACCCGCTCTTTTTGAAGCTTTGAGCGGAAGACGGGGCTCGAACCCGCCACCTATAGCTTGGAAGGCTATCGCTCTACCAAATGAGCTACTTCCGCTTGTTTAATTTAAATTTTATGTTTAGCATCTACAAAAGAATTATAAACATTCATTTGTGGGAAGGGCTGGATTCGAACCAGCGAAGGCGTCGCCAACAGATTTACAGTCTGCCCCATTTAACCACTCTGGAACCTTCCCTATTTTTGAGCCGATGGAGGGATTCGAACCCCCGACCAGCTGATTACAAATCAGCTGCTCTGGCCAACTGAGCTACATCGGCATCTACCCAATTTAAACAAAAAGGGATTGCAAAATTATAAATAAATTCTGAATTGACCAATTATTTTAATGAATTATTGTAAAATAAATCAAAATAATCAGCCAAATAAGATATTTCAAAGAGCAATCGCTTTCTTAAAAAGAGAGTGCAAAGATATTAACTTTGAACATCCCTACCTAATTTTTCCAAAAAAAAATTAAATAATTCAGCATTTGGTAACTCAACTATATTAAAATGAAATATTTATTTTTCAATAAAAAGTACTATTTTTATGGCTTATATTAGTCTTAAATAATAAAATCAGAACAGAAATTTCTAACTATAATGAGTTCTGAAAGATTTTCTTGTCTTAGTTTAAAGAAATTGATTCTTCAATTTGAAAAATTAAAAGGAAAATTTTAGCTTTTTTAGCTCGGCTTCTATAATAGTTTTATCCCTTTTTAACAATTTAAGATAACCATATTCATTTACATCAACTATTTTTGCTTCAACCGATTTATCTTCGTATAGATATTTTGCCCAAATATTAAAATTTAGAAGTCTTGATAAATATTCTTTTTTGTAGTCTATATCTGTATTTATCTTTAATCGATTATACCTATAAAAAATATAATCAAGAAGTTCGTATATTACATTCAGTAAATCAAAATCTTCTCCTAATTCAATTTTAATGGAAGTAGGATTGGGAGCCAAACTAAAAGTTGTTTGATTTACGTTTAGTCCTATTCCACATATTGAATAAGAAAATTCTTCACCTTGCAATTT
>Ga0265294_10005627_pt1 | contig 15262 bp, 10 predicted proteins | sample MunlanPumphouse3_FD_192504 | JGI IMG/M metagenome (GOLD analysis project Ga0265294, IMG submission 192504) | Groundwater microbial communities from a municipal landfill in Southern Ontario, Canada - Pumphouse #3 | ecosystem: Environmental > Aquatic > Deep subsurface > Groundwater | place... | reverse complement strand
CGAATTCAAGTGCCCCGTCCAATTCGGGAGCCAAACTCCAACGGACAATATCATCGGATGCCTCTAATACGCGATTGTATTCTTTAGGTTCCGGATTACGTAAATATTTAGGATCTTGTGCCCCTCGTTGATTGTAGGCAAAATAAGGTCCTTCCAAATGTAATCCCAGGAATTTTGAACCTTTTTTGTTTTGAGCTGCTGCTGTTTTATATACGGGGAAAATTTTTAATAATTCATCGGTTGTACTTGCAAGTGTGGTAGGTAATAATGCAGTCGTCCCAAATTTAGCATGGGTCTCAGCTGCACCAAGAAAAGCTTCTACTGTTCCATCCATATAATCATGACCGCCTCCGCCGTGTGTATGAATATCGATAAAGCCCGGTGATACATAATTGTTTTTTGCATCGATGATATGATCGGTTTCACTGAGTTGAAGTTTTGACATGGGAAGGATTTTTGCGATATTTTTTCCTTCACATATCACGGCCATATTTTCCTCGATTCGATCGGGAAAAATAATTTTGCCGTTTATTATGATCAGTTTCTTCATGTTTTCATCAAATGATTAAAAAGCCTCTTTATGTAATTTGAATTCTATTGTTCGATAGGCCAATGATCCGTACGAAACGGAGAGGCCGGTAATCCCATCGTATTGATTAAATTTCCAATTTCATAATTCCTAAAACAGTATCGAACAGCAACCGGTGCCTGTACAAGATCGGAGCTTACAACCAACCTTCCGTTTTCCTTTCGTATGACCATCGCTTTTGCAGGATAAAAAATCTGATCCTGACCGGCTATTTCAAAACCTTTTAGCTCTACTTCAAAAGGTGCGAGTCCCAAAGCTTCGTGGTCAAAGGTTATATAGGCTTTGCCATCCTTGATTTCCATACTTTTATAAATCGGGCCTGAGTATGAGATGTCTTTTTTACCGTAGGTTTTTGACAAGGCCCAATAAGCCAATCTTTCTCCGACTTCTTTTTTCTGCGAAGGGTGGATATTATTTGCCCGACCTGCAATATCTGTGGTTACAACCATTCCTGAATTGGGTATTTCTGCCATGCATTGCATTTGAACCTCACGAAGTAAAGCACTCTCTCTCAAACTTTCACCCTTGTAGCGGTAGGGTGCAATTTGTACGTAATAAAACGGGAATTCTCTTTGCCCGAAAGAATCACGAATATCTGAGACAAAAGTTTTCATTAATTGATGATATAATTGAGGCGTACTGACATCTGCTTCACCCTGATACCAAATCATACCTTTTATCTTAAAATTAAGAAAAGGATCCATCATGGCATTTCCAAGCATACAGGCCTTTAAATAAGGTAATGCCAAAGTATCTTCATTATAAAGATGTTCCATCGATACTTCATTCTTGAAAGGTTTCAAGGAACTTTCGCTCATCCAGGCTTCCATTTTCGATGCGCCGTGTGAAGATACGACGATGCCTACAGGTACATCCAGTACTTCCTGCAGACATTTGGCAAAAAAGTAAGCTGTTGCGCTGGCGGAAGAAACACCTTCCGAATCATTTATTTGCCAGGAGCCCTTACAATCTGTTTGCGGCTTCTTGCTGTATGAACGTTGTGCGGTATATATTCTGATCGGTAAGCTCGGTTTGGCTTTTAAAACCAAATCATTCGCACCTTCCACAGGAGAATATTTAAAGCCTTTTATGGGCATTTCCATATTGGATTGTCCGGAACAGAACCAAACTTCACCAATAAGGATGTTGCTTAGTTTAAGAAGTTCGCCGTCACTGATATTTAACTCATAAGGGCCTCCGGCGGCAGGTGTTTTTATTTTTAAAATCCAACTTCCGTCCTCTTTAGAAAGAGTGGTATATTTTTTTTGATCCCAGTTTGAAAATACGGTTATTTTTTTGTTTGGAGTTGCTTCTCCCCATATAGAGACCAATGATTCTTGTTGAAGGACCATATTGTCGGCCAAGATGGTGGGTAGTTTTATCTTTGCATTTAACCCGCCAATGCTTAATGGCAGTAATAATAAATATAGAAATATCTTTTTCATTTGAATTTATTTTTTACGATATGCCACGACGTGATTTTGTGTCCGTATACGGCAAAGAAAATCAAATAAAGGAAACAGGGTATCAAAACCCAATATCCGGCTCTCAAAGAATTTCCATCTGCTATAAGTCCGTAGATCAAAGGTAAAATGGCATTTCCACATAAACCCATGACCAATAAGGAGGAGCCGGTTTTTGTGAAGCGTCCCAAGTCATGAATGGAGAGCGGCCAGATTCCTGCATAAATTAATGCGTTTGGAAATCCTATGGCACTTAAAAAATAAATGGATGCATTTGCCTGATGACCGAATAAAGAAACTTGCCAATCCGCGAAAATGACTCCCAGAGACAAGCACAATCCTAAAACAGTACAAAATATCAGGGCATTTTTTTGTGAAACGTATTTGGGTATTAAGACAATGCCGAGAAGATAACCGCAAACAGTAGCAGTCAGGGTATATGATGGGAAAATTTTCGCCTCCAATAAATTCATTCCCATCGATCCTGCATAGTTGATAATGGTGTCTATCGCTACAACTTGTGTCCCTACATGAAGAAAAATGGCAATGGCACCCAGAATTAGATACGGAAAATCCAAAAGTGATTTTTTTGTTTTGTGAGAAGCGATTATATCTTCCTTTTGATTGTCGTCATCATCGGTATTTATTTCTGGTAAGACAGAATAACGAATGCCGATTCCGACTAAGAGTAAAACAACTCCAAGTATGCTGTACGGCAGGATCACTCTGCAAATCAGTTCATCGAGCATGACGTTCTTAGCCGCCTCCGTCAATGTCCTGGAACCCAACAGTTCGAACATTTGACTATCTGTCACTTTTAACACGACAGCAGCAAAGATTAAAGGAGAAATAATGCCTGCAAATTTATTACAGACCCCCATAATGCTCATTCGTTGCGCGGCACTCTCAATGGGCCCGATCATGGTTACCAAAGGGTTTGCTGCTGTTTGTAAAATGGCTAATCCTGTTCCGATGGAAAACAATCCGATCAGAAAAACAGCGAACTGGCGAGTCAGAGCAGCCGGAACAAAGATAAAGGAACCGATGGCCATGAGAAAAAATCCGAACATGATCCCTCGCTTAAATCCTACCCGTTTCAATAGGATTCCGGAAGGGATTGCCATGATAAAATAAGCAATATAGAATGAAAAGGTAACGAAGTATGACTGAAAATGAGTTAGTTCACACGATATTTTGAAATAAGGGATAAGAATAGCATTTAACCATGAAACAAAGCCAAATACAAAAAACATTCCGGCTAATATGACAATGGATGTATAGAAAGCTCTTTTATTCGGAGCTGAGTTGGTAGATATTTTATCCATCCTAAATATGGTGTTTTATAGCGATAAACGGTTAATACACAAAAATAGACTATAAATTTCTATGCCACCGTGTTAAAAGCGTAAAAACATCTTCAAAAAGCGATATATCAGATAAGTTTATCTGATATATCGGCTATATTCATGGGGAATCTTAAAATGTATAACGGATGCAAGGACAAGTCCAAGATCATTTTGAGTTTTTAAGTTGATCGCGCATTTCCTGCAGGATCTTCTCGTTGGCATCTATCATGTGTTGGGTGGTTCCTGCCTGATACCATTGGGTAATCCTGTCCTGATGGTAAAACGGTTCGGGTGTAATGTTCTCATTCTCCAGGGAAGCGATGACGTTGGAAAGCGTACGGTCTTTTTCGGCTGCCAAGGTCAGTTCGCTTTTCAAGATGTTGAATTCCTTGATTTGCTCGTCTATTTTTTTGAGTAACATGGGAGGCTGATAATTTGTCGCATCGGTGGATTCCATGATTTCTTTCACTGCCTTTCCTGCGCCGCCGTCCTTATTGGGTGCTTCAACGCCTAACAACCAAGCGATGGTCGGCGCCATGTCCGTATGTTCAAAGTAAGGAAGTTTACGGTCTTTGGCTATGCCTGGGCCCACGAAAAGCAATGGTGTCACCCAACTGTCTTCATCAAACAAAGGATGCCAGCCAATCAGACTCTGACCATGATCGGAAGTCACAATCAACACCGTACTTTCCCATTTTCCGGATTTCTTTAAGAAAGCGATAAACTTGCCCAACTGACGGTCTGCATTTTCAATGGCACTGACATACGGTGACTTTTCCCCATAGATGTTTTTGTAATAGGGTTTATCCGGGGTGCTTGCTGACACGACTGCCTGCCCGATACTTCCGGGAGACTGAAGGTGAATTCTCATGAAACGGAGATTTTGGTTTTCCAGTAATCCGATGGCTTGTTCAACCACTTGATCATCGGTGAGGGTTTGATCCATGATGGTTGTAGAAAATCCTCTGCCGACAGAGTTATAGGCTGATGTGTTGACAACGAATGCAGTCTGGAATTTCGGAGAGATCTTTTCTTGCAAGAACTTATTCTCCGGTTTAATGAAAATGGTTCCTTCGTGAAACATCGGGTTTGGAAAAGAGCAACTGTTAAAGGTACTGTAATCTCCTATTGTTGGGTGATGCGGCATGATTACATAGGATTTTTTGATATAGGTACCTTCCTGAATCAATGTGTTCAGGACTGGCATTTTCAGCCTTTCGGGAGCTTGCCAATGCATTCCGTCTATCATGAAAACAATGACCCTTTCAATTTTTGAGGTTTGGGCAAAGGCCTGAGAAGGATAATACATCATTACACCAATGATGATAAAGGTTTTAACAAATACAGAAATGTTTTTACCAAGTATTTTCATAATTAAATAGGTTTTAGTTTAGAACCGTAAAGAATCAATGAATTAATGACTTTCTATCTTCACGAAAGATTCTTAATCAAATGAAATACAAAAAAAGCAATAAGAATTTCAAAAAACGAAGATTCTCTATCCATAATCCAAAATTCGAAAATATTTTTACGAAGTGCAATTATTTTTATCGAAATTAAGGTTTTTTACTGATGTTTTTGATAGGTCCGACTTTCTTGATTAAAATATTGAGAACCTGATGTCCATAAGGTTTCCCGTTTTTTTTCGAGTTATTGTCCAGCCTTTCGGGTAGGGGCATAAAAACGCAAAGCATCCGAAAATCATTTCGAATGCTTTGTTGGTTTAAATAGATCGGGCTTTTTTTAGTCTTCGATGGGGATTCTCATCTTATGGAATGACCTCCAGACAAAAATGAATCCGATGATCAGGAAAGGAACGGAAACATACATGGAATAATCCAATGCTGGATTTGCTTTCATCCCAATACAAATTTCGGTAGCCAGAAGTCCGAATAAGGTGGAGAACTTGATGATCGGGTTCAATGATACGGAAGAAGTGTCTTTGAAAGGATCGCCTACCGTATCTCCTACAACTGCAGCTTCATGCAATGGTGTGTTTTTCTCTTTCAGATCAACCTCCACCACTTTTTTGGCATTGTCCCAGCTGCCTCCGGCATTGGCCATATATATAGCCTGAAATAATCCGAATACAGCGATGGATACCAAATAAGCGACAAAGAAGTTGGGATCAAGAAATGCAAATCCCAAAGTAAGGGATATCAGCGCAATAAAGATGTTCCACATACCCTTTTGGGCATATTGTGTGCAAATTTTCACGACAGACTTGGAATCTTCCAGATCCGCTTCCTGCTTATCAAAATTGAAAGTCCTCTTGATAAATTGAACGGCACGATACGCCCCGGTGGTAACAGCTTGCATGGAGGCTCCGCAGAACCAATATATGACCGCTCCACCGCAAATCAGGCCAAGAATCACCGGAGCATCCGTCAATGACAAATGCAACATGCCGACCTTCTCGAGTAACAAGATAATGGAGAAAATCATGGTGGTGGATCCGCAAACGGCTGTTCCGATCAATACCGGTTTAGCTGTAGCCTTGAAGGTGTTACCGGCGGAATCATTGGCTTCCAGGTAATGTTTTCCAAGCTCAAAATCAGGTTTGAAACCAAAATCCTTTTCAATGTTTTCACTGATGTTCGGGATTTGTTCAATTTGTGAAAGTTCAAACACAGATTGTGCATTGTCGGTTACAGGTCCATAACTATCAACAGCAATGGTTACAGGTCCCATACATAAAAGGCCGAAAGCGACCAAGCCAAACGCAAAAATCGGAGTATGAGGCCCGAGCAAATCAGAAAGGCCGAGAGTAGCTGTAAAATAGGCGATTGACATCAGACCTGCAAGCAGTAATCCTGTCCAGAAGGCACTTAAATTACCGGTAACAACACCTGAAAGGATATTTAAGGAAGCTCCTCCTTCACGGGAAGCTGTCACGATTTCCTGTACATGCTTTGATTTGGAACCCGTAAATATTTTGGTAAATTCTGGTATCAATACGGCTGCCAAAATACCACATCCGATGATGATTGCCAGTTTCCACCAAGCTGTAGGATCAGCCAAGTCGGCCAACAGTAAGTGACTCATAAAGAATGCAGCACAAATACACAACGTGGCGGCTATCCATATCAGACGCATCAATGGCATTTCAAAATCAACATCTTTTTTGTTTTTCATCTCTTTTTTGGATAGCACTCTATCAATTGCCTGGTTGACAAAGAAGGAACATCCTGAAAGGAAATCCATCAAAAAGCGCATACCAAAAATCCAAACAATCAATTTGGATTGTATATTGGGATCATCTATTGCCAATGTAATGAAAGTGATCAATGCTACTCCGGTAACGCCGTAAGTTTCAAAACCGTCGGCAGTCGGTCCAACGCTATCGCCTGCATTATCACCGGTACAGTCTGCAATAACCCCAGGATTTCTGGGGTCATCTTCCTTGACTTTGAAAATGACCTTCATCAAGTCAGAACCGATATCGGCAATCTTGGTGAAAATACCACCGGCAATACGCAATGCACTTGCTCCCAATGACTCACCAATGGCAAATCCAAGGAAGCAAATCCCTACGATTTCACGGGGAACAAATAACAAGATGGAGACCATCATCACCAGTTCGAGTGAAATCAGGAACAGTCCCACACTCATACCGGCTCTCAAAGGAATATAGACCACATCAAAGGGTTTCCCCTTCAATGCCGCAAATGCTGTACGGGCGTTGGCGAAAGTATTGACACGAATGCCATACCAGGCAACACTATATGATCCTGCCATTCCGATAATGGAAAACATGAGCACTTGAAGGACAACAGAAACGGACTGTCCAACCAGTCCAAAGAAGTAAACTGCAAAAATGATGGCAACAATACCGAAAAGCATTAAAAGGAATTTCCCTTGCTGAAGAAGATAGGTGCGGCAAGTGGCATAAATCGTAGAAGCTACCTTCAACATGGACTCATGCGCCGGCTTTTTTTTGATTTGGTGGAACAAGAATAAACTGAAGAACAGAGTTCCGGTAATGATTAATGCTCCATAAAAAAGGAAGTCCCAAGATGTGACAGAACCTCCAAAAATGTGATAAGTACCTTGGTGCAGATCAGGGATAGCCAAGTCAGCCTCACTTGCCTGCACGCCAGTACAGACTCCAAGCAGTGCACCTACTAAGAGATTGAATTTTAAGAACTTATTCATGAAATTAAAGATTTTAGGTATGGGTATTTATTTTGAAAAAAAATCGACCCAAATTACGTAATTATTTTTGTTTTTGAATATGGTTTTATATATTTTTAAATGTTTTTTTGCATCATCTGAATGCTCTTTTAAAGATAAGCATCCATATTATTTAATTGTCTCGTTCTAAAATTGATTATTTTCAGGTGCAGATCCATTTCAAGACGTCATACCGCGGACGGTATGTCCTTGTCTACGAAGGAATTCAGCTACTTTATTTCTGACATCTCCCTGAATCAGGATTTCGTCATCTTTGGCTGAACCTCCAACACTAAAATGTTTTTTTATTGTTGCAGCCAAGTTCTTCAGCTCCGGTTCTGAACCTTGAAAATTGCTGATGATGGTGGCCGGTTTGCCATTTCGCTTTTCAAAACGAATGATTAAATTCTGTTTGGCAACTGAAACTTTTTTGCAGTCTTCTTTGACGGATTCGACCGGTTTTGATTCCGGGATATTGTTGATGGATGCATTTAAAATATCTTTCCAGTCTTTTTGAGCCATATTTGCATTAATTTTTTTGATGTTCAAATGTATAGATGTTTTCGCACTCAGACAATAATTCACCCTTTCAATTGTTTTTTTTATTATTTTTGCACATCAGTATTCATATCAAATAGATGGAACTTAATAAAATAAATGATTCTCAGACTATCCCCGAACCGACTCTCAGGCGTTTGCCCTGGTATCTGGCATACCTGAAACTTGAAGCAGATAAGGGGGAAAGTTATGTTTCTTCTACTCAGATTGCTCGTGCCATCAATGTAAGTGCTTCCCAAATAGCCAAAGATTTGTCGCTTGTGAACGTGTCCGGAAAAACCCGTGTAGGGTACGATGTGAATGAACTGGTTGATGTTCTGGAAAATTTTTTGGGGTTCAGAAGTGCTCACAGGGCTTTCTTGTTTGGTGTCGGAAGCTTGGGAGGTGCCTTGCTCCAAGATAGGGGGTTGTCACAGTTTGGAATGGAAATTGTCGCAGGTTTTGACGTGAATCCGGACGTCATTGGAACGGAAATCAATGGACTTCCGGTTTTTGGTGTTGGTGAATTCGCTCAGAAACAAGCCGAAATGGATATTTCAATCGGTGTTTTGACAGTACCTGTCGATCAGGCTCAAAAGGTGGCGGATAAAATGGTGGAAGGTGGAATCCGGGCTATCTGGAATTTTACCCCGTTCCGCATCAGTGTTCCCAATCATATTGTTGTTCAGAACACTTCTATTTATGCGCATTTGGCAGTCATGTTCAATCGTCTGGAAAATCAGGAAGCTTTAACGAAAAAATGATTTACCTATGAAAATTATAGCGGTCGGGATGAATTACCGCAAACATTTGTTGGAACTGAATACGCCCGAACCTACTGAACCGATCCTATTCATCAAACCTGATTCTGCATTGGCCTATGCGACCCCGGACAGAGGGACAGCCAATAATCCCTTCTTTTTACCCGATTTTTCCAATGAAATCCATTATGAAACCGAGGTCGTCATCAGAATTTGCAAATTAGGCAAGAACATTGCCGCAAAATTTGCTCATCGTTACTATGATGCAGTGACGGTAGGCCTGGACTTGACAGCCAGAGATTTGCAAAACAAGCTTCGGAAAAACGGGATGCCTTGGGAAATCTGCAAAGGCTTCGACCAATCAGCCGTGGTTGGTCAGTTCAAACCTCTTGAACTGTATGCTGACATACAGCATCTGGATTTTCAGCTCGATATTAACGGGAAAACGGTCCAAAAAGGATGTACTGCAGATATGATATTCGCTGTCGATCAGGTCATTGAATATGCCTCCAGATTTTTCACATTGAAAATAGGAGACCTGATTTTTTCCGGCACTCCTTCCGGTGTCGGACAACTTTTTGCCGAAGATCATTTGGAAGGATTTTTGATGGGTGAGAAATTACTGGATCTGCGTGTGAAATAAATACGAATCCTGCCTTTTCTCCGTTTTCTTTATAAATGGCATTGAATACATGAAATTTTTATATAGTCTGTGCTTTTTCCTTTTCGCATACATCGGCTTATCTGCCAACAATAGCCGTACGTTGGAGTGGTTTCATAATGCCGCTTCCGGAAAATCTGTGCCCGATTTTGTGGGATCTATATGGTCGGGAGAAACGACATTGCCTATGTATTCTGAAACCCAACGACCTGCAACGGCTGCAGATGCTTTTTCCGCAACATTGATTTATCCGGTATATAAAGAGCTCAGTTCGGTGGAGGTTCGTCAGCTCAAGCCACTGTTGAAAGATGTTTCCGACAGCATTGAGGTTAAAGTGTCCACGGGTATCGAACGAAAAAAACAAATTTTGGACCTATCATTCTTCCCTTTTATCAAAAAGGGGAATACCTTTTATAAACTGGTATCCTTTGACTGGAATATCAAGCCTGTCAAATCCGCCTTGCGTGTTGCTTCGGGTTTGTTATCCGCTGCTGATTCTTCCGTTCTTTCCTCTGGTGTCTGGAAAAAGATCAGTGTTCCGGAAACCGGTCTGTATAAATTGACCTATTCGGATATCAAGGTAATGGGCATCAATCCCGATAAGGTACAGATTTACGGTTATGGCGGTGCGCTGCTCGAAGAGGATTTCAGTTTGGCAGGTTATATGGACGATTTGCCAGAAGTGGCTGTCTGGAGGGAACTGGGAAAAGATCAGGTTTTCAATGCCGGGGATTATATCCTTTTTTATGCAAAAGGTCCGGTTTCCTGGAAATATGACAAATCATCCGCGATATACAGCAGAGTCCGTAATCATTATTCCGACAAGGCATATTACTTTGTCGGTGAGCGTGCCGGGGGGACAAAGACAGTAAGTAAGTCCACTTATAGCGGTACGTCCAATAAAGAGATTTCTTCTTTTACGGATTTTCTGCTCCATGAAACCGATAGGGTGAATATCGGTGAGTCTGCTTCCGGTAGCGGGACAGGACGTCAGTTGTATGGAGAAGATTTCACAACCTCAGCTATCCAGAGTTTCAGTTTTGAGGTTTCAAATCCGGATACGAATCAGGTATCAAAGGCTCAGGTAGAATTTATTGCCAGAAATACGGGAAATTCAACCTGTGGCATCTATGTGGACGGTACCAGACTGAGCACGTTGTCCATGGCTCAGGTTTCGACAACCGGAGACTCTTATATTTATGCTTCTTCTTCCAATAAGGTGTTTGCCTTCACGCCAAAAAGCGACAAAGTCACTGTCAGACTTGAATATGCCAAAAATGGCTCGGCTACGACACACAGGGCATGTCTTAATTATATTATACTGAATGTCAGAAGGTTGCTGAGAATGACCGGATCTGTGATGGCATTCCAAGATCCGACAAGTGTAGGTGAAGGGAATGTCGGCCATTTTACCATTCAGGATGCTTCTGCCAACATGGTGGTTCTTGATGTGACGAATCCACAGGAAATGGTACAGGTGAACGGACAACCGAACGGGACAACCTATGATTTTACAGCCCCAACTTCTACCTTACATGAATATCTTTGTGTAAATCTTGACGGAGTCATTGCCAAGCCTACCATCGAGGGAAATGTGCTCAACCAGAACATCCATGGACAACCCCAGGTGGATATGGTTATCATAGCTCCTTCAGAATTTACCTCCTATGCCAATACTTTGAAACAGGCACATCAGATTTATGACCATTTGAATGTGATGGTAGTGACTCCTGAACAGGTTTACAATGAATTTTCATCCGGTACGCCTGATGCGACAGCCTACAGGCGAATGATGAAATTTTTTTATGACAGGGAGGAACTGGACGAAAATCTGCCAGATTATTTATTGCTTTTTGGGGATGGAGTGTACGACAACCGTTTGGTTTCAACGATGTTTTCTCAAAGTTCTTCCAAACCCAACAAGATTCTGACCTATCAGTCGGTAGAAAGTTTGAATGGTCTGAATTCGTACGTTTCTGATGATTATTTTGGTTTTCTGGATAACAACGAAGGTGCCAAATTGCAGGCAGATAAACTTGATATTGGCATCGGACGTTTTCCTGTTGCTTCAGCAGAACAGGCCAAGGCTGCTGTGGATAAGACCATTTCTTATATGGAGAATAAGAAAAGGGGTGCCTGGAAAAATCGTTTGCTCTATTTAGCTGACGATGGGAATGATTATACACATGAAATTCAATCTTATTCATTGGCTTCCAGTGTGGAAAAAGATCATCCGGAGTTCATGATCAATAAGATATATTTGGATGCCTATCCACGGGTGACTTCAGCATCAGGTGTGACTGTACCTGATGCCAATAAACGTTTTTCAGAATTACTGAATGCCGGTTTGTTGATGCTCAATTATACAGGGCACGGATCTACCACTCAATGGGCGGATGAAAAATTATTGACGATGCAGGATATTAAGTCGATGACTAACAAATATTTGCCTCTTTGGGTAACAGCCACTTGTGATTTTACCCGTTACGATGCCTTTGATACATCGGGCGGGGAAGAGGTCTTCCTGAATGCCAATGGTGGTGGTATTGCATTGCTGACTACAACGCGGGTTGTATATTCATACAACAATGATCTGTTAAATAAAAGCTTCTCCGATTCTCTTTTTGCCAAGAAAAAAAGTGGAATCCGTTATGCTTTGGGCGATATCATGAAAATTGCAAAAAGTAGCGAAGTTCTTAAAAATGACCTCAATAAGCTGAAATTCACCCTGATTGGCGATCCAGCCCTTAAGTTGGGATACCCTGAATATTTTGCAAATGTGACTCAAGTGAACGGAATAGATGTTTCTGAGAAAATGGATACGCTTCAAGCCATGAGTCAGGTAACGATTTCCGGACAGGTTTATCGCGAAGACAATAGCTTGGCTACTGACTTCAACGGATTGCTTTATCCCACCGTTTTTGATGCTGAGGAAATATATCTGCAGTTTACCCGCAATGAAGGTGAATCAGCCAGAACCTATTATGACCGGAATAAAATCTTGTTTTCAGGCAAAGACAGCGTGGTAAACGGCTGTTTCAGCTTTACTTTCGTTGTTCCCAAAGACATCAGCTATTCAGGAAAAACCGGAAGCATTAACTTGTATGCCTGTGATAATGACGGTGGGCATGAAGCTCAGGGAAATTTTGAACAGTTCATTTTGGGTGGTACAGACATGACGGCAAACATTGACCATTCGGGACCAGATATTAAATTGTATCTGAATGACAACAGTTTCCATGCCGGGGATGAAGTGAATGAAACACCGACCCTGATTGCCCTAATTTCTGACGAAAATGGCCTGAACACTTCCGGTAACGGAATAGGGCATGATCTCATGCTTGTAATTGATGATGACCCGTCCATGACCTACAATTTGAACAACTATTTTACGGCTGATATCGGCAGCTACGCTTCCGGTACTGTGCAATACGTATTGCCCGAACTGACAGCAGGAAAGCATCACTTAAGCCTCAAGGCGTGGGATGTGCAAAATAATTCCAATGCCGATACCCTTTGGTTCGTTGTCAAACCCGGAATGTCTCCTTCTGTCTCTAATCTGAAATATGCGCAACGGGGAGAGACAGCTTGGTTTGTCTTTAATCACGACAGACCGGATGCCAATGTTTCTCTCAAACTGGTTGTTTATGACTTGTTGGGAAGAATGATCTGGTATACGGACTCGAATATGCAGGTCAGTGAAAACGTCAGTGAGACGATAGCATGGAATTTAACCGATACAAATGGCCGAAGAATATCAGAAGGTATTTATATTTGCAAAATATGGATGACCGATTCTAATGGTGCTCAGACTTCTGGGTCTAAAAAAATCAGGGTCTCGGCACAATAAAAAAGGACAAATGTTGTTTACGAGTTAATATATATCTAATTTTGAACTCAAGTTTTTTAAAATCATATATGAATACAATTCAGAAAATCTTTGGTGCAGTGATGCTTCTCGGTGTTGCTGGTTTTGCTTTTTCAGAAAACAAGTACAATCCGATCGTCAACTCGGTTTATTCCCTGAGTATCGCTCCTGATGCCGTTTCAACAGGTATGGGTGATTTGGGTGCAGCTACTGATCCTGATGTGAACTCACAATACTGGAATCCTTCCAAGTATGCCCAGATAGAAAGTAACGCAGGTTTTTCTCTGTCCTATACACCATGGTTGTCCAAATTGGCATCAGATATTGATTTGGCATATCTGGCAGGCTATTACAAACTTGATGAACATCAAGCCATCAGTGGTTCTTTGCGCTATTTTTCCCTGGGAGAAGTTTTGCTTAGGACTGAACTCGACGGACCGACAACTTCCATACAACCCTATGAAATGGCCTTTGATGTAGCCTATTCAAGAATGCTTTCCGAAAAACTCTCCATGGCCGTTTCCTTGCGATACATCGTGTCTGACCTGATGAGCGGCGAGGATCCTGCTGGAACTGCTTTTGCCGCAGATATCGCTGCCTTCTATAAGACACCTGTCTATTTCGGACGTGAAAAAGGTTCTGTAGCCTTTGGTGCAAATATTTCCAATATTGGTACAAAAATCTCCTATGATGGTGGTAACAGCAGTTATTTCATCCCTACCAACCTGCGTTTGGGAACAACGGTCAGCTATCCCATTGATGATTATAATACCTTTAACATTTCCATGGATGTCAATAAATTATTGGTACCTACCCCCAAAGATACCAATGAGGTGACGACAGATGTCTCTTCTATTGCCGGAATCTTCAAATCTTTTGGAGATGCACCCGGTGGCATGAAAGAAGAGTTACAGGAAATTTACGGATCTGTTGGTGTGGAATACGCTTACAACAAGCAATTCTTTGTACGTGGTGGTTATTATTATGAAAACGAATATAAGGGAAACAGAAAATATTTCACTTTCGGTGCCGGTTTCAAAATGAGCATGTTCCGATTGGATGCTTCTTATCTGGTATCGCAGTCACAAAGCAATCCTCTTGACGAAACGCTGCGTTTCTCTCTTGCCTTTGATATGGAAGGAATCCGGATGCTGCTCGGAAAATAAAATAAAGGTCGGACTATGGATATTCGCGTAGGATATGGTTTTGATGTGCATCGTCTGGTAAATGACAGGCCTTTGTGGTTGGGCGGAATAATGATCCCTTACGAAAAAGGTTTGCTTGGACATTCTGATGCCGATGTATTGATTCATGCGATTTGTGATGCCCTGCTTGGAGCTGCCAATTTGCGGGATATCGGTTCCCATTTTCCGGATACATCCGAAATGTATGCCGGCATAGACAGCAAAATTTTGTTGAAAAAGACCGTAGAACTTTTAAGCGAAAAATTATGGGTCGTTGGCAATATTGACTCGACCGTTTGTGCTGAACATCCCAAAATAAACCCTTTCATTCCGGAGATGCAGTCTTGTCTTGCCCATTTGATGGGTATAGAACCTGATGCCGTTTCCATCAAGGCCACCACCACAGAAAAACTCGGATACACTGGCCGGGGAGAAGGGATATCCGCTTCTGCCGTTGTCCTGATTACCCGGAACTCCAATCATTGAACAGATTTTTTAACTGATAAAAGCATTCTTTGTTCAGATAAAAGCATCTTGCTTTGACTGGATTTTTTGTACATTTGTCATGACCTGCCTGTCCTTTTGAATGTTACAAAACGAGAAAAGTTTCAAAGACCTGTCTATCGTGGCTGCTAAAGGTTTTTGTTTATCTGGTCGATATTCTGGTTTTAAGCAGTGTC
>Ga0265294_10005626_pt1 | contig 15266 bp, 20 predicted proteins | sample MunlanPumphouse3_FD_192504 | JGI IMG/M metagenome (GOLD analysis project Ga0265294, IMG submission 192504) | Groundwater microbial communities from a municipal landfill in Southern Ontario, Canada - Pumphouse #3 | ecosystem: Environmental > Aquatic > Deep subsurface > Groundwater | place... | reverse complement strand
TAAGTCTTGATAACCTAAATACAATATAAGTTCTTGTGTTTCTTAAACTGCTATTCATTTTCTTCTCTCCTTACTAACATTTCTGCAACAAAGCGTGCTACGTCTTTTCTAACTGCGGGTTGGAATTCGTTTAAAGCTGTTTCAACAAGCTTAAGAACCCGAGCTTGTTTGTTAACTGGAACTGCTTTTACAGCGAAAGGTTTAATTGTTTCGCAGAGCTTTCCAAATTCAAGAATTTCTTCAGGTGATCCATAATCAATTTGGGCAGAAAGAGAAGAAAGATATTCTTTATCAAATAATTCAGCTGCTTCAAAGCGTTCTCTTTTGGCAATATCTAAATATTTTCTTTCTCTGAGTTTTGTTTTGTAGTAATTTTCACAAGCTGTGGACCATCCATCTGGTCTCCACTGTTCTGGTTTACCAACTGAGGCTTCTAACTCTTTTATTAGATCTTCAAACTCAGCAAACTTCCGAGCTTTAAATTCATCTTGAGTTAACATCCTGTCTTCTTTAGGGTCAAAAAGAAGTAGCCAACGGTTGGCTGTTCGCTTTTCAAGACCTATATCTTGACAGAATTCTTCCCATGTATGTTGTATAGGTTTTATATAACCTTGGGACATTTGTCCCGAAGTTATATAAGTTTGTCTGTCACTCCTAAAGCCTTGTTGAGACAGTCGTTCTCTCATGGCTGCAAGTTTTTTTACTAAGTCAAGAGTAACCCTAGTGTGAATTTTCACCAGAGTTTTGCACTCTTCAACGCTGTCTTCATAAGTCCACGGTTCAATTCTTGAAATTTCTTTATCCATATCTGTTGTCTAACTCCTTGCTTTCTACTCTTTTTTGAAGTAATATTTAATCAGTTAATAGATATTAACCTGTTTTAGAATAATACAAAACAGATTAGAAGTCAATACAAAAAGGGATAATTATGGCAATAGGGGATAGAATGAAAAAAATAAGGACGCTAGAGGGCAATTCTCAAACGTCTTTTGCGTTAAAATTTGGATTATCACAAAGCACTTATGCTCCTTATGAAACAGGTAAAAGGGCTGTTCCTGATGAATTAAAGCAGAAATTAGCTCAAATGGGGATAAATATTCACTGGTTAGTTACTGGAGAAGGGTCTATGTTCTTAGATAAGGACTTTGAAGATAACCCAGAGAAGGTTTTAACCCAAACTAGCAGTACTTTTATTACACCAAAAGGAAAATCAGAGATAGTTCAAACTCAAAAAGGAGTATATTCAGTTCCCATTTTGACACAAAAACTTAGTGCAGGTCCTGGTCAAAACTGGGTAAAAACTGGCTACAGTGAAGAAACAGTTCCTATTTTAGAGAGATTTATAAGAAGATACCCCAAAGAGAAACTTTGCGCTGCAGAAGTTCGAGGTGACAGCATGACCGGGGTTATGCTTTTTGATGGAGATATAGTTATTTTCGTAAGAGAAATTATTGAGGGAAACGGAATTTATGTTCTTACGCTTAGAGGAGAGGTTTACGTTAAAAGACTTTCTTTTAATCCTATAGATGAAACTGTTAGCATTATAAGTGAGAATGCAAAATACAAGGAAATAGAAGTAAAAAAAGAAGATGAATCTTTAATGATACTAGGGAAAGTAATAGGGTGGTATCATCATCATCCTTATTGATTTTTATTAGGAGAGAATTCATGAAAAAAAGAATACTTATAATAATTGGTCTGGCTTTGTTGGGAGTTGCTTATGCCGGTCCGTTTGGTTTCGAAATGGGGTGGTCATACGAGGAGTGTGTTAATGCTGGCTTTTGGGTAGGCGATTATAATTATTACGGAGGTTTTGCGTGGGATTGTCATCCACCTGAGTCAAGTCCAGAATTTGACTACTATGAGATTTGTATTGATGACAAGTATGGAGTTTATGAGATAATAGCAGAAACCGAATCAAGGGTAATTTTTAAGCCAGGTTATAAGTTCTGGAAAGATTATGAAAGGCTCCAGGGCATGCTTCAGAAGAAATATGGAGAAATATATGAATTCAACTGGGAGACTCAGCAAAATTCAGAGCCTACTCTCCCTTACGGTTGGGTGGAAAGCTTTCTAAATAAAGAATTCTTTCTATATTCTACTTGGTCAAATTTAAATGACTTTAAATTATCAAGTATAAGCCTTGAGGCTTTACCAGAAGGATCAGATTCCTACAAGATTGAACTTAAATACTATTCTTCAGATTGGGATGCAGTTTTAAAAAAACATCAACAGGAAAGAGATGAAGCTTTATACAATGCGCTCTAAAATAAAGGGTGGGATAATAAAAAGGCAAGAGTTGCTTGAAAATCAGTTTTGATAGGGAAGCCTATTATAAATAAAAAAAGGAGAGGTTATGGGTAGTAAAGAAATTACATTAACAGTTTGTGAAGTTGTTGACCAAGATGCAATTACTTCAATTTCAAAGCTTGAAGAAAAGCTTGATAAAGTGCTAAAAAGTACTGGAAGTATCAGTAATAGGATTGCAAAATTAAGTTCTAGATCAGAAGACAGTGATTTTATTTCATCGTATGAAGTACTTTCTAATGGTGCACTTTTTGGAACGTTTATAAGAATGAATCCAAATTTTAAAGCAGTAGTGTCTGCTTCTTCTTTGAATGAAACACAAATGCCCATTGAAGATTTATTAGAAAAAAGTTCTAAAGATTCTGCCGGAGCCATAAAAAGCAGTGCTTTCTTTTATATCCAAAAGGGGAAAATGATATTGTCTTCATCCTATGGAAACAGAAAACCTTTTGAAACTTATATTAACTGGCTTTTAAGAGAAAAAGCAGATGAGCCTTCTTCAATATTAATAAATGAAACTTTAGATATTAATAGAAATTTAGAAATTAGAGAAATTAAAAGTATTGAACTTAAAGAGAGTTTCCTTTATGATGCGATGAAAGAGGGGATGAAGAACGATTTTTCATTGAGGAAATACTTAACAAATAAGTTATTTTACGAAAAAACAAATTTTGATGAAATGGCAATGGAAGATATTATATCAGCTTGTTTAACTATTAAAATTAATTCCAAAGAGCTAAAGGAACGTAATAGCCTACAGGCTGTGTTTAGAACTATAGACAGTGATTATATTATAATAAAAACAAAAGATGGCAAAAAAATTATAGGTTCAAATTGTATAGTAAAATATAAAATTCCTGTTGAACTTACCCAAAATGGCTATTATAATGAACTTGAAGTCAAGCGTTTTATGGAAGAAAAAATGGAGAGTGTATAGTATGGCAAAGAAATGGATTTTTAGGATTTTATTCCCAGTAATTTTAACTGCTATTTTATTTCCAATTTTTTATTTCTCAAAAGTAGAAATAAACGAAAAAATTTTTTCTGCCCTTTATACTGTAATAGGAATTTTTTTTACTGTAGCTTTAAGTGAAATTATAGGTTTTTCTTTTACAAACATAGAAAACGAAAGTTTTGTAATAAAAGTTAGATTAAAGTTAAAAAATATTCGAAACTCATTTATCGTTCTTTTTATAATTGCAACCGTTTTTTTCATTATTCCTATAAAAACTATTTTAATTGAACTGGATTTTATGAGTTTTAAATTATCTGTTTTTATTTTTATTATAATTTATTTTGTAATAAATTATATTGAGTTAGACGAATTAAAAAACAACATTGAGGATAATGTTAGAAAAGAAAAGAAGATTTAGCATATACTGCTTATTTTTAATTAAGAGTAGCCTTCTGGAACGGAAAGTATTTCATCCGTTTATCCAGGAGGCTTTTTTATTAAACACTCATTAAACGTTTTGATTTTTACCTCCTTGGTTTTGCTATTCTATTAGTAGAAACAAGGAGGTTTCAGTATGACTGAATATATTAAAAGTGAGTTGGTTTTTCTTATTCCATTATTAATAGGGCTTGGGAAAGTATTAAAAAATAGATTTTCCAAGACAGGAAAAGGCTCAGATGTAATACCTGCATATTTGCTAATTGTTGGAATTTTTGTGGCCATAGTCTATGGCTTTATTTCATCAACATACACTGGCTGGAAAATGGTCCTTGATGCTGTGATAATGACAGGTTTCGTTCAAGGCTCTATAGCAGCATGGACGGCAATGGGGGTTTACGACACAACAAAAAAGAAGGAGTCAAAATGAATGAAACATTTACATTTGAACCGTTTGTATCCTGGTGTAAAAATCACCATCTTAGTTGGTTTGCTCTTATTATTGTTGGTATTTCCCTTTTCTTTGTGGGCAGAAGAAGTTCTACCCGATCCAGCAACGATGACAGACACGGAGATCTTCAACGAAATGCAGACGATCTTGAATCAGCAGCAGAAGAAGCAGGAGAGTTATCTGGAGAGCTTACCACAAGTGCAGGAACTGTTGAAGATCTCGCCAACGACCTTGAGGGAGCTGGAGAGCAAGTTAACACAGTCGTCCAAGGACTTGAGCAGGATAGAAGGAAAAATGACCGTCTTGAGCAGCTCTTACTCGAGCTTCGCAGAAGAAACGCAGAAAGAAATAGCCAATTGGAAGCGAGAAAACACGTGGCTCAAGATAACAATGGGGGCAGTGAGCGCGGTGGCAGTCGCAACGATAATAATAGCAATAGCAAAATAGGGGATGCCTAATGGAAATATCTACAATATTTGGCCTAGCAAGCGGGCTAGGCCCTGCAGTGACACTAATTGTTTTGATTATGGCTATTGGAGTTGGGATAGGAGTTCTTATTTTTACGGTAAAATCTTTAGGTCGAGCAATAACAGCTCAAAATAAATCTTTTTCTTCTCAAGTTGAAGCTTCAAAAAAAAGAAGTGACGAGAGAGATGGAAGAATAGAAGAGCTTTTAGCAAAGCAAGAAATAAGAATAACGTATATTGAGAATCGGTATGCCTCAAAAGAAGACTTGTACAAAGCAGTTGGAGGCTGGCGACAAGAATATTTACATCTCAACCAGCGAATTGATCAGATTAAGAATGGGGACTAGAAATGACAAACAAAATAAAAACACCTTCAAGGCATGCTGTTTTAAGAGGAAGCATTTTAACTTTTCTAGTTGAAGTGTTTCCAGAACGCGTGGAAGAACTTTCTATCGCACAGATTAAATATGAATACTACGAATACTCCGATATTATCAAAGCCTTAAATTATTTGGTAGATCGTGGATATATAACAAAAGAAGAAATTCCACATCCTGCTAGACCAAAACAGAAGGTAAAACTATATAGAAGCACCTCAAAAGGAATTGATTTAGTTGAATGCACTACTGAAGATCTTGGTGTTGTAATTGAGAAGGAGGTCTAGCATGGGAAGAAGAAGTAAAGCTGATCTGTTAGATCTAATAGAACGTATATTGGATATGCATGAAAATCAGAAGCTAACAATAAAAGATATTGAAGAGCAGCTTAGAGAAGAAGGTTTTGATATTTCTCGTGAATCAATTAGAAGATCATTGAAGAGTTCAAGATCTGTTGCAAGCAAATATAAAAAAGCAGCAACAGAAGCAAAAGTTTTGATTGATACCGTTCGTGACAACCCCAATACTGATGTAGTAGAAATTACTACAAATCTTTTAACCAAGCAGGTGTTTGATTTTGTACAATCAATTGACTCTATAGATTTTGACAATCCATCGGATGTTATTGTTGCAGTTAATCAACTTGCTTCTGCACAGACTAAAATCGCAAAACAGCGTTTAACCTTTCAAAACGGTTATAACGAAGCAAAGCGGGATATAGTTCTACGGCTTAAAACTGAATTAAAGAAACACCCAGAAATACTTGAAAAAATAGTTGATATTGTTTCGAATTTGGGGGCAAAGGAATGAAAGAAAACCTATTAGGACAGCTAACAGGAACTCTCTCTCTTGAAGATATAGAAGGTGAGAAAAGAAAAAAAAAGGCAAGATTTGACTTTGAATATTTTTGCAATACTTATCTTGCACATTATTTTTCTTCTCCTCCAGCACCTTATCAACTATCAATCTATAAAATCATCACAGAGCATTCAGTCAGTGCTCAAGTTGCAAGTGAATTAAGAAAATATACTAGAAGCGAATTCCAGAAGTACATAAAAGCGACTAATAATTTAAAAGGAATAATTGATATAGAACCGAGAGATCATGGTAAAAGTGTTAGGATGACTTTAGCTTTTCCACTTTGGTCTTTATTATTTGAAAAGAAAAAATTTATAGCACTTTTTGGTGCCACTGACCGCGATGCCAAAGAGTATTTAGAAAACATAAAACACGAACTAGAAGAAAATGAATTAATGATTAATGACTTTGGTGATCTTAAAGGTGGGACCTGGGAAGCTAATAAAATAGTATTAACAAACGGGGTAGCATTAACAGCCAAAGGTAAAGGCGCTTCAGCTAGAGGTATGAGACATCATGAAAATAGGCCTGATTTAATAATTATTGATGACCTTATGAAAAGCAGTGAAGCAGACAGTCCTGAGCAATGCGGAAAAACCTATAGATGGATTAAGAGAACAGTGTTTAATCTAGGTAAAGATAGTTTTATCGTAATGGTTAATACTCATTTTAATGATCATGACCCAGTTACTTTATTAGAAGAAGAAGTACTTTCAGGGAAATTAAAATCTTTTATTGCTCTTCGATTTTCTGCACAGCTTGATGATGGAACTCCAATTTGGGAAGCCAGGTGGACTTTTGAAGATTTACAGAAAAAAAGAGAAGAAATAGGCTCAATAGTTTATGAAGTAGAGTATTTGTCTTTATCTTCTAATATAGAAGGAAGAATCTTTGAACCAGCTTGGTTTAATTATTTTGAAATGAAAGATATAGATTTATCAAATAGAAAAATTACAATTGGAGTAGATCCTAATGCTACTGGTTCTGATGATGCAGCTATAGCAGTTATTGCTCATGACCAGGTTAAAAAATTAAGAGATGTAGTTTCTTGGTGGTCTAAACCGTTTGGAACTAGACGGGAGTTTGTGGATAAACTTTTAGATTTAGTTCAAATTTGGAACCCCGAAGTAGTAGCCTTTGAAGAGGTAGCTTTTCAAAAAATATACAAAGAATACATTTTAGAAGAAGCGCTAGAAAGAGGTCTTGCGATACCATTAATTGGAATAAGACCCGGTAGCGTTTCTAAAAAGTCAAGAGTAATGCAGTATCAACCGTATGTTGAAGCTGGAATTATGAGGTTTAATACTACGCTTAAGAACACTCCTGAAATGGAAAAGCTTCAAGCCTTTCCAACCAAAGGGGTCAATGATGGAATACCAGATGCGCTTTATTATGCAGTGATGGCCACAGCTGGACCATTAACCCCAACAGGTGCTGCATCAAAAAAGAAAAAAGACAGAGTAAAAGAATTAATGAGGAGATATATATATGGCTAAAACAACTGAAACTAAAAATCTTAATGTAGAATTTTTAAAAGACTTTTCTAGCTTTCTTTCATTTATGCCGACACCCGATGAAATAATGAGAAGAACGGGAGATGCAGTTACACTTTATGATGAAATGTTAACTGATGGTAGAGTGAGTTCTTTATTCTATACCAGAAGAAATACGACAATGAACCTTCCAATTGAAATTCCTGAAACAGGAGTGGCCAAGGTAGATGACTATGTCAAAGATGCATTGAAAGAAAAAAACATTCGAAAGTGGGCATGGCTATTATTAACTGGTGCTTTGAAATATGGTTATCATCCTTTTGAAATTATTTGGAAAAAAGAAAAAGGATACTGGAATATTTCTTATCTCAAAGGTCATAATATTAATCAATATTATTTTGATAATAAAGGATCCTTATATTATTCAGATATGGAAGGGCCAAAGCTTTTAAATCAACCATTCAAATGGATAATTCATAGGCAGGAAGGAGATTCTCACAACAAACCTCAGGGTGAATCTATTTTGAAAAGTGCATATTGGGCATACAAATTTAAACAACTGGGGTTTCAATTTTGGGTAACTGCTGCTGAGAAATTTTCCGTTCCTTCTGTACTGGCAATTTTTGAACAAAGTGGTAACCCTGAAGCAGTGCAACAAAGAGCTGAACAATTAGCAGATAGTATCAGCAGTATTTCAAGTGGATCAACGGGAGCTCTTGGGAACATTAAAGATGTAAAGACCCTTGATATGAGTGGAAGTTTAAAGGATTTTGAAACTTTAATTTCTACTTGTGACGTACAAATTGCTTATGCGTTAACTGGGCAATCTTTAGCAACCAACAATCCAACAACTGGAACTCAAGCACTCGGAACTGTACATGAAGCAACAATGAGAGGAACGGTTGAAAATGATGCTAGGGCTATATCTTACACTCTACAAGAATTAACCAAAATGGCAATTGAATTAAATTTTGGAAAGGATTCACCTTATCCTGAGATTATATTTGATACAGGAGACAAAGCCTCTTGGTCTCAAATTATAGATGCAATCAAAGCACAAATTCCTGTAAGCAAAACAAAACTTTATTCTCGCTATAGACTTCCAGAGCCTAAAGACAAGGATGACGTATTTGTAATGGCTGATTTTGCAAACTTAGCTTCACAATCAGAAAAGGCTATGGGATCTTCTGGTAAAAATTCTAAGAAAAACAAAGAAGATTTTTCTGATTCTGATATAGGTAAAAAAAAACTCAAAAAGATTATAGTGTTGAGGTAGGAATTAAAGAAGCTAAGAAAATTAAAGGTTTAATAGCTGTTGAAGAAGAGTATTTTAAAGAAATACAAAAAGCTGTTTTAGAAGATATTAAACAGTACTTAAACGCTTTAAAAGAAAAACCGAACTTGTTGAAAAAAGAGAACGGCTATTTACCTAAAGCAAACAAAAAGCTAATTCAGAAAACTTACGAGCTGGAATTAAGAAGTAAACTACTAGGAATGGCAGATGTTAGCAGGGAAAAAGAAATGGCTGATGCTATAGCAGAGCCTTTACCTTTCAAAGAAGCAGTTTCTTTTGCAAAAAGTAAAATCAGTTTATTAAAAAGTGATTATGAAAAGCTAAGTGATTTTACCAGATATCACGCCTGGACCGTTGGTAGATTAACACAAGTAGATGCTATTGAAAAAGTAAGAAAACATTATGTTGCTCAACTGGAAGGAGAAACTTCTAGCTTAGCAGGGTTTATCAAATCTATAACAGAAGATGAAGCGCTAAAGGTAGCAGGTTTTTCTGATGAAAAGCCTTGGTATTATGAAACAGTCTATCGAACTAATATTATGAGTGACTATAACGCTGGACGTGCTCAATCTTTTGAGAATGATAATCCCGAAGCAATGGAGTTTATAGGAATAGAAGACAGTAGACAAACAGGAATATGTGCCGCAAGAACTGGAACAATTTTGCCTTACACTGATCCTTGGTGGCAAAGCAATTGGCCCCCGCTACACTATAACTGCAGAAGCACTGTTAGAGCTATATATAGAGAAGAGATTGAAGAAAAAGGATTAAAGATAAATTCTAAAAAAAATAACCTTCCCAAAATAGAACCAGGAGAAGAAGCTTTAAAAGGATTTGGAAGTTACCCAACAAAAGATAACCAAACCTATGGCATTACTACAGGCCGACAAGAAAGAATCTCAACTACCATACAAGAAGAAATAAATGAAGTAGCTGGAGAAACTGTCTGTAAAGATTTTAAAACTGTTAAACCAGGCTGGAACAATTTAAGTGTTAAAAAAGGTGGTGTAAAATATTCTGAAGCCTTAAAAAAGGATTCAGAGTTTGAAGGAAACTTAAATCTAGCCAAAAAACTGGCTGAAAATAAAGGGTATTTTGTCGAATTAAAAAAAGCTGACATGACACTTAAAAACAATAAGCAGTTTGATGCTTGGATAAATGGAACAGAACCTTGGGAGTTTAAATCATTAATTAGTAAAAATCCGAAAGTTATAAGTAAAGAAATTAAAAAGGCTACCGAACAAGCTTCTAGAAACTTTTTTGAGTTAAACTCTGAAGACCAAATAGAAAAGTTTAGCCAAGCACTTAATAATAGAGTTGAAAAGATAAAAGATATTGGAAGAGAAATTACTCTAATGTCTATTATTTATAAAGATCAAATTGTCACTCTTAATTGGAAAGAGCTACAAGATAAAGAGGTTGTTTTTAAAATATTGACAAGTCTAAAAAAGTAAAGTATTCTAATTATAGGCGAAGGGCGAGGCCACGGGCCCTGCTATTAGCCGGAATTAAAACACGCTCTTGTAGCGTGTTTTTTCTTTAAGTGGTAAATCTGTACCATTTTATATCAAGCACCCGTTGAACAACGTTGTTCAACGGCAATCTGTCAAGCTTACGTTTGTAGGCGGATTATGTTTTCTAGTTTTATCCTTTTTCTCATAAATTTATAATAATTTTCTAAACAATACTCTTTTGATTTTTCAAATTTAATTTTGATAACATTTAAGTCAGGAGAATAATTAAATGGAAGAAGGAACACTTAAACGAATTGAGTTAGCTCGCACTGGCCAATTTGGAATGGACGGAACAGAACTTACACTTCAAGACCTTCGAGAAGCTGTTGAAACTTTTGAAGGAGCTCCTCCGATAGCTATTGGCCATCAAATGACCAAAGAAGATTGGTTCCCAAGTTTTGGGTCAATCTTATCTGTTATCTTAGAGGAAGATGAAGATGGAGTTAACGGGGTATTAACTGGTGATATTCAAATGAATGCCATTCTAGCAGAAGCATATGACCAAGGATTCTATACAGGCTGGTCAATCAGCTTGCCACAAAGAGGTAGTGATAACAAGAGATACATTCATCATCTTGCCTTTTTGGGAGCAGTACCTCCAAAAATCAGAGACCTCAAGGTTCTTCAAGAGTTAAAAGACTCTAAAAAAATTGATATGTCGGATTGTAAAAGTGACTCGATGTTTACTTATGTAATGCAAAATAAAAAAATGGAGGAAACAAAAGTAATGGAAGAAAAAAAGAAAGAAGAAAAGGAAGTGTTGGAATTTTCTGATGAGCAAAAAAAGCGTATCACCAATGCTGAAAAAATGTTTCGCGAAGCAAAACGGGAAAAAGTAAAGACTGTAGCTACTAATCTAGTTCCAAAAGAAAAGATGGGGTCTTTATTGGAATTAAGTGACAGTCTTTGCTTAAGTGCAGATTATGACTTCTCAGATGAAGAAAAGAAAGTGAAGAAAGCTCCGGTGGATGTTTTAATTGACGTTCTTTCAGCCATCCCAAAGGCTGCACCTTTGCTTGAAAATGAAATGGAGTTTTCGGACAACCAAAAGAAAGACGAAAAACTAATCGACTATAGTGCTTTAGCTCAAAAGTTCTAAAGGCTAAAAATAAGAAATAGGGAGAGCAATATGGATGCTTTTTTGTACAAAAAAGAAATTGACAACAATGAAGTTGTTGATTTACGGATTACCCCGGTAATTAAAACACTGATGCTTAAATCAGAACAAGGCGTAATTGCCAAAGGTGCAGTGCTTGCTAGAAACAATTCTGGTGAAGTTATATTGCACAAAGAATATGCTGCAATAGATCTTTCTGGAACTGTAAACGCAACAAACAAAGCTTTTACCTATGATGGTGCGGGCTTTGATACAGAGCTTTCACCAAGAACGGTCAAGGTTGTTCATGGAGATCAAGAGCTCTTTGATGATGGATGTGGACGTCTTTATGGAGATGGAAGTGGAACCGTTAACTATGTTACTGGCGCTATCTCAGCAACTTTAAGTGAGGCTCCAGCAGAAGACTCTGGCTCTCCAACAGTTGTAGCTAAAACTATTCCTATTGCTGTAGCTCTAAGAAGTGCAGACACTTCTTTAAATGATGAGAGTGAGGCAAAGGATGATGCAATAAGTGCAGTAGTTTTTGGGGCAGTAATTCGAGATCGAGTAAGTGTGGGTGGTGAAGTTTTATCTAATGAAGATGAAGCATTACTTTCCAAATCAGGAATCTTCGCTCTTAGCTAGAGCAAGTTAAATAAAAAAAGTAAAGAGGAATAATATGGATTTATACCAATTAATAAGAACATCAATGACTGCAAGTTGGCTTGCAGGAATTATTGAAAGAATGCCACAGCGCAAATCAGTAACAATTGATAAGGTTTTTACGACAAGAGAAAACAACCCAAGCGCTTATGCTGACCTTGCTGATATTGTCAGAGTTGTAGGCTCTGTTCCTGTGATATCACGAGGTGGATCAAGCTTAAATACTAACTCATCTGTTATGACTATGGGGAAAATCGAACCGATGCCTATTAGGCTTAATGAGCATTTTACAGGGGCTCGATTGAACGACTTAAGAAATCTGTTTGGTCCAGGAAGCCAGAGAGGGCAAGCCTTGGTTCAAAGTGAAATCACTAGAATTACAACTGGCTTAATTGCCGACACTCAGAAAACTCGAGATGCTCTTTGTGCACAGGCACTAACTGGAAAAATCGATTATCAAATGAAAACTGATGATGGATTTACCAGATATAAAGTGAACTTTGGAGATACTCAGACTTATGTTCCAACCAAAAAGTGGAGTGCTTCTGATATCAAACTTTCCCAGGTAATCAAAGATCTTATTGCAATGAGAAACCAGCTAAGAAGTAAAGGGCATGCAGGTAATATTGGCTTTATGGCCGGTATTGATGTATGGACACAGCTAGCTAATCTTGTTGAGTCCCTTCCAAATGACAGCCGCAGTAGAGCTGCTATTGACGGTGAAGTAATCAATATCAATGGGTTTGAAATTAATCTAAATGATGGAGCTTATTCAGATAGAGATAATCTTGGAAATGCTGTTGTAAAAAATGAAGTGGCATCTGATAAGATTGTAGGCTGGGTGGAAGGAATTCCAAAACTTGGGTACTACGCAATTGATGATTTGGACAGCAACTTAGAACCAATGCCAGTTTTTGTAAAGCCAGTTAAGACTGAAGATCCTTCAGGGATTAAAGTAATTTCTGAGTCAAAGCCAATGCCACTAGTTGCTCCAAGTGCAATTTTATGGTCTACGGTTTTAGCCTAAGGAGAGAGAGATGATCACGGTTGAAAATTTAAAGGGAGAACTTAAGGACTATAACTACAAGATGCTTACTGGAAGCGACGACAGTGTGGCTTCAAGAGCAATAGAGAAGGCAGTTATTTGGGCGAAAGCTAAAGTAATTGTAGTAGCTGGAGTTTTTAATCCTGATACTGAAATCAACCGTGAGCTGGTTTTAAAAAGAGCCCTATATGAACTTTATAGCTATGCAGAAAACGAAGCGGTTGCCCAGGATAAAAAAGAGGATGCTCTTGAACTTTTAAAGGCAGCATACGGAAGTAGCGTTGATGTTTCTGGAGAAACAGAATCAGATTCAATGGTTACCCCTGTTGCTAAAATAAAAGAAAGGGCTAAGGATAGAAGGTTTTTCTGATGAAAATGTTGTATCAACACAAACAACTTATCGATATCAATGTAAAGAATTTATCTGGATTTTATACTCGAGTAGCTAACGAAATGGCTGCTAGCGTTGTTGACAGAATGAACAAAGGAATTGGTCCAGATAATGCTCCACTAACTGTTGCAGTAAAAAAGGGATCAAAAACACTTAGGGATAACGGAAATTTGATAGCATCTATTTCAGGAAGAGCGACCAGCAGTTCAGCTTTGGTTGGAACAAATCATATTGCAGCTAGGATTAATCATTTTGGAGGAACAATAAAAGCCAAAAAAACATGGCTCTTTATTCCAGCTTCCGCTAAATCTAGAAAATGCTTGAGGAGTTTTGGTCATGGTTCAATTGGGTCTTGTATTAAAAGTATGAGAAGTGCTGGTTATAATGTTTGGTTTCAAACCAAGGGCACAAAAGGCGTGGTTTTAGTATCTAAGAAAAGTAGTAGAAAAACTAAGGCATGGGTTCTTTTTATTTTAAAGAAAAGTGTAAAGATTCCAGCGAGACCTTTTTTAACTATTACCGAAGAAGATAGAAGAATAATTCTTAAAATTGCGGAAAACAAAATAGGAGTAACTAAATAATGATTAAAGCTATTTTAGATGATGTTAAAAATTACTTAGCTCAAACGCTAGGCTCAACTGTCATTTATGACCCACAGCCTGTGAAGCAAGCAGAGCCACATGTTCGTTTAACTTTTATGGGCTCAGGAAATCAAGGATCTTTAGACACCCTTGCTTTCCAGCTTACATTAGTAGCAGCAGGAGATGGACCTGAGGTTTTTTTGGAAGAGTTAATTACACTTTCTTTAAAAGTGCAGGATCTTTTTTCAGGATTGAATGGGCAGGGCACAAAAGATATTGTCAAAGATGGCCGATCAACAAGGGTTACTTTTAAAGCTTTGGAAAATACTGGCAGTGGCCAGTTTGTTGAAAACGAGAAAGAAGATAATGAACAAACACTTTTTCATTATACTTTTGTTGAACCACATATTATTACACTTTCATTTAACAGGAAGTGGAGATAAAGGAGATTTATAATATGAGTGAAATTATTAAACCTAGCGGACAAGATGGAATGTTCGCATTTGTAAAAGATGGTACTGAAATTGATAACGAGTCTGTTTCTTTTGAAGGAGGTTTTTGTAAGGTTAGTCAGATTGGTGCATCCAGTGCTTTTGAAGCACTTAAGGATAACTCTATTGCTAATGGTCAAGCAATTGGCGTTGGTGATGTGGTATATCTAGAAGCATGGGAAACCGCAGAAACAAACCCATTGGAAGATGGAGATGTTTGTATACCTCTTATTATCGACTTAGATGATTCTAGTTGGGTTACAGACAGGGGAAGATCTATGAGTCGTGACCTTCAAGATCAAACAACGCAGGGCGATGTTTTAAAACACAAGAGATCTTATGCTCTAAGTCCAATGCAAACCGAATCAGGTTCAATTAGTGGGATGTATGCCATTGGTTCTAGCATGCAAAGGGAAATTGACAGCAGGTTTACCGAGCGTGTAGTAGATGGTGAAAGCAAAAAGACTAAAGTTCCAATTACTAATGGATCTTTTATGACAGCTCTTTGCTATCGCAAGACAACTGTTGCCGGGGAAACAGAAATTTGGTTATTTAGAGAATTGTTTATCCAGGGAGTTGATGATGCTGGTCTTCCTCTTAATGGAAATGTTCCCTACAACTTTGGTTATACCTGTGCTTGGAAACAGCAATACGAACGCACTATAGGTGCTTAGGAGGTAAACTTGAAGTATATTACTGCAAAGCCGAACAAAAAAAACCCTTCTTTGTTAGATTTTTATATTGACGAAGAAAAGATTGAAAACATGTTTTGCCTTTCCGGAGCTCGGATAGGCAAGAATTCTATTGAAGCTACTGCTAGGGTAGTTATAACAAAACAAGAGAGG
>Ga0265294_10005625_pt1 | contig 15267 bp, 13 predicted proteins | sample MunlanPumphouse3_FD_192504 | JGI IMG/M metagenome (GOLD analysis project Ga0265294, IMG submission 192504) | Groundwater microbial communities from a municipal landfill in Southern Ontario, Canada - Pumphouse #3 | ecosystem: Environmental > Aquatic > Deep subsurface > Groundwater | place... | reverse complement strand
GGCGTGCATCGGGCCTCTCTTCTTGCCTTCCCCCGTCCCGGCCGGCTGCCACGCGGGCACCAGATGACGCTTGCCGTTGCCGATGAGATCCGCGCGCCCCATGCGCTGCAGCGCCTCGCGCAGCAACGGCCAGTTTTCGGGATCGTGGTAGCGCAGGAAGGCCTTGTGCAGGCGGCGCACCTTGAGGCCCTTGGGCACCACCACCTCTTCGCCGGTGCGCGTGATCTTGCGCAAAGGATTCCTGCCCGTGTGGTACATGGTGGTGGCCAGGGACATGGGCCCCGGCAGGAAGGCCTGCACCTGGTCGGGACGGAAGTCGTTGCGCTTGAGCCAGAGGGCGAGTTCCAGCATGTCCTCATCCGTAGTGCCGGGATGCGCGGCGATGAAGTACGGAATGAGATACTGCTCCTTGCCCGCCTCCTTCGAGTACCTGTCGAACATGGCCTTGAAGCGCTCGTATACCTCGATCCCCGGCTTCATCATCTTGCTGAGCGGGCCTTCCTGCGTGTGCTCCGGGGCTATCTTCAAGTAGCCGCCCACGTGGTGCGTCACCAGCTCCTTCACATAGGCGGGCGACTGCACCGCGAGATCGTAACGCACCCCGGACGCGATGAACACCCGCTTGACGCCGGGCACGGTGCGCGCACGGCGATAGAGCCGGATGAGCGGCGCATGGTCCGTCGCCATGTTCTTGCAGATGGACGGATAGACGCAGGACAGGCGGCGGCAGGCCGCTTCGATCTTCTCGTCCCGGCAGTGCAGGCGATACATGTTGGCGGTGGGCCCGCCCAAGTCCGAGATGATGCCGGTGAATCCCGGCACCGTATCGCGCACCGTCTCGATCTCGCGGATGACGGAGTCCTCCGAACGGTTCTGGATGATCCGCCCTTCATGCTCGGTGATGGAGCAGAAGGTACAGCCGCCGAAGCAGCCGCGCATGATGGTGATGGAGAAACGGATCATCTCGTAGGCGGGGATGTTGGCATCGCCGTAGGCCGGATGCGGACGGCGCGTGTAGGGCAGCTCGTAGATGCGATCGAGTTCCCTGGTGGTCAGCGGAATCGGCGGCGGATTGATCCACACGTCGCGGTCGCCATGCCGCTGCACCAGCGCCCGCGCGTTGCCGGGATTGGATTCGAGGTGCAGCACGCGCGAGGCATGGGCGTAGAGCACCGGATCGCGCACCACCTGCTCGTAGGCAGGCAGGCGGACGACGGTATGGGCGCGGTCGGCGGCAGGGCGGCGCTGTAACCGAATCGGTGTCGTCCTCTCCGTCGTATCCGTAGCGCCTTGACCTACGGCGCATGTGTCCGCAGGCGCATTCGCGTCATAGGGATTGGCGTGCGCCTCCACCGGGCCGGGCGTGTCCACGGAAGTGGAATCCAGCTCCGTCCAGCCCTCGGGCAGACCCTTGCACAGGAAGGCCGTGCCGCGGATATCGCGCATCTCCCGGATCGTTTCGCCCTTGGCCGCGCGGTGCGCCACCTCCACCAGCGCACGCTCGGCGTTGCCGTAGAGCAGCAGGTCCGCCTTGGAATCCACCAGGATGGAGCGGCGCACCTTGTCGGACCAGTAATCGTAATGCGCCACCCGGCGCAGGCTCGCCTCGATGCCGCCGATCACCACAGGCACGTCCGGAAAGGCCTCACGGCAGCGCTGCGCGTAGACGATGACGGAGCGGTCGGGACGTTTGCCGGCCGCGCCGTCGGGCGTGTAGGCGTCGTTGCTGCGGATGCGCCGGTCTGCCGTGTAGCGGTTGACCATGGAATCCATGTTGCCGGCGGTGACGCCGAAGAACAGATTCGGCCGGCCCAGAATCTTGAACGGGTCGGCACTCTGCCAGTCGGGCTGCGCGATGATGCCGACGCGGAAGCCCTGCGCCTCCAGCAGCCGCCCGATGATCGCCATGCCGAAGCTCGGATGATCCACATAGGCATCTCCGGTGACGATGATGATGTCGCAGGAATCCCATCCGAGCGCGTCCATCTCCGCGCGCGACATGGGCAGCACCGGCGCGGTGCCGAAACGCGCGGCCCAGTATTTGCGGTAGGAGAAGATGTCGCGTGCGGTCTGCATGGATTGCGGCTCAAGGAGTCGGGCCGAAACGGCGCTCCGGTGCGAAACCAGGACGCGCCTCCTGCAGCAGCAGCGGCGCCGACAGTGTCGATGTGCTGCGCATCATACCATACACAGCGCCATCGCCCGGCAACTCCGGACGCCATCCGCAACGACCGGAAGAGCGCCCGGGCAAATGGATGCCGTACCGTCCGGCGGAGCCACGCTCGCCGCGCCTTCGTCACCCCCATTACGGGTACAGCAGTCCGCACCGTTGCCGTGCATGCTGCGCCTTGCCGCACCAGATCAGTGCCCACCGCTTTTTACCGCATTGTCCCTCGGGTTCCCAAGCCCTTGAGCCGCGTCACCCATTCGTACGATCGCATCATGGCATGCACCTTGCTCGATAAGCCTCCGGTACGTGACGCTCCTTACCTGTCGCCCGATGCACACATTAGATACGCAACGCACGTTGTCTATACTCAGCCAAACGCAGCATGACGCCGTGTGCGTGATGCTGGACACTTACATGAATTCCGCGATCCCGTTCGCCATCACGGTCAGAAAAAGCAGCGAACGCATCCACCATGTTTCGATTCGGAAAAATTTCAGCGCCAACGGACTTCCGGTTTTCCTCTTTGACCTCAACGAGGAGTGTTTGCCATGAAACACACTTTCGTGCGAGCCATTAAGACGCTTATGAAGTGGAAGCGCATCGCCTTGCCGCTTGCGGCGGTGGTCGCAAGCGCACCGCTTCACGCAGAACTGCTCAAGCCGCTGCATGCCCATCGGGTTCAGTTGGGGGATCATTCCGCGATCGTGTATTACGCGCCGAACGGCGCGGCCCATGAGGTAGTGACCACGGTGGCCTCCAGCCCGTTGGATGGAGACGAGCGCATGAGATTCATCACGCCCGTGGTGTCCGGCCGGAAAAGCTACGTCTCCATCACGGGAGAGACGGCTCCGACCGATACCTACGTCCTGGAATTGGAAGTGCTCAGCAACGGATTGTCCGTGAAGACATCGACGCAGAAAACCGTCGCCTTCCACGCGCGTTGAGATTCGTCACGGAGAAATCGACGGGCACAATTGATGACACGGCCCTAGTCCCGGCCCAACAGCATGCGCAGGTGCCGGCTCAAGGCGGCTGCGTCCACGGTGCGCGGCGCGCCCGTGCGGCGCGCCGCCGCCCAAATGGCGTCCGGGAAATGGGGATCGTCCGCAAAGCGCGGGATCACATGCCAGTGCAGGTGCGGCACCATGTTGCCCAATGAAGCAAGATTGATCTTGGCCGGCCGCAGCAGTTCGCGCAGGGTCTCTTCAACCGCGAAGACCACCGCCATCAAATGGCCGCGATCTTCGGACGTAAGATCGGTCATCTCCTTGACGTGGGAGTTCCAGACGATGCGGCAATAACCCGCATAGATGGGATCGTCCACCAGAATGACGCGGCAGCGGCCGTCCTGCCAAAGCAGGATTTCATCGGTGGGGTGACAAAGAGGGCAGTCGATCATCTTTCACAAATTGCCAGCCAAATGCGGATCGAACTCAGCGCAGTGCAAACCGTGCCAAGTAACTGCGGCTTGGTGCTCCATAACCGCAACCAATCGTCTACCTCAATTCACGTTGGCACCCTGGGGGGCCCCTATGCCGCGCCGAGCATCGCAGCCTGAAGCGGACCAGGCCCCGCTAGGGGGGCGCGCAAGGAAGCGCGCCGTCGGCCGTCGGGGCAAGGAGCCCCGTCGGCCGACCCCCGCTTCAGGCGAGAAGCACAGGGGACCCCGTAAGGGGCGCGGCATCGGGGTGTCCTTTCTTTGCCTACTTTCTTTGGACAAGCAAAGACAAATTCGCCGGGAGTGAATTTGGACAGCCGATAGGCTGGCCCGCAGGGCAAAGCCCAGGGACGGGCTTTGCAACGTGGCCGCCGCGCGGGGGCGGGACCCCGCATCAAAAATCAAGCTGCGGCGATAGCCGCACATATGACACCAAGTACGCGCATGGTGGGCACCGACGACTATGTACCGTTTTGACAAGACATTTTCCGGTGGGTGTTGCCTTCCACCTACATTCGGTCAGGCTACCGCCTCACCGCGCGCGGCCTTTCTGCGCTCGTGCTCCAGCAACAGCTTCTTGCGCAGGCGGATGCTGCTGGGCGTGACCTCCACCAGTTCGTCGTCGTCGATGAACTCCAGCGCCTGCTCCAGCGTCATGCGGATGGGCGGCGTGAGCAGGATGTTCTCGTCGGAGCCGGCAGCGCGGATGTTGGTGAGTTGCTTGCCCTTGAGCGGGTTCACCACCAGATCGTTGTCGCGGGAGTGAATGCCGATGATCATGCCCTCGTAGACCTCCTCGCCGGGGCCGATGAACAGCCGCCCGCGCTCCTGCAGGTTGAACAGCGCATAGGCCAGGGCCTTGCCCATGCCGTTGGCGATCAGCACGCCGTTGTTGCGCCGGCCGAAGCTGCCCTTCTTCATCGGGCCGTAGTGGTCAAAGACGTGGTAGAGCAGGCCGGTGCCGGAGGTGGCGGTCATGAACTCGGTGCGGAAGCCGATCAGGCCGCGCGAAGGGATGATGTAATCGAGGCGCACGCGGCCCTTGCCGTCCGGCATCATGTCGCGCAGCTCGCCGCCGCGCTCGCCGAGCTTCTCCATCACCGCGCCCTGGCTCTGTTCCTCCACGTCCACGGTGAGCTGCTCGTAGGGCTCGCAACGCTCGCCGTCGATCTCGCGAATGATCACCTCGGGGCGCGATACGCCCAGCTCGTAGCCTTCGCGGCGCATGTTTTCGATGAGGATGGAAAGATGCAGCTCGCCGCGGCCGGAGACCTTGAAGCGGTCCGGGCTGTCGGTGTCCTCCACACGCAGCGCCACGTTGTGGAGCAACTCGCGCTGCAGCCGCTCGCGGATCTGGCGCGAAGTGATGAACTTGCCCTCGCGCCCGGCGAAGGGCGAGGTGTTGACCTGGAACGTCATGCTCATGGTGGGTTCGTCCACCGTCAGGGGTGGCAGCGCTTCCACGACGTTGGGGTCGCACAGGGTGTCGGAGATATTCAGGCTGTCGATGCCGGTAAAGGCGATGATGTCGCCCGCCTGCGCCTCCTCCACCTCGACCCGCTCCAGCCCAAGGAAACCGAATACCTGGAGCATCCGCGCGTTGCGGCGGTTGCCCGCGCGGTCCACCACTACCACGGGGCTGTTGCCCTTGATGCGCCCGCGCTTGATGCGGCCGACGCCGATGACGCCCACGTAGCTGCTGTAATCCAGCGAGGTGACCTGCATCTGGAACGGGCCGTCCAGGTCCACGTCGGGCGGGCTCACCTTCTCGATGATGGTCTCGAACAGCGGGGTCATGTCGCTGCTGGGCGTGTCCGGATCGAGGCTGGCATAGCCGTTCAGGCCGGAGGCGTACACCACCGGGAAATCGAGCTGCTCGTCGGTCGCGCCGAGGCGGTCGAACAGGTCGAAGGTCTGGTTCAGCACCCAGTCGGGGCGGGCGCCGGGGCGATCGATCTTGTTGATGACCACGATGGGCTTGAGGCCGAGCGCAAAGGCCTTCTGCGTCACGAAGCGGGTCTGGGGCATGGGGCCGTCCACCGCGTCCACCAGCAGCAGCACCGAGTCCACCATGGAGAGCACGCGCTCCACCTCGCCGCCGAAGTCGGCGTGGCCGGGGGTATCGACGATGTTGATCCAATAGTCTTTCCAGCGGATCGCGGTATTCTTGGCAAGGATGGTGATGCCGCGCTCGCGCTCGATGTCGTTGGAGTCCATGACGCGTTCCGTGATGGGCCGACGCGCGTCCAGGGTGCCGGACTGCTGCAGGAGCTTGTCCACAAGGGTGGTCTTGCCGTGGTCGACATGGGCGATGATGGCGATGTTGCGCAGCTTCTGAATCACGTCATTTACCATAGGGTCATTTATGGGTGGCTAAGCTTACGGATGCCCTTGCCGCTCCAGCCTCGCGCCACTCCCTTTACAGGAGAAAAACCGGATTGCGGAGCGACATGCCGGATTTCCGGCAAAAGGTTTGGGAGTTTAGCACAATCGGGCGTCGCGCGTCTCTAAGCCGGCCGTTACGGCGCATCGCATGACCGCTTCGGCTGACGAAAAAATGCACCGCGAACCATGAAACCGCTGTTTCACCCGCACTTCGTCAACGGTCCGTTCGAGGACCCCGTTCTTTACATCGAATTCCTGTTCGAGCGGCGCGCACTGCTGTTCGACCTGGGCGAGCTGTACGCCCTGCCGCCGCGCAAGATCCTGGCCGTCAGCCACATCTTCGTCTCCCACACCCACATGGACCACTTCGCCGGGTTCGACCACGTGCTGCGGATCTGCGTCGGCCGGGGCAAGCGGCTGCACCTGTACGGCCCGCCCCGGTTCATCGAGCAGGTGGAGCACAAGCTCGCCGCCTACACCTGGAACCTGGTGCAGAACTACCAGGAGGAGTTCGTCGTGGCGGTCACCGAGGTCCATCCGGGCGGCCGCGCCCTGTCGGCGGAGTTTCCCTGCCGCAGGGCGTTTTCCCGCGAGCATCTCACCGAGCACGCGCTTTCCGACGGCGTGCTGCTGGACGAACCGAGTTTCCGCGTGCGCACGGTGCTGCTCGACCACAAGATCCCCTGCCTCGCCTTCACGCTGGAAGAGAAGCGCCACGTCAACGTGTGGAAGAACCGCCTGCAGGAATGGGGCCTGCCCACCGGGCCGTGGTTGCGGGAACTGAAGGACGCGGTGGCACAGGACCTGCCGGACGATACCGAGTTCCGGACTTGGTGGCGCGCGGACGGGACACTGCACGAGCGCTGCTTTCCGTTAGGCGTCCTGAAGGAAAACGTGCTGCGCATCGTGCCGGGCCAGAAGATCACCTACGTGACCGACGTCGCCTGGCACGAAGAAAACGCCCGCAAGATCGTGGAATTCGCCCGCGGATCGGACCTGCTCTTCATAGAATCGCCGTTCCTGCAGGAGGATGCCGCGCGCGCCCTGGACAAGGCGCACCTCACCGCACAGCAGGCCGGCCTGCTGGCGCGGCAAGCGGGTGTAAAGCGATTAATACCGTTCCATTTCTCCCAGAAATACGCCGATGCGCCGCAGCGGCTGCGGGAGGAGGCGGAGCGGGCATTCTTGCACGGCACCAGCGAGGCGGAGTAGGCGGACTTCGCGAATCACATGGTGCCGCCGGAGCTGCGCGGCGGTGCACGACAAACCCGCCGGAGGCGGTCGCTTCAATACACCAGATCCAGGCCGCGGTAGCCGGTGCGCACCACCACGATCCCGCTCTCGCTCACGTGGTAGCGCTTGCGGTCTTCTTCCGGGTCGAAGCCGATGCGGGTGCCGGCCTTGATGATGTTGTAGCGGTCGATGATCGCCCTCCGGATATGGCAGCCGCGCTCGATCATCACGTAATCGGAAATGATACTGTCCTCCACCACCACGCCTTCATCCAGGAGCACCTCATGCCGGATAGTGGAGTTGCGCACCGTGGCCCCGTTCACCAGCGTACCGCCTCCCAGCACGCTGTTTTCCACCATCCCGCTCACGATCTTCGCAATCGGCCCATGATAGTTGCTGGAGTAGATGGGCCACTGCGTGTTGAACGCATCCAGCCGCGGCCTGAGACCGAGCATGTCTGCGTGGCTGGCGTAATACGCCTCGATGGTGCCCACATCACGCCAATAGGCGGGCTCCTCATAGGGCTTCACGCCCGGCACCAGGTTGCAGGAAAAATCGTACGCGAACACGCGCTTGATGTCCTTCAAGCGCGGCAGCACGTGCCTGCCGAAGTCGTGCTCGCCCCGGTCATGGGCCTGTTCCAGCGCCCTGACGAGCACCTCGGTGGTGAACAGGTAATTGCCCATGGAGGCATAAACACGCCTCGGGTCGCCGGGCATGGGGACAGGGTTGGCAGGCTTTTCCTGGAACTCCAGGACGCGCCCATGCCGGTCCGTGACGATGACGCCAAACGCGCCCGCCTGCTCGATGGGCACAGGGAGCGCAGCCACCGTGACATCGGCCTCGCGCTCCTGGTGGAAGCGCACCATCTGCTGGATATCCATGCGGTAGATGTGATCCGCCCCGAACACCGCCACGAGACTCGGCCGCCGGTCGACAATCAGGTTCAGGTTCTGATACACCGCGTCCGCCGTCCCCAGGAACCAATCCGTTCCGGTGCGCATCTGGGGCGGCACCACGGTAACGAAATGGCCCGGCTGCAGGGACGACTGGGTCCAGGCCCGGCGCACGTGCTCGATCAGGGACTGGGACCGGTATTGCACCAGCAGGTAGATGGCGTAGATCTCGGAATTGACGAGATTGCTGAGGACAAAATCGACGATGCGATAACGTCCGCCGAACGGAACGGCGGGCTTGGAACGGTCCGCAGTCAACGGGTAGAGCCGGCTGCCCTCCCCTCCGGCCATGACCATCGCGAGAATACGCGGGACGCCCATAGCGCACCTGTTGCCCGAGCGCCCGATTTCACCGCCGAAGGCGCGGCACCGCGGGCGGCCCGGGCGAAATCTGGCCCGTAACTGTCGCGCCCGGCACCAACGCCGCGCGACACCCAGCCCCAGCGACCGCGGCAGGATGCGCAGGACAAGGACCTCGTCTATCCCGTCCACGGCCGCACGCGTCCGGTCACGCGCCTCCCTCGCCAAAGGTTGAAAAACCTCCGGTGTCGTCCACAACTAAAGCTATAGTTGCCAACCCCATCGTTTGCCAGCGGTCCGGTGGCGACGGCGCAAGGGTTTCCCGCGGTTTGAGACGCGTCAATGAGATCCCGTTCACAGTTTGCGTATCATCGCTTGTCGGACACGGCGCGCTGCCGCTTAATAGACTGGATTATGTTAGGTCGGGGCGAGCCCGTTCCCGCTACATCGCCGATACTTGTGCATTGAACTTGCGAAGCCGCGCCGAGGTCGAATGGCGCAGTGGGCGCGTTCCGCGCGGCCGTGGCCCAAGTGCAGCGCTCATGCGTACAGGCACGAGCTATCGGTCTTCCAGCAGAAGGAGTTCGAACATGGTCAAGTTGGTGTTGGTGCGGCACGGTCAGAGTCAGTGGAACCTGGAAAACCGTTTCACCGGCTGGACGGACGTCGATCTTTCGGAACAGGGCCTCCATGAGGCACAGCAGGCCGGGCGCCTGCTGCGGACCAACGGATTTCAGTTCGACAGGGCCTTCACCTCGGTGCTCAAGCGCGCCATCCGTACGCTGTGGATCATCCTGGACGAAACCGACCAGATGTGGATCCCGATCGAAAACGCGTGGGAATTGAACGAGCGGCACTACGGCGCCCTGCAGGGCCTCAACAAAGCCGAAATCGGCCAACAGTACGGCCAGGATCAACTCAAGCTGTGGCGGCGCAGCTACGCCACCCGCCCGCCGGCCCTGGATGCCGACGATCCGCGCCACCCCCGTTTCGACCCGCGCTACAACACGCTGCCCCAGGATTTGCTGCCGGCCGCCGAATCCCTGGAGGATACGCTCAAGCGGGTCGTACCCTATTGGAAGCGCATCATCGTCCCCCACCTGTTGCGCGAGCATAAGGTGCTGATCGCAGCCCATGGCAATAGTCTGCGCGCCCTGATCAAGTTTCTCGATGACATCCCGGATGACGAGATCACGGAGCTGGAGATTCCCACCGGCATCCCGCTGGTGTACGAACTGGACGACGATCTGCGCGTACAGACCCATTATTACCTTGCCGAACCTGACGCTTTCGGCAAGGTGCACGAACCGGCCGCGGCGCAAGTTCCCCACAAGGAATTGCACTAGCGTTCCGGTTCCTGCCGGTAAGGAGCCACGCCAGGCATCCGGGCCCTTGCGGCCCGGATATCTGCGTGCGCGGCGCGTTCCACGAGTGGACGCTGCCGGCGTGGGCTAATGGTTCTGCAACAGGCGGTCCACCGGCACGGCGTTTTCCTTGATCCGTTGCCATGCCTCGTCGAGACTGACGGGGCTCTTCCGTCCCTTCTGCCGTTCTTCCTGCCCTTGCAGAGGCGCAAGGGCGTCCTGCAGCGTTTCCAGCGTATGGACGCCCTGCGGATACCCCTTGGGAAAACGGGCGGCATCGGTGAACATGACGCACCCCGAGACGGGGGCGCCCGGTGCCAGGGCCCTGACCGCCTGTACGCGGATGCGGTTCTCGGCAACGGGATTCGCAAACCGATAGCTCTTGCTGCCCACGACCTGGGTCCAGGCATCCTGGGCCGCATTTCCGAAAATCATGCCCTCGAAGTTCTTGACGTCGAGTACCAGCACGCGATCCGGCATCAGCAGCAAATGGTCGATCTGGACGAATCCGTCCAGGCCATCGGGCACCGCGACGGCGTGCAGGTGCTCCCGGGCGATCCGCCTGATCCGCCGGGCGATCACCCGGTTCTGCCGCGTCTTGCCCAGATACCGGATCGTCGCGACCGACGCCAAACCGACAATGCCTGCGGACAGTCCCCAGGACAAAACTTCGCCCGGCAGCCCGGCGAGGAGCGAGGAAAGATTCATGTCTTGCGAGTTTGCTTACTTCGGATGGCCGACCGGAAACGACACGACGATTGCCGCACGCGGCCGTACGTGGGTACCGAAACGCGGGAGTCTGGACACCGGCCCACCTCCGCTTCGGCGGTGTTGCGTTCCATGCCGCCTCATCAGCCACCGCGCCCGCCTGGCGCCATCCAGGCCGGGACACGGGGGCGGCGCCTTTATTCATCGTACCCGCAGAGACGCACGGCTGGCTACCCCGGATATCCCGCCGAGGATCGCGGACGGTAACGGAATGCGCGGATCAGGCGAAGACGATCTCCGCCACCACGGGCAGATGATCCGATGGCGTGCCGACCCGCCAGGCATCGGACAAGATCCCGTGCCGCAAAACCGTCACGCCGTTCGCCACGAAGATGTGATCGATCTTGGTACGCAGGGCCTGCGGATAACCGAAGGCGTTGAACGTGAATTCCGGACCGTGATGGCCCAGTCGGGCCGCGTGGCGGGCGTCTTCCAGGCGCAGCAGGCCGCCCCGCGCGGAACCAGCGCCGGTCAGAAGCCGATAGGGCTCGCCGGACTCCGTGCAGTTGAAATCGCCGGTCACCACCACCGGCGCCGGTCCGGCCAGCCGGGCGACGGCCTCCAGCAACAGTTGCGCGCTCTGCAGGCGGGCCAGCGCACCGTGATGATCGAAATGGGTGTTGAAATGAAAAAAGGCGCGGTCCGTCAGCCGATCGTGCAGCCTGCCCCAGGTGACGATGCGCACGCAACCGGCGTCCCAGCCGACGCTGCCCGGCGTTTCCGGTCGCTCGGACAGCCAAAAGGTATCCTGCTCAAGCACCTGTATCCGATCCTGCCGGTAGAAGATCGGCGTAAACTCCCCGGCCTCCCGGCCGTCGAGACGGCCGGCGCCGAACCAGGCATACCTCGCAAGCCCCGCATGCAGATCCTCGATCTGCCCCCTGACGGGTTCCTGCAGCCCCGCCACGTCAGTCCCGTAGCCCTGGATCACGCGGATCACCGGCCCATAGCGCCGCTCCCAGGCGTGCTCCCCGTCCTGCCCGCCCGGACAGCGCACGTTGAACGACATGACGCGGAGAGCGCGGTTATCGGGCATGCGCATCTGCACTGACAAGAACGGACGGTTCCATGGGGCACGTTGCCGTCGTGCCGGCGTCACCCTAGAATTTCGATAAACATTTCGGTTGGACCAATCTTAGTCGAGGAGACGCTGTCGATGGCTCGCACACCTTCCACCATGCTGGATCTCGGTACCCGCGCCCCCGATTTCGCCCTGCCGGACGCGGTAACACAACAGATCGTTTCCCTGGGCGATTTCGACGACAAGCCGGCACTGCTGGTGGCCTTCATCTGCAACCACTGCCCCTACGTCAAACACATCCGGGAAGCGTTCGCCCGTTTCGTACGCGAGTACCAGCCCAAGGGTCTTGCGGTGGTGGGCATCAGTGCCAACGACGCTGCCGCCTACCCCGACGACAGCCCCGCCAAAATGGCGGAAGAGGCGAAAAATCACGGCTACGCCTTCCCGTACCTCTACGACGAGAGCCAGGAAATAGCCAAGGCGTATCGGGCGGCCTGCACTCCCGATTTCTTCCTGTTCGACCGGGAGCGAAAACTCGTTTACCGCGGACAGTTCGACGACAGCCGGCCAGGCAACGATATTCCCGTGACCGGCAATGACATGCGGGCGGCCGTGGAGGCGGTGCTGGCCGGCCAGCCGGTCCCCGTCGAGCAGAAGCCGAGTCTGGGCTGCAATATCAAATGGCGGCCAGGCAACGAACCCGACTATTACGGCTGACGGCCCGGCCACTTAAGGAAAATCAGGAAAACCGCACCGGCAAGCGCCGGGCATGACGCAGGTTTGTGTGAAGCGTCCCGTTTCTTGCTTTCCGTTGGTGCACGACAGCCTGCATTGAAGTAACATCCGCGCGCAAGAGCATGTGGATTCCGCCGTGCTTTCCGCTCTTTTGCGGGCTTGCCCTGCCGGGCACGGACAGGGTGCGCGGAGGCCAGCGAATAAAGCTAACCAGAGAACCATGACCTCGAAACACCTTTTCTCCCGCGTGTGCCGCTGGCGTCCCGTTCAGCCCTTGCCCGGGCTGCTCCTGCTGGCGGCGCTGCTCGGCGCGTCGGCCCAGGCGGAAACGCTGCCATTGCCGACGCCCGACGTCGATATCGTCGGAGAGATCCGCACCACGACTTCCCGCCACGAGGATACGCTGGTGGATATCGCACGCCGTCACGGCCTGGGCTATGAGGAGATCGTCCAGGCCAATCCCGGCGTTGACCCTTGGCTGCCGGGAGAAGGCACGGCGATCATGCTGCCTACGCAATACATCCTCCCCGATGCGCCGCGGGACGGCATCGTGATCAACGTGCCGGAGATGCGTCTGTACTATTACCCCAAGCTCCGCAAGGGAGAAGAGCCGCGAGTGATCACCTACCCCATCGGAGTCGGCCGCATGGACTGGGCCACTCCCTTGGGCACCACCAAAATCGTTGGCAAGCTGGAAAAACCGTCCTGGTATCCGCCGGAATCCATTCGCAAGGAGCATGCCGAGAAGGGCGACATCCTTCCCAGGGTCGTCCCGCCGGGCCCGGACAATCCGCTCGGCGAATACTCCTTGCGCCTGGACATCCCCGGGTATCTCATCCACGGCACCAACCGCGCCTACGGCATCGGCATGCGGGTGACCCATGGCTGCATGCGGCTCTATCCGGAAAACATCGAGGCCTTGTTCAAGGCGGTGCCGGTGGGCACGCCGGTACACATCATCGACCAGCCGTTCAAGTCGGGGTGGCACGACGGCGTCCTGTACCTGGAGGCGCACCCGCCGCTGGAGGAAAGCGCCGCGCCCAACGACCTCACGCCGTCGGTACGCGCAATCCTGGCAGTACAGCACAAGGGCAATGCCGAGATCGACTGGGACAAGGCCATGGACGTTGCGGTCGAGCAGCGGGGCATCCCCGTTCCCATCTCCGTAATGCCCCAGAACCAAACCGCGCCTTCCAACCCGCGTCCGGTCGTGCAAGGGAGGTTCTAAAAAGGCCGTCGTGGGGCCGCTGCGCCAGCGCAGGATAACCGCGGACACGGCCACGTCCCGCGCCTGACGGCGGGCAATAAAAAACCCGCAGCCGCCGAAGCGGCTGCGGGTTTTTGCGTCACATGACAGCGATTACTTCTGCATGGCCTTCTTGAACATGCGATCCAGGCTCTCGCGCGTCTGGTCGCAGCACTGCTGGGCAGCCTGGGCGGCCTCCATCGCGGCGTCGGCCTTCCTGGAAGCCTCGGCGGCCATCTGCTCGGCCTTCGCAGCGCGATCGGCGGCAGCCTGGGCCTGGGCCGCAGCGTCAGCGATGTCCTTGTTCACCCGCTCGGCGTCCACGGTAGCGCAACCCGCAGCCAAGCCCATGGCCAGAGCGATTGCAGAGACCTTGGCAACATTGGCAATCATCTTGTACATCATCTGTCTCCAATTTTTCTGAATTAAAAATCCGAACCGTAAACTCGCCACGTACAAAGTCTTAAAAGCGTTATTATTTTAAGCACGTCGCGTGACGCTTTCCAATAATTGGACTGACATATTTTTCACAGCGCCCCTCCCCTGCCGGACCTGACGACCATTCCGAACGACCAAATCCGCTCCAAAACCATTCCCGCCCATCCTGCGGGGTTCCCGTCAACCGGCGTTTTCACGGGCCTGATCCGTCCAGCCAATCACGGCTCGCCGATGAGCAACCGCCCGTCGGGGAGATAGCGGTGCGGCGGGATCTCCAGGTTGCGATAGGCCTCCTGGCCCTCGTACACCCGGCCCGCGAAATCGTAGCGCGACCCGCGGCAGCGGTCGCGGAAACCGCCGGGCCAGCCGCCGTGGGGGTCGCCCTGGGGTACGAATTCGAGCTCGCATCCAAGATCGGTGCCGTGGGCGATGGCCACGAAATATTCCGGCCGCAGCGAGCGGTGCGGATTGCGTGCCGCGTCGGGCTGGCGCGACCGCTTCGACTCCGGATCGAGCAGTCCGTCGCCGTTCTGCACCGTGCGGAGCATGTCCGGCGTGCGATGCAGCACCAACACCCGCCGCCGGTTCCAGTGATCGAACCGTATCTCGCCCGGCGCCAGGCTGCGCAGATCGAGGGCGAGCGGCTCGATCCGCTCCGCCTCGGTGGAGAACAGACTGGACAGCAGTACGAGGCCCACGACAGCCAGGCCGGCCAGCGCCATGAGCTTGACGGGCACCCGCAGCCACACGCGGCGCGGCGCCTCGGGCGGACGGGTCCTGATCATCGCGTGTCGCTCAGCCATCGCCCCGGAGTCGCGGCAGCGCGAACTCCCTCAGGCCCCGCAGCACTTCTTGTACTTCTTGCCGCTGCCGCAGGAGCAGGGATCGTTCCGGCCGGGGCGCGGTGTCTCGTTCATCACCTGATTTGGATTCACCACCCGGCCGTTGAGGTAATACCAAACCCCTTTCTCCTTGCGAAAACGGCTTACTTCCCGGATCTGGCCGTCCTGGTCTTGCAGGCGATAACGGGCCACGAACTCCACCGTGCCTTCGGTATCCTCCGCGCCGCCCGCTTCCGTGGCCTTGATCTCCAGCCCGACCCATTCCAGCTCGCCGGCATTCATCCGCTGTATCCGCTTCGCGTCCAGCCCCTTGGAGGGATGCCAAGTCCGGGCCAGATATTCCATGTCGTTCCGGGCATAGGCGGTATAGC
>Ga0265294_10005624_pt1 | contig 15269 bp, 11 predicted proteins | sample MunlanPumphouse3_FD_192504 | JGI IMG/M metagenome (GOLD analysis project Ga0265294, IMG submission 192504) | Groundwater microbial communities from a municipal landfill in Southern Ontario, Canada - Pumphouse #3 | ecosystem: Environmental > Aquatic > Deep subsurface > Groundwater | place... | reverse complement strand
CCACCCGGGAGATCAGGGCGCTGTTGGGGGCGGTAGCCAGGATCACGCGCGCCCCGCCCAGCGCGTTCAGGGCTTCGGCCTCGTTCTCAACGGAAGTATCGACGTAGTGATGCGCCCCGAGCGCAGTCGCCAGTTCGCGCTTCTCGGGACCGCGGGACAGGGCGACGGTCCGAAAGCCCATGTGGCGGCAGAATTGCAGGGCCAGATGCCCCAGCCCTCCAATGCCTTGAACCGCGACCAGGTCGCCCGCGCGCGCGCCGCTGTGACGCAGGGCATTGTAAGTGGTGATGCCGGCGCAGAGCAGCGGTGCGGCGTCGGCCGACTCCAGCCCGTCGGGAACGAGCGCCAGGGCCTCCTGCGGAGCGGTCATGTACTCGGCGTAGCCGCCGTCAAAGGTGATGCCCGTGACCTTGGCGTTGCTGCAGTTGATGAAGTCGCCGCGCCGGCAGGGCTCGCAGCGGAAGCAATGGCCGCCGTGCCAGCCCACGCCCACGCGCTTGTCTCGCCATGCCTCCGACACGCCGCTGCCGAGCGCCTGCACCCGGCCGACGACTTCGTGGCCGGGCACGCGCGGGTACGCCACCGGCATGAGGCCATCTTTGACAAATGCATCGCTGTGGCAGATGCCGCAGGCTTCGACCTTGATCAACACCTCGCCGGGACCGGGCTCGGGAATGGGAAGCTCCACCGGCTCCAGCTCGCCGCCGGCTTTCTTGACCTGAACCGCCCTCATGCTGGCCATGGGTATTCCTCCTGGATACGGTTAGGGATCGATTCGATGGTGAAGATGGACAGCGATGCGGCCGGATTACGCTATGTCAACCCGACCCAAGCTCGCCGCGCGCCTATCATTTCATTGTAGTGTTCCGTCGGAGCGGTCCGGTTCCAACACCATGGAGGCGCGAATCTCTTCTGTCGGTACGTACCGGTCATCTGTTGCTGCCCGCCGCGCAGTCCGTTTCACGCGAACTTGATGCGCAACGGAGGAATCATGCCCTACTCAACCACTTCCAAACCCGCTGCCGATACCGATCAGTGGCCGGCCCTGCCTTTTCGAGACTGGAAAGACACCTACGCGACGCTCCACATGTGGAGCCAGATCGTGGGCAAGATCCGGCTCGTCCAGACGCCCTGGGTCAATCACTCCTGGCATACGACCCTCTACCTCACGGCGCGCGGCCTGACGACCTCACCGATCCCCTACGAAACGCGGACATTTCAGATCGACTTCGATTTCATCGACCACAAGCTCCTGATCCAGTCCAGCGACGGCAGGAGCAGGACAATACCGCTGGCCCCGCGCTCGGTGGCGGATTTTTACCTGGAGCTGATTGCAAAATTGGCGGAATTGAACCTCGACATAAAGATTCACACCACGCCCAACGAGGTGGTAGACGCCATCCCGTTCGAGCAGGACCACGAACACGCGACGTATGAGCCCGACCACGCCAATCGCTTCTGGCGCGCGCTGGTGCAGGCCGATCGGGTGTTCAAGCAGTTCCGTGCCCGCTTCATCGGCAAGTGCAGCCCCGTGCATTTTTTCTGGGGGAGCTTCGATCTGGCCGTCACGCGCTTCTCCGGGCGGCGGGCACCGCAACACCCCGGCGGCGTGCCTCATCTGCCGGACTGGGTCGTGCGCGAGGCATACTCGCATGAAGTGAGCAGTTGCGGGTTCTGGCCGGGAAGCGAACAGGTTCCGCAAGCGGTGTTCTATGCCTATGCGTACCCCGAACCCGACGGGTTTCGCGCGGCGAACGTCGCTCCTGGCGGGGCGGCATACGATACGCAGCTCAGGGAATTCATCCTTCCCTATGACGACGTTCGCCAAGCGGCAGCGCCCGACGCGGCACTGCTCGAATTCCTGCAAAGCAGCTATGAGGCGGCGGCCGATCTCGGCGCCTGGGATCGTGCGGCGCTGGAGCGGGCCGAACCGGCGTGGCCGCGCATGAGGCACTGAAGAGACGCGGCACGGCGAGTCCGGATTCACGCCTGTTCTCGCAGGCTGCGCCTTCCGCTGCTTGCTATTGTTAGGTACGGCGCACCGGGCGCGGTTGCGGGTCGGCTCCGAGGGCACTGCTCCACCGGCAAAGCAGCCAACACCCGCGCTGCCTGGCACGCGGGGGCATTGCGGTGGACAATAGCCACCTTGTCAGGCTTGAAGGACGATCATGTCGGCAGCGGCGTATGACATCGTCATCATCGGGGCCGGCCACAACGGGCTGGTGGCCGCCGCCTATCTCGCCCGCGCCGGTCAGCGGGTGCTGGTGCTGGAGCGGCGCGAGGTGTTGGGCGGCGCCTGCGTCACCGAAGAAATCTGGCCAGGATTCAAGGTCTCGACGGCGGCCTACGTGAGCAGCCTGCTGCGTCCGCGCATCATCCGGGAGCTGGAGCTGCGCCGCCACGGCCTGGAACTCCTGCCGCGTGACCCGTCCTCATTCACGCCCTTTCAGGACGGCCGCTATCTGCTGCTCGGACCGGATCGTGACTTCAACCGCCGCGAGGTGGCGAAGTTCTCCGAACGCGATGCCGAGGCGCTGCCGCGTTATGAAGCAATGCTGGCGCGCGTCGCGGATTTCATCGAACCGACCTTGGAGATGACGCCGCCCGATCCCTGGTCGCGGCGTCCGCGCGATCTCTATCAACTCGCGCTGCTCGGCTGGCGGTTTCTGCGGCTTGGCCGCCACGGGCCGCGCGCCATCGAGATACTCACCGGCGCCGCGCGCGCGATCCTCGACCGCTGGTTCGAATCGGAACAGCTCAAGGCCACGCTGGCCACCGATGCGGTGATCGGCGCCTTCGCCGCGCCCTCCATGCCCGGCACCGCCTACGTGCTGTTCCATCACGTGATGGGCGAGTGCAACGGGGCGCGCGGGGTGTGGTGCTACGTACGCGGCGGCATGGGCGGCATCCCCCAGGCCCTGGCCGCGGCCGCCCGGGCGGCAGGCGCGGAGCTACGCCTCGCCTCCCCCGTGGCGCGCATCCTGGTCAAGGAAGGGCGCGCCACCGGCGTGGCGTTGGAGGACGGCACCGAGATCGCCGCCGCGCGCGTCGTCTCCAACGCCGACGCCCACGTGACCTTCCTTCGACTACTGGAGGCGCGGCATCTGCCCGCCGCGTTCCTGGAGGAGATCCGTGCCATCGACTACAACAGCCCCGCGCTCAAGATCAACCTCGCGCTGAGCGAGCTGCCGGACTTCACCGCACTGCCGGGCACGGATCCCGGCCCGCAGCACCGCGGCACGATCCACATCGCCCCCACCCTGGACTACATCGAGCGCGCCTACGACGACGCCAAGTACGGCCGGCCCTCGGAGCGCCCGATGCTGGAGTGCACCATCCCGTCGGTGGTGGACCCCACGGTCGCGCCGCCCGGCCGGCACCTGATGCAGATGTTCGTGCAGTACGCCCCCACGCGGCTGCGCGAGGGGAACTGGGACGACATCAAGGAGCAGTTCGCCGACCGCTGCCTGGACGTGCTCGCCGAATACGCGCCCAACATCAAGAGCGCCGTGATCGCGCGCCAGGTGCTCTCGCCCCTGGATCTGGAACGGCAATTCGGCCTCACCGGCGGCAACATCTTCCAGGGCGCCATGACCCTCGACCGGCTCTTCTTGCTGCGTCCGGTGGCCGGCTACGCCGATTACCGCACGCCCATCGCCGGACTCTATCTATGCGGAGCGGCAACCCACCCGGGCGGCGGCGTCATGGGGGCATGCGGCTACAACGCGGCACGCGAGATATTGCGGGACGTGCGGCGCGAGGCCAGGAAAAGGCCCCGTTAGCCGGGCATGGCTGCCTCGACGCCGTTCAAAAAGGCGTTTGACTTGAAAGTTGCGCTGCCGGCGACACGCCCCGCGCTTATCCGCCAACCCTCTGGCCCAGGCGTATTCGCACGGCGTCGGCGCTACGCCACCACTCCCTTCGCCAGGCTCGCCTCCAGCCGCCGGCGCAAGGCGTCGAGGTGCGCCTGCAGCACGGCCGCATCGCTCCCGTCCAGCGCGGCCTGCTCCAGCACGCGGGCGCTGGCGGCCACGTCATCGATGTAGCAGGTGGCCGCCGCCCCGGCGATCTTGTGGGCGAGCTGGCGCACCGTGTCGGTGTCGTCGGCCGAGAGCGCAGCAAGTGCGGTCGCATACTCGTGCGCCCGCTCCCAGAACATCTCCTGCAACGCCAGACGCAGCGCATCCGTACGTTCGGACTGGACCGCCCCGTGGCCCAAGACCGACAGCCGGTTGTCCGACCGCAACAGACGGTACAGGGTATCGAGCAGCAGGCGTTCCGATACGGGTTTGGTGATCACTTCGTCCATGCCGGCGGCAAGAGCCGCCTCCCGCGTTTCGGGCAGCGCATTGGCGGTGACGGCCACGATGGGAATGGTGATCCCCGCTTGGCGGATGGCGGCAGTTGCCTCTCGCCCATCCATCCCGGGCATGTGCAGGTCCATCAGCACCGCATCCAGGGGCGGCGTCTGACCCGTCACTCGCTGTACCGCTTCGAAGCCGCTGTCTGCCTCGTGGAGGGTGGGGCCGTAGATGGCGAGCAGCTCCATGAGATAACGGCGATTGAGCGCGTTGTCGTCCACGATCAGCAGCGACAGGCCGGCAAGCACCTTCCGATGCACGCCGGGGGCCGCCCGTGGCGCCCCGCCGGCGGCACCCACCGCACCCAACAGCGCCGCCCGCAGGACCTTGAGTTGCAGGGGCGCGCCGATTACTGCCCTGGCCCCGGCGCTGCGCAACACCTCGGCCTCCGGCGCATCCGGGTGCAGACCGAATACCAGCGCTTGCCGGCCGGCCTGCACCACGGCCTCCACGTTCCGGCGTGTCTGCCGCAGGCTTTGCCACTGCAACGCCACCAGATCCGGCCGCCCCCAGGCAGTCCCCTCACCCAACCCCTCCAGGGTGGCGGCCGCGCTGGCCTCGATACCGAGATCGGCGAGGTGCGCCTGGATGCTTTGGCGGAACGACAGGCGCTCGCCGACCACCGCCACCCGCAGCGCGGCGAGCGGGGCCGCATCGTCCGTCGCCAAGGCTTCTTTGTGACGCTCCACCGGGACCGTAAACCAGAAGCAGGCACCGCGGCCGACCCCCTCGCTGTGCACGCCGATCTCCCCGCCCATCAATTCCACCAATCCCTTGCAGATGGCCAACCCCAGCCCGGTGCCCTCATGGGCGCGGGCCATGGAGCTGTCCAGTTGCTCGAAGGCCTGGAACAGCCGCGCCTGATCCGCGGACGCGATCCCCTGGCCGGTGTCCTGCACCTCGAAGCGCAGTTCCAGCGCGTCATCGTGCTCCCGTTCCAGCGTCACGCGCAACACCACGCCACCCGCACGGGTGAACTTGATGGCGTTGCCCACCAGATTGGTGAGGACCTGATGCAGGTGGACACGATCCCCGAACAGTTCGCGCGGCACGTCGACAAAGGCCACCACGTCGATGTAAAGCTCTTTGGCCTTCGCTTGTGGATACAGCTCGCCCGCCACGTTGTCGAGCAACTCGGTGAGATTGAACCGCTCGACCGCGCGCGCCGTCTTGCCCGCCTCGATGCGCGCCAGGTCGAGCACGTCGTTGACCAGCTCCAGCAGGTTGGTGGAGGCCACCGCCACGCCGTCGAGATAACCGTGCGCGTTCGCGGGCAACAGGTGTTCGTAGCGACGCAGCAGCCGGGTGAATCCCGCGATACTGTTCAACGGGGTGCGGATCTCATGGCTCATGTTCGCGAGAAAAGCGGACTTGGCGCGGGTAGCCGCCTCCGCCGCCTCGCGGGCGGCTGCGAGCGCCTCGTTCTGGCGGACGAGTTCGGAGTTGGCCCGGGCGTAGTCCTCGGTGGCGGTCCTGACCATCGCTTCGAGGTTGTCGCGTCCCGCCTGCAGCGCTTCGGCCATACGGTTGATGCCGCGTTCGAGGTCGGCCAGTTCGTTTCGCGCCGTCAGCGGCACGCGCGTGTTCAATTCCCCCGCCTCGATCGCGCGCACCGCGGCAATGATGCGGTTAAGCGGGTTGCCGATGGTGCGACTGACCCGAACGGAGGCGATCCATGCCAGAGCGACCAGCAGCAGCATGATGCCGGTCGAGTAAATGATCGCGGTGTACTGGGCGCGCTGCGTGAGCCGCGTATCCAGCACCACGGTGGCGTGGCCGATCTTCCTGTTCACCCGTGCGCCCGACAGGGTATCGACCCAGGTATAGATCATCCTTTCGATGACCAGCGAGTCCTCGGGGGCAAGCTGCGCACCGTCGTTGATGTCGACCAGGACGTTGCCGTTCACGTCCCTGATGGTCACGCGCTCCACGTTGTCGCTCTCCAGCACCCGCTCGGCGGTCTGTTGGAGACTGGCGAGGTCCGACGCCACCAGACCGTATTCACTTGCGATCGCCAAGTAGCGCGCTACCGACACCCCGCTTTCCTGCAAAGCCTCGTCCAGCAGCAGGTGCCGGCTCACCGCAAGGTACGCGGTACCGAGCACCGCCATGGTGAGCAGGGGTACGATGGCGATGAGCAGGATCTGCGAGCGGATGCGGCGAAGGCTCATGGGACCTCATGTCTCGGCCTCGAATCAATCGATGCAACGTACACCGATTACCAAGGGGGACACAACCCATGGACGAGCCAGCAGAAACTCCGGAACCGGGCTGTTGCGCACGGGTCTGGCAAAGAGGCGGCGCGCGGCGGCCGCTGATGTACTTGGCAGGAAATGGGTTTACGGGGAACGCGCCTTCCCGCGCGTCTTGGCAAGGGCTGCAGAGGAGGCGTCGGCGCAAAACCTCGTCAATGCGCGAACCGGCAAGCCGGTCGACCATCAGGCAACGGCCCGGGCAGGGCAGGGCACTGCCCCGCCCGGGCCGCGCTGCGCCCGGTGCGATTACTCCTTGGTGCGGAAGCTGTCGTGGCAGCTCTTGCAGGTCTCGCCGACCTTGCCGAACTGGGCGCGGATGGCGTCGATGTCGCCGCTGGCGGCAACCTTCGCCAGCTCGTTCGCTTCCTTATTGAAGGCGAGGGCGACCTTCTTGACCTCCTCGGGCTTCTGGAAGAAATCGGCCTTGGTGCGGGTCGGCTTCCAGCCCGTGCCGGTTTCCGTGCCCGGCGCGTAGAGCGCGCCCATGCCGGAATTGGCAATGGCGGCGATCACGTTGGCGGCGGCGATGACCTGCTCCTTGTTGAAGGAGGCGGGGTTGTCGATCACCTGGCTCTTGATCTTGCCCATGTTCCACGCCATGAAGTCATAGCCCGACTGGCGGTGCTTGATGAGGTCTTCAGGGCCGGCGGCCTGGACGGACGTGGCAGCGGCGACACCGGCGAGCGTGAGGGCGAGGATCAGTTTGTGTTTCATGCGATAGTCTCCTTGTTTACTGCAGATAAAAAAGCAAGACCCTATTTAACGATTGGTAAACCAGATGGAAAAGATGAATATATCGGCTGATCTTATCGAACGAATCGATACATACCCGAGACGCTCCACATTATCCTGGAGCGGTGACGGACGCTGATCGCCTGGTGGAGGCGGGCGGCTACGCCCAGGCAGCGGCGCAGCTTCACAAGGGCCAGCCGTCCGTCACCTACGCCGGGCACGGTTTCGTTACCAGTCCGGCACCGCACCGGCTGGCGGCGGCTCCGGGGGCGCAGGAGCCAGGGCGGTCACCCCGATCACCGCCGCGACCGCCAGGGCCACGGCAACCAGCGCGGCCTTCCAGCCGCCCCCGCGCAGGGGCTCGTTCAACGCCTCGGGGGCCTCGGCAATGCCGGTCAGCATGGGCTTCACCAGGTTCTTCTTCATGACGACCTGGTAAAAGATGATTGCCGCGACGTGCAGGCCGATCAAGGCAAGCAGCACGTTGCCGAGCAGCCGGTGAAGGCCGGTCAGCGTATCGCTCAGATCCTTGCCGACAAGGGGGTACAGCGGCCCCTGGAAGGCGATGTCGTCGGTGGTGAACAGGCCGGTGACGACCTGCAGCGCCAACACCCCCAGCAGCGCAAAGACCGAGAGCGCTCCCAGCGGGTTGTGCCCAAGGCCATTCCATTCACCCTTGAGATAGGCGCGCAGCCGGCCCGGGGTGGGCACAAACGCCGCGAACCGTGCGTAGGTCGAGCCGATCACGCCCCACACCAGCCGGAACACCAGCAGCCCCAGGACCAGCAGTCCGATCTGTCCGTGCCGGTCGATCCACAGGCCGCCCACATTGCCGGAAATGATCAGCGCCGCCACGGCTGCCACCAGCACCCAGTGGAACAGACGCAGCGGGAGGTCCCAAACCCTGACCGCCACTCTGCGGTATTCGCGACCACTCAGGGGCGACACCTTATCGGAAACCGGTTCAGACATGCGACCCTCCATTCAGATAGCCCGAAGCACTCCAACAAAGCAATGAAGCATAAAACCTTATTAATTAAAGCGGCAATGATACTTCTCACTCATGCCGCAACGCCTCGATCGGATCGAGTTGCGCGGCCCGGCGCGCCGGGAAGTAGCCGAACACGACCCCGATGACCACCGCAAACAGGAACGACAGCAGATTGATGCCCGGGTTGAACACGTAGGGCACGTTCATCACCTTCGCGAGCCCGATGGAAGCACCCGTCGCCAGAACGATGCCCACCACCCCGCCGAGGGCGGCCAGTACGATGGCCTCGATCAGGAACTGAAGCAGCACTTCACGCTCCAGCGCCCCGATGGCGAGCCGGATGCCGATCTCGCGGGTGCGCTCGGTGACCGACACCAGCATGATGTTCATGATGCCGATCCCGCCCACCAGCAGACTGACGCCGGCGACCGCACCCAGCAGCATGGTGAGGACGCGGGTCGTGCTCGACAGGGTGTTGGCGATCTGCCGGGTATCGAGGACGGAGAAGTTGTCCTCCTCGTTCCCCGCGATGTTACGCCGTTCCCGCAATAAATCGGTGAGCTGCTTCATGACGCGGTCGACCGACACGCCGTCCTTGACCGCGATATGGAGCATGCTCACGTCCTGGTTGCCGGTCAGGCGCCGCTGCACGGTGCGCAGGGGCATGACGATGGTGTCGTCCTGATCCATGCCCATCGCTCCCTGGCCCTTGCTTTGCAGCAGGCCGATGACCTCACAGGCGAACTGCTTGACGCGAATCGAGCTGCCCAGCGGGCTGCGGGTGCCGAACAGCTCGCGCCGCACGGTCTCGCCGATCACGCACACGGCCTTGCCGGCACGTTCCTCCGTCTCGTTGAAGATCCGGCCGCCGGCCAGCGTCCAGTTGCGCGCCTGGAAATAGGCGCTGGTGGTGCCGGTAATGGTGGTCGACCAGTTGTTGGCCTGATGCACCACCGTGACGTTCCTGCCCACGGAGGGAGCCACCGCCTCGAGCCCGCCGATCTGCTGCGCGATCGCCTCGGCATCGGCGAGCTTGAAGGGGGCCGCCCCGGCGGCATCACGCCCCGGCCCCAGGCGCTGGCCGGGGCGCACCATGATGAGATTGCTGCCCAGGCTGGCGATCTGGTCCGACACCGCCTTGGTCGCGCCGTTGCCCAGCGCCACCATGGTAATCACCGCGCTCACGCCGATGACGATGCCCAGGATGGTGAGAAACGAACGCAGCAGGTTGCGCCGTATCTCGCGTATGGCCAGCAGCAGGGTGTTCCACAGCATCAGGCGTGCTCCTCATTGCGCGTGTCGCTCTCCACCCGGCCGTCCACGAAGCGCACCACGCGTTGCGCATAGGCGGCCATATCCGGCTCATGGGTGACCATGAGGATGGTGATGCCGTGCTCCCGGTTGAGGTTGACGAGCAATTGCATGACCTCATGGCTGGTCTTGGTGTCCAGGTTGCCCGTGGGCTCGTCGGCCAGCAGGACGATGGGATCGGTTACCAGGGCGCGGGCGATGGCGACCCGTTGCTGCTGGCCGCCGGAGAGTTCCGCCGGCGTGTGGTGCTCCCACCCCGCGAGCCCCACGGAGGCCAGCGCGGCGCGTGCCGCGGCACGGCGCTGGGCCGCGGGCACGCCGCGATAGAGCAGCGGCAGTTCCACGTTCTCCAGCGCGGAGGTTCGCGCCAGCAGGTTGAAGCCCTGGAACACGAAACCGAGGAAATGGCGCCGGATCAGGGCGCGCTCGTTGCGCCCGAGCCGCTCCACGTGCATGCCCTGAAACAGATAGGCCCCGCTGGTGGGCACATCGAGACAGCCGAGGATATTCATCACGGTGGACTTGCCGGACCCGCTCGGCCCCATCACCGCCACGAACTCACCCTCATTGATGGCCAGATCCACCCCGCGCAGGGCCTGGAACGCCGCCTGACCCTGGCCGTAGGTCTTGGTCACACGCTCCAACCGAATCAGCTCAGCCACCGCGGTGCCCCCTGGTGTTGAAAAATCGCGCCTCCATCACGGCGCCCCGCTGCTGTCGGTGATCACCGCCATGCCCTCCTGCAGCTCGCCGCTGACGATTTCGGTGTAGCGGCCGTCGCTGGCGCCCGTCACCACTGTCACCGGCACCGGCTGCCCGTCGCGCAGGATCCAGACCCGGCGGCCCTCGCCATTCCCGCCGCCGGCCGGGCGCGCGGCCATGCGGCGCATAGGCGGCCGGGGCATCAGGCTGCCGACGAAGCCTGGCCCCTGGTTGGCGTTGGAAGGCGGCGGGCTGTAGCGCAGCGCAGCGCTCGGCACCAGCAGCACGTTCTCGCGCTGCGCCGTGACGATCTCGGCCGTCGCGGTCATGCCGGGGCGCAGGCTGAGATCGCTGTTGTCGACCTGTAGCAAGGTGGGATAGGAGACCACGTTGTCCTTGATCTGGGAGCCGTAGCTCACCCGCTTAATGGAAGCCGGATACTTGCGGTCAGGGTAGGCATCGACGGTGAAGGTGGCGGATTGCCCCTCGCGCACCCGCCCCACGTCCGCCTCGTCCACATCCACCCGCAACTCCATCTGTGCCAAGTCCTCCGCCAGGGTCAGCAGTACCGGGGCCTGCAGCGAGGCCGCCACGGTCTGGCCCGGCTCCACTTGGCGCAGGAGCACGACGCCGTCGATGGGCGAGCGGATGTAGGCCTTGGACAGGTTGGTCTCGTCCGACTGGAGCGTGGCCTTGGCCTGGATGACGGCCGCTTGCGCCGCCGCCTCGTTGGCGATGGCCCGCTTCAGGACGGCCTCGGCGGTCTCAAGCTCAGCCTTCGAGGGCACCTTGCCGCCGGAGAGTTCAGCCACCTGCCGGAGCCGCGTAAGATTGGCGCGCGCCTCCTCGACGGTGGCCTGCATCTGTTGCACCTGGGCCTCGGCGGCGACCACCGCCGCCCGGGATTTGGCCACCTGGTCCTCAAGCTTGGAGGTGTCCAGGCGCGCCAGGACCTGGCCCTTGGTCACCTGATCGTTGTCATCCACCAGAACCGCCTCGACGATGCCCGACAGCTCGCTGCCCACGTCCACCTGGTTGATGGGCTGCAGGGTGCCGGTGGCCGACACGGTGACCGTCAGGTTGCCCCGCACCACCGGCTCGGTCTGGTAGCGCAGCGCGGCGGTGCCGCTATCCGGCCGCAGGAAGAAATAGGCGCCGACAGCCAGCAGGATCAGCGCCGCGGCGACGATCCAGCGGGTCTTCGCCCGACGGCTCGACGCGGATTGCTGGCCCAGCAGATCGGCAAGGCTTTTTTGTTGCTCTTTGGATGGCGAAGTCATGTTGTTCAACCTTGACCTTGGTTCTTTTCAGTGATGGCGGACTCGGAGGCGACCGGCCAGCCACCCCCGAGCGCCTTGTAGAGCCGAATGAGCGCTGATACCTGCTCCGCCTGCGCCGCAGCCAGGCTGTCCTCGATGCTCAGGACGCTGCGTTCGGTATCGAGCACCGTCTGGTAGTCGATCAGGCCGGAGGCGTAGCGCTGGCGGGCAAGCAGCGCCGCGTTGCGCGCCGACTCGGCGGCGCTGGCGAGGGCCGCTGCGCGCTGACCGCTGTTGGCCAGCGCGACCAGGGCGTTTTCCACCTCCTCCAGCGCCGTGAGGACGGCGGCCTCGTAATTTACCAGGGCCAGTTCCTGCACCGCGCTCTGGATTTCGATCTGCCGGCGCAGGCGTCCGCCATCGAAAATGGTGGCGAGCAGGTTGGCGGCCAGGGAGGTGGTGGCCGACTGGTCGCCGAGGGCGCTGAGGCTGAGCGCCTCCAGACCGATCGACCCGCTCAGGACAAGCCCCGGATAGCGGGCCGCGGTCCGCACGCCCACCCGAGCGGTCTCGGCGGCGAGGGAGCGTTCCGCCGCGCGCACGTCCGGGCGCTGGCGCAAGGTATCGGCCGGAATCCCCACCGCCACCCGCTCCGGCACCGCGGGCAGGGCGGCGGGCGCGGCCAGCGTCGCGTGCAGGCTGCCGGGCGCCTGTCCCAGCAGGATGGCGAGGCGGTGTTCCGCCTCGGCAAGCCCCGTCTCCAGCGCGTGGATCTGGGCCCGGGTCTGCTCGCGGTTGGCGCGCGACTGCTCCACCTCCAGGGAACTGGCCAATCCCGCCTGGGCGCGCCACTCGATGAGCTGCAGGGTTTCCGACTGGGTGGCGAGATTGCTTTGGGCGATGGATCGCCGCGCCTGGAATGCCCGCGCCTCCATGTAGTTGAGCGCCACCTCGGCCACCAGCGAGACCTGCGTGGCGTAAAGGCTCGCCTCGCTCGCCTCCAGATCGGCCTGGGCGGCCTCCACGCTGCGGCGCGTGCCGCCGAAGATATCCGGCTCCCAGGTCGCATCGAATGCGGCGCTGTACAGGGTACGCGTATCGTTGCCGTCGTCCAGGCGGCGGCCGGCAGCCGAGGCGCCGATGGTCGGGAACCACTCGGCCCCCGCCAACCCGCGCCGGGCGCGCGCCTCCCGCAGCCGGGCCTGGGCCGCGCGCAGATCGAGGTTGGACGCCAGGGCGCGCTCGACCAGGTCCGTCAGCACCGGATCGTTCAGGTTCCGCCACCACTGGGCGAGATCCCCCGCCTGGCGCGGGGCGGCACCGGCGTCGCTCTCCGCGGCGCGGTTCCAGGCGGACGGCACCGCCAGGTCGGGCGCCACGTAATCCGGTCCCACCGCCGCGCAGCCGCCTAACAAGAACAGTGCGCACAACACGGCTGCCGCGCGGCGCCCTCCCACGCGCGACCGAAGCCCCGGACAATTGGAATTGGAATGGTTCAACTCGATACCTTTTTGTTGTAAGTCGGGTCAAGCCACCAGGCCGTAACCCGACGAACAGCGATCATGTCGAGTTACGCTGCGCCAACCCGACCTACGCTTGGCACACCGTCGTAGATGCAGGTCGGGTTGGCCCGAGAGGGCGTAACCCGACAATGCGCAGGGTTACGCCGCACCACCCACCATCCGCCGCAGTGTATCATCCCTGTCCACCACCACGTGCTTCAGGGTGGCCAGCACGTGCACGCCGAGGAGCACCAGCAGCACCTTGCTCGCCACGACATGGACCACTTCGAGCGCCTCGTGCAGGACCGGCATCTTGCCGGTGAGGCTGGGAAGCTCGAACCAGCCGAACACGTCGATGGGCGCACCTGCGCTCCATACGATGAAGGGGCCGGTGACCATCAGGACCGCCAGCGTCAACAGCAACAGGCCGTGGACGGTGCGCGTCGCCAACTGCAGCACCGGAGGTTGGGGCAGCAGTTGCGGCGAGGTGACCGCCATGCGCCACCCGATGCGGAACAGCAGCGGCAGGAAGGCCAGCACGCCCACCGCCGAGTGCAGGCGCAGCCAATACATCTTCTCATCGCCCCGCGGCATGTCGTTGAAATAAAGCCCCACGCCCAGCAGGCCGATCACCAGCAGGGCGCCGAGCCAGTGGTTGATACGGGAAATAACCCCATACCCGTTCGGAGTGTCTAACAGGTTCATAACGTGTCACCTCGCGATCATGGGCCTTGCCTTCCGGTCGATTGTCCCCCTAAGAGCGCTCCGGGGAATTGATAATTGTCTACTTTCGGCTATGCCGTGAATCGCTATGCCGGTATGGATGCGGCTCGCGCCACGGCTCCACTCCCCCGCGCATCCCGGCGACCGCGCTCCGTCCCCTTGTGGAGAGGCCCGTCCTTGGGCCGATGCGCGTTACCAAGGTCTGATGCGACCCGTTGCGGCTCGGATGCCGCTCCTGCAGGAGGTGGCTACGCGCGGGTCCGTGCCATTACCAGCCGAAGCCGGGCCCGCGGCCGTGATGGGGGAAGCGGCGCGACTTGTAGCGAGCGGTATCCTTCAGCTTGGCGCGCTGCGCGTCGGTGAGAATCGTGTTCAACGCCGAGCGGATCTCCACCTGCTGCAGGATCATCGCGGTGACATGCTGCCCCTGCTTCTCCGCCAGCGGCCGGATCGCGGCCACGTCTGCCCCGTCACGCAGCGCATCCCACAGCGCGCGGCGATCGGCGCGCGACTGATCCATCTGCGCCCGCACCTTGTCGCGCAGGGCATCGAGCTGCGCGCGCTGCTCGGTGGTGAGATCGTCCAGGCGATAGGCGGCGCCCAGCATGCCCGGCCCGCCCCAGGGCGCAACACCCGGTCCGCAGCGGCCTCCATCGAATGCGGCCGCGGTTCCGACGCCAGCGGCCAACACGGTACCCAGCGCAAGGGCGGCAAAAATGTTGCGGCGTTTCATGTTTCACCTCCAGATGAACAAGTTCGGTCGTCGGCATTTAATCTACGCCGCAGGCAGATGAAGGTGGGTAGCGAACGCGCAAACAAATGCGAAGAAATGCAAAGGCGTAGGGCATCCCTCTTGCGAAAGCGGCGGAAGCGGTGAGAATGGCGCATCGGAGGTGAACCACATCATGCCGCGCATCCTGCTGGTCGACGACGATACCGAGCTTTGCGAACTGCTGGCCGAATACCTGACCACCGAAGGCTTCGAAGTGGCGGCGGTCCACGACGGACCCGCCGCCCTGGAGCGTGCGCCCAAAGAGCATTGGGACGCCGTGATCCTGGACGTGATGCTGCCGGGCATGAACGGGTTCGACGTGCTCAAACGCCTGCGGCCCGTGCTGGCAGCGCCGGTGCTGATGCTCACCGCCCGCGGCGAGGACACCGACACGGTGGTCGGCCTCGAACTCGGCGCCGACGATTACGTAGCCAAACCCTGCAGCCCACGGGTGCTGGTGGCACGGCTGCGCGCGCTGCTGCGCCGCCAAGCGGGTGAGTCTGCGCCCGCACCGATTCGTGTGGGGGACCTGGAACTGGACCCGGCGAGCCGTCGGGTGACGGTGGGCGGCAGGCCGGTGGAGCTGACCGGCGCGGAGTTCAATCTGCTGGCGCTGCTGGTGCGGGATGCAGGCCGGGTGGTGTCCAGGGACGTCCTGGCT
>Ga0265294_10005623_pt1 | contig 15270 bp, 10 predicted proteins | sample MunlanPumphouse3_FD_192504 | JGI IMG/M metagenome (GOLD analysis project Ga0265294, IMG submission 192504) | Groundwater microbial communities from a municipal landfill in Southern Ontario, Canada - Pumphouse #3 | ecosystem: Environmental > Aquatic > Deep subsurface > Groundwater | place... | reverse complement strand
CACCATGCCGGAATAGCGGGCGCGAACCAGTACGAGGACAGGGAGTCATGCATACCGAAGTGTTTCATAAGAACGAGTTGCTCGACAGAGAATCTCTGGATAAACTTCAGGCCATCCGTCTCAAAAACACTGTTTTTCAGGCCAGTCGGTCCAAGTTTTACCGGGATCAGCTGTATCATGCCGGGATCAAGGTTGCCGACATGCAGACCGTTGATGATGTGAGGCGGTTGCCCTTTACGACCAAGGAAATCCTGAGGACACAGTATCCCTATGGGATGCTGGCTCTGCCCGTGGAAAAGATGAACAGGATGCATGCATCCTCGGGCACCACAGGTTCTCCCACGGCTATTTTTTATACAAAAAACGATGTGGAAACATGGGGCGATCTTGTAGCGCGATGTATGTATTGCGTGGGTATCCGACCGAAGGATGTTTTTCAGAATATGTCCGGGTACGGATTGTTTACCGGTGGACTGGGCATTCATTACGGAGCTGAAAAACTTGGTTGCTGCACCATCCCTGCCGGTGCCGGAAACAGCAAACGGCAGATCAAACTGCTCAAAGATTTTCATGTTTCAGCTATTCATATTATTCCCTCGTATGCGCTGCATTTGGCAACGGTGTTCGACAAGCTGGGTATTGATCCCAAATCCTTGAATTTGCGTATTGCCATTGTGGGGGCAGAACCACACACCGAGGCTGTTCGCCAGCGCATTGAAGAAATTTATGGTATTAAGGCCTATAATTCGTACGGCCTTTCCGAAATGAACGGTCCCGGGGTTGCTTTCGAGTGTCCCGAACAAAATGGTATGCATATATGGGAAGATGCCTATCTTGCGGAAATTTTGGACCCCAAGACCCAGGAACCTCTGCCTGACGGGGAAATCGGTGAGCTTGTGATCACCACTCTCACCCGTGAGGGCATGCCGTTGCTCCGGTACCGAACCAAAGATCTAACTCGTTTCTTGCCGGGAGAATGTCCTTGTGGCCGTGTGCATCGTCGTCTGGACAGGATTCTGGGCCGGGTGGACGATATGATCATTCTCAAGGGCGTCAATATCTACCCCATGCAGATTGAGCGGGTACTCATGGAGATTCCCGAGGTGGGCCAGAATTATCTCATTGTTCTGGAGCGGGAAGGATATCTTGATCAGATGCGGGTTAAGGTGGAGGTTAAGGACGATTATTTTGTAGAAGATATGCGCGTTCTTAAAGGGTTGCAGCAGAAAATAGCCCGTCTTCTCAAAGATGAAATTCTGATTACCCCCCGGGTTGATCTGGTGGAACACAACACCTTGCCTACGTCTGAGGGCAAGGCCAAGAGGGTCGAGGACCACCGCGAGGATTAACGACGCGTTGATATTTGGAAAAGTAAAATCCGCATAAAGGAACCAAAGGGTTCCTTTATGCGGATTTTTTTGTGCCAGCGGGTATGGAAAGATGTATGGGTGCTGCAAATATTTTTGGCTCATCACAGATTGCAGCACCGAACAGGTCCCCCCACCCTGGTCAGGGCAGGGCAAGGGGCTGGTCGTATCATCGGTCATTTCCTTTATCCATTCTTTCTTATTTCTTCCATCATATTACCCACACTTTCCTCCCCTGCAGCAATGGCCTCCTTGGCCAGATGAACATCCAGAAAACTGATCTGCTCGGTATTCGGACGCAGCAAAATATCCGGAGGGTCTTTGGCCAGGCGGCTTTCCTTGAGGGCATTTTCCATAATATCAAAGGTATTGGAGATGACCTCAAAGAGAGATATTTCCGGTTTCGGGTCCCCTCTGTGGCGTCGGCCTATTTTTTTAAAGAACTGGCTGGGAAAGAGATCGTGGCCTTCCAGGCGGGTGGCCCAGGATGCTAGAAAATTATTCTGGTTTAAAAAGGATGGCCCTGTCCGCGTTCTGCCCTTGATTTTATTTTTGATAAATTTTGAATTGACATCAACGGCAATAACCAGATCGGCACCCATGGCCCTGCAGGTATCCACAGGCAGTGGATTCACCAGGCCACCGTCCAGAAATATCCGTCCGTTGAACTGAGCCGGAGTAATGAAACCGGGTACGGCAATGGTCCCCCGTAAAGCTTCGCAAAGAGATCCGGTTGTTGCCACCACCTCCTCTCCGGTGCGGGCATCAGTCATAATCATGGCCAACGGAACGCGGCATTGTTCAAAAAGCGTATATTCCAAAAATGTTTTATGGAATTCAATAAGCTTGTTCCCTTCAATCAGACCGGAACGTGGCAGTACCGGGTCCAATATATTCAAGGTATCTTTGCGGGTCCATTGCCGGATGCGCCGGGTGTAGTCGTCCAGACGCCCTGCGGCATAGATGGCCCCGATAAGGGCTCCGATACTTGTTCCTGCAATGCAATACGGATGGATGCCCAGACCTGCCAGGGTTTGCAGCACGCCGATATGACTGAGCCCCCGGGCTGCGCCACTGCCCAGGGCAAGACCGATTTTTGCAGATACAAGATCGTTACGTGTGATCTGACGAAAAAATTTCATAACCGTATGTTGAGGGCTTGAGGTGAGGTATCTTTGGGGACCACGCGGACGGAAGAACTGGACGTCGGGGTTCTATGGGGTTGACGGATTTTTCAGATCAGATCTTCCCAGGAGTATCCCCAGCATGGCCAGCTTTTTCTGGATCACGGTTTCTCCCTTCCCTTGATGACTGACTTCTAGCATATTTCCTTGGACGTTCAGTTCGACATCCTGGTCTTTCAATATCTCGACCATTTTTGCAATTTTGTGCGCATGGTCACCTGTATTTTCTTCTCTGAATCGGAAAAAAATGTGATTTTTTGTTTTGTCCGCACCGCATACCGTGTCGATTTCCGCAAAGTCCTGGCCGAAATGTATCATCAGATGCAGGTAGGTTCTTGAAAGAATAGCATGTCCTTTCAGACGGGGATTGTCCATGTTCCAGTTTTCTGTAATCTCTTCTTCCGCTGGATTCAAAACCGATTCCAGACCAAACCACACTGCCCACATAGGGATGGACTTGATTTCATTGGGACCGATAGTACTGCGTCCCGCTGCTGTGGGGAAAAAACCATCGGCAAGGTTCAGAATGTTAAGATAGACCGGGGGCCATATGAGCGTTTTGGCCCCTTCGAGTCCAAGCCCTGATCTATTGACCAGGGCAAACATTTCTTCCACCCCCTTTTCCCGCGCAAAACATATCATATCGTACATGGACCTGCTCTTTTCAGGGAGCAACATGGTTGCTGATCCGGAGGACGGGAGTGTGCGCTGAGCAATAAAGGGCATCCCCCCGTCGAGTTGTTTTTTAGCCGAGGTTACGGGGGGATGTGCCGGAAGAATGCCAGTGATCCATATCCTGTTCCGAGTGTCCAGCATCCAGGTTATGGCTTGGGAACGGCCCAGAATATGCTTTATCTCCAGTTCATAGGTGGTCATTTTTTTTGTGTTGTGGGCCGTGATGTCTGTGGGCTCCGGCGGCGTGGTGGTGCTTGCGGGTTCATACGTGTCCGAGGGCTGGTGTTCACCGACTGTTTTATAAGGAGGGACACTGAAAACCATGGCGACCATGGGGATTTCGCTGTCGGCAAGGCATTGCTGGATTCTTTCCTTGATGGCTGCGGGATGGTATTTGAGCAAAATGGAATCTTTCCAGGCCTGGACCACGCCGGACGGGGTTAGTTCTGAGAGGCGGGCATGGTGTTTGTTCAGGGCGATGTTGCGGGATGTTCGAGGATCAGCATAAAGCTCCAGGCTCCTCCCTTTATGCATTATTTCCGATGCTGCGATCTCAATGGCATTGGCAACGGCTTCGGGGACATGAGCGGTGCGGATACATTCCTGGATCTGGTTCGCAATGGATGCCAGCTGCTGGGGGAGAGCGATATTAAGGGAGCAGAGCAGGCTGTTGATGGTTGGGCGTAGATTATTTGTCTCGATAAAATAATGGTAGGCACTGGATGAAATCACAAACCCCGGCGGAATGGGAATCTCGGAAGTCTGCATGACGGTGGCTAATGCCAGGGAACTGGCGTTGGAATGCAATGTATGGTTCGTAGCAGCGGACAGGGGAAAGATAAACGGAGGAGTAATGTCCGGATCTGGGATGCTGGTGGCCATGCGCATATAAAAACTGATTTTTGATACATAATCCATCAGGTCCATGAACCGGCGGGGGTTGATATGCTGGAGTTGCTCAAGCATTTCCCTCAGCTGCATATCCAGGGCAGTGGTCAGTTGGGATATCCGGGACGGGTCGACGTGAATGGCGCCCGTATGAATGGCTTCAAGAGAGGCAATGAGGTGCAGACAGTCTTCGTCTATGTCCATGAGTCTGCGGAATGCGTTGTATTTGGTGCGCAGGATGGCCCCCGGAGGGAATGTTTCGTATGTCCAATGCGTAAAGATCTGTCGGAAGCCCATGGTTCGTGCCTATTCGTTCTAAGAGTGAGTCGTCAGTGGATCGCGGAACAGAAATGCACGGAAGCTGTCCCACGTGGTTGCGGATTAGATGGCAAAGAACTGGTTTTGTTGTGGGTAGGCACAATAACTGGGATCGTTCTCTTGTATCGGTTCCAGGGGCAGTGTCACCTTGAAAACGCTTCCCGGTCCACGTTTTTCCGGGATGTCTTCACCGAGAAAATCGGCAGGCAGGGGGCTTGTTACCTCGATGGTTCCATTGTGATCCTTGATAATCCCGAAAGATACCGACAGGCCCAGGCCGGTGCCTTTCCCGGTCGGTTTGGTGCTGAAAAACGGGTCGAAAATGGAATTGATTTTTTGGGGAGAAATGCCGGACCCCGAGTCGGCGACCCATGCGGTGATGGTCATATGCTGGACATCAAGCAGGGTCTTGACTTTGATCACTCCGCCATATTCCAAGGCGTCCATGGCATTGGAAAGCAGGTTCATCCATACCTGTTTGAGTTTTTCCGGATCACCTTGAATAATGGGAAATCGATCATCCAGATCAGTAATGATTTCGATGCGCTCAAGTTTGAACGTATGGCGTACCAGATGGATGACTTCCATAATGGAATTGTTAAAGCACATGATGATTTTTTCACTATGGCTCTGACGGGAAAACCCGAGCATATCCGCCACAATCTTTTTACAGAAATGGGCCTGTTTGATGACGATATCCAGGTCCTTGTGGATGGTGCCCTCGAGGGGCACATCTTCCTGGATAAGTTGGGCATAGCCGAGGATGATTCCCAGGGGGGTATTTATTTCATGGGCTATGCCCCCGGCAAGTTTTCCCAATGACTGCATCTTTTGGGATTGGATCAGCTGGTCCTGGTAGCTCTTGAGGATGGTGGTATCCCTGGCTGTGGAGAGAACGCCGGTGATGCGCTGGTTTTCATCGCGCATGGGCAGGCGGATACTATGGAACTGGCGGCAGCCTGTACCGTCGTGCTCAGGCAGCAGCTGCTCCGTATTCAGCATTTTGCCTGTTTCGAGGATGTCTTCGGCTTGTTTAATCCTGGCTGTGGCGATTTCTTTGGGGAAAAGTTCAAAATCGGTGCTGCCGATAATGGCTTGTTCCGGTTTGCCGATAAAATGAGCAAAGGCCGTGTTTAAGGCGATATATCGATGGTCGGGTCCCGTGAGGGCAATATGGTCCGGGGAAACATTTAAAATGGTCCGCAACAATTTTTGCTGGTGGGCCATGTCTTTTTCTGCCTTTTGCAAATCCTCGATATGCGAACGCATGGTCAAGGCCATGATGTCAAAGGTTTCCATGAGATTCTGGATCTCATCCCCTGCGCGGTTTTTAAAAACAATACATTTTCTGCACACGGGAATTTTTTCAGGAAAATTCAGACCAGCACACTCCGGGCAGAGCGTGCCCGACAGGCACCAGCAGCGGTATCGGGCATTGCCCCAGGCAGCACAGTTCTGCTTATCGCATTTTTTTATTTCCCAGCACTTGGAAACAGGCCCTGGATAGGATTGCAGATCCAGGTTCCCTTTGACTATGGCTTCGGCATGTTGCTGGAGTAATCCGATGCGGTAGGTCATTCTGCGGGAAAAAAAGGTGGATATGAACATGGCCACGCACAGGGTCAGGCCCGATAACAGAGAAAATGTCAGGATAAGGCCATGGACCACGGACTGGATTTTGTTTTGGGACAGGCCGATGCGTATTGTTCCCAGCTGATTGTTCTCAATGAAAACGTTGACGGCAAAGTCGTAAATGCGTTCGGTCCCGGTATCGATAGTTTTAATATGGGGCGCTCCGGAAGCACCTCCGGTATTGGCCTGTTGCAATTGGACAGGGAAACCGTTGGTAAAAGTATGCACCAGAATTCTGCCCCGGTCATCTTCAATAAAGGCGTAGTTAATATCTTCATCAACGGCGAGCAGTTCATCGACCATGGCCTTTAATTGCAATAAGTCCGTGGATAAAAGGGGGTCCGTCGCCCGCAGAGCGAGGTTGCCTGCAAGTACCCTTCCTCGTTTGAGAAATTCCTGAACCAGAGCATTGGACGCAATGGGAGTGACCGAGAGAGTCACTATCAAAGAGGAGAAGATGACAATCAGGGCAATACCAATATTGACCTTGGTGTGCACACGCATGCGGGCGAAGGTTTTCAGGAGGTACCTCCATGAGACTGGCTCTGTGGCTGAGAGGTGGTTTCGTCCGGATCAAAAAGCCCAAGATGGGCTGCAAGGAGACGGATGGGATCGTAATCGCTGTCTGTTGTAGGGATAATATCCTTCATGTCCGCTGCCTGGAGGATGGCGGCCTGTTTCGGATTATTTGCGGACAACCTGAATAATGCGTTTGCAATGAGGGTGATTTTTTTTGGGTCCAGATTGCTGCGGGCAGAATAGACCCAGCCTGGATAGGCTGGGGTTGTGGCCAGAATACGTATCTGGCTAGTATCGATCTTTTTTTTAACCACATCCAGGGAGCCTTCCCGGATAGATGCAATGTCGTATTTTCCGGCGTACACGGCCAGGATGGCTTTTTCCTGTTTGCCGGCCGGGCCGGGGGCAAAATCCACCTTGGCAAACATATCTTTGGTGATGCCCTGATCAAGGAAATATCCCAGGTCGAAAAGATATCCGCCTGCAGAAAGGGGATCTACGGCAATCCAGCGTTTCCCGGCACAGTCCTTAATCGTTGTGATGAACGGATTGTCTTTGCGGGCAATGATCTGTCCCCGGAAGGTTGGCCTGCCAGAAGAAGGTTCAACAATCCGGGCAAAAGCCCGCGCTCCTGCCTGAGCTAGTTGTATATATACCATGGGATTGGAAAAAGAGATGTCAATTTTTCCCTCTTTGACCATCTGCAGGTGTTCCTCAAAGGTATTGGGAAACACCTGCCGTATGGGAAGATTTGTTTCTTGAGAGAGATATTTAATAAGCGGGTTGTGGCGATGATAGGAGACCGTATGGGAATATTGGGGGAGATAGGCATAGGTCAGCGCCGGCTGCCGCTCGGGAAGGTGGATTTCTTTGCGTTTGGTCATATCCACCCGGACAACCTCTTCACCACGGTCGCAGCCCTGGATAATGGACAGGAGGAAAACAGCCAGAAGTCCGAGGCTGAGGAGACGGATACGGGACATTCTGATTCTAGAGAGACGTATCCGGAAATTGGGTTGTGAGAGGGGAATGGTGGCCGTCATGCCGGTCTTCCGGTTGTGAGTTCGTCGGGGTGTTGTTGGGTGTCGAAGTATTCCATGGTGCTAATTCTCCAGATTGTCGGACGTCTTCTTTGTGCATGGTTGTAAGCCCTGCAAACCAGGGGAGGTAGGGTTTGAGGCGAGAAAATCCCACCCTGAGCACAATATAGGCACTGATGAATGCAAAGGGATATTCCAATTGCCATCCAATCCAGGGAACCGTGGTGACGGTTATTCCGGAAAATCGTTGCTGCAGCCATGCCAGGGCAAAAGGTGCGGGCCACAGGGATACGGCAAAGAGCGATGCCTGGGCAAAAAAGACCTTGCCAAAATATTCATTGGCCCAGGTATTGGCAGCTTTATAACTCAGTTTGTCCTTTTGTTTGATAGCACTGACTGAAATATTGTGCATGCGCACCATTTTGGTATTCAATGATGCATAATAGTGCCTGTTTACGAGATAAACAAGGCCCATGCTGACTTCCCCGAAGAGGACACAGGTGAGGGCCAGGGCTCCTGTTCCAAACCAGAACGCAAAATCCGGCGTGGCCTCAAAAAGGCGATAGGGGGCGATAAAAAATGCGTCCAGTAGATAATAGAGTGCTGTCCAGCTCATGATAATGACCTTCGCGGTGTTGTCTGAAGCGCGCGTGCATGGGGGGTTGGGAGGTGTCAGGCGGAAAAATATACGAGGATAAAGCAGGTTCCCGTGTATACACGGGAACCTGCTTATCGTCCAGATACTCGGTTCGTGGGAACCGTCTTTGTCTAGAACGGAGGCAAAAGACTGAATCCGAGGAATCCTTTGGAAGTATAGCGGATACCGACGTAGAGCGCCAAGACTACAAAGAGGCGTTTCAGCCAGATTTCAGGAATATATTTGGATGTGCGGGGACCAACGAAGGAGCCCACAAGGACACCCAGAAGCTCTATGCCGATGAGGGGCCAGAATACGGGGGTGTCACGAACAACCATGTAGGTGAAAATGGAGGTTACCATACCAACCAGGACCGCAAGACTGGAAGTTCCGGCAACTAGGTACATGGGCAGACCGGCAATACTGGTCAGAAAAGGAACCAGAATAAAGCCGCCGCCGACGCCCAGAAAGGAGGCCAGGGATGCAATGACAAAGCCGCCGCAAACGGGAATCAGGGGGTTGAAGGAGAATTCTACGCCATAAAAGGTGAACACGCATTTTTTCAGGCTGAAACTCAGAACTTTGACGCCCTGGTCTACCTGGGATGCTTCGGAACGTCCCTTACCCATGTTGGCAGCTTCAAATGCCTTGGCTGCTGCCTTGGCCTCTTTTTTGCCGGCCTGTCCCTTGGGGGTGGTTTCATAAAACAGGTAACAGCCTAGGAAGAGAACAAACAGACCAAAATAACCGATATATGCTTTCAGGGAAATCTGTCCGGCTGTGAGCCAGGGGACAAGATAGGAACCGGCAACAGAACCTGCTGCCAGGCAGAGGGCCAAAGGCAGAACCAGACGTCCCATTTTATAATAGTTAAACGAAGCGGATGCCGCCGATGTGCCGACCAGCCACTGGTTGGACACCCGGATGGAATCGGTCATCAGCTTGTTTAAAACCGGGGATGTCTTTTTAAAGCCGGAAGCAAAGTTACTCAGCCCGAAAATGGTGATATGGCCAACACCGGCCATAATGCCACCAAAGGCTCCAACCGTGGAAAAAATCCAACCTACCCAAATGGCCCAGCAGAAGGCGATCACTAGATTGATATCCGGAGCCCCGTTAATGCCCAGAAAACCGGTTGCGGATTCGGGGTTTATCTGTCCCGGTCCAGTGCCCTTGGGGGTTGCATTGATGGCATCCTGCAGTCTACCGGCCCAGGCAGGGTCGAACCAGATGACTATGGCCAGTAGAGCCAGAGCCATGATGAGAAAATGCCGTTTTGATACAGTCATGTACGAATCTCCTTTATATGATTGTTTCTTTTCCTGTCCTTCGCATGAAAGACAGGAAGCGTGTTGCCATGGAATCCATGTGTTTCAGATTTTTCTGATTATGCCTTTTTGAAAATGATGAGCGGACAGTTTTTGCAGATATCCTGTCCGGGGAAACCGTCGCCTGGCTTGGTAACGGATGCGCTGGTTTCTTTAACCCGTGTGGCAAAGCGTTCGACAACAGATGCAAACTGTTCGCCGGGGATGATGACATTGATTTCGCCACGTTCGGTTTTTCCGGCGTTGTAGCTTCCAGAACATGCCGGGAGCATGTTAAATTCTTTTTTCTGGTAGCTGCTGACATTGCCGCCACAGGCCGAAGAGTTCATGCAGATTGTGGGGCGCAGGGGGTGGGTATCGGTGGCGGCCATGTAGTCGACAGCCAGATGGTAGGCCTGCATGTTGTCGCAATAAAAGTGCACGGTATCAGGCTCAAAAAGGCCGTCGATTGATCCCAAAGGAGCTACGGCGATACCCAAGAGACCTTCGGACATGCGGGCCTTGGTTTTGACGAAACGGGCCGCCTGATCCAGATCTTTGGTATATTTTGCATGGCTCTTGACTTCGGCATCGTCAAAATCTTTCCAGCCGAAATTGTATTTAGCGTTGGTGCAGGCCAGATCTTCCTCTGTGCCGTAAACGATTTGCCCCTTCATGCGTGCTGCAATTTCCCACTGGCAGAAAGTGAGCTTTTTTGCAGGGGTATAATACTCTGCCTTACTTTTGAACTCGTCGACTTTGTCCTGATCGTAGAAAAATTTTACAGCAATGGGATAATGATAGAGCCGCATTTCTTTCATGAGCAGTTCCTGCATTTCTTTGTACGTCATATCTTTCCCCTTCTGGCTGGTTTAGGTTGCGTATAATAGGGACGTAAAACATGTCCTGAATCATATAGGATACGTGGTCCATGTTCGTGATTATCCGTTGTGTGATATTTTGCACATACGGTGTGCAGGACATATTTATTGCGTGTTAAGAATGCAAAAATGAGAAAAAAAGAACTTTTTTGGATAATATTTACAGAAAGGAAATGAAAATTTTATAACATATTGTGAATATCATCACAATATGTTATTTTTACACTTTAATATCAATGTGTTAAATGTAATTTTATAGAATATAGTAAATGATTATGATTTTATCAACGAGCTATGTTGTCTGGATGTTAAGACCAATCCCTTTGACCTTAGCACAAAGGATGGCTAGAAATAGGAAAAATATTTTTTTCACAACTGATGGAAGGAATTATTATGGCAACTATTCTTGTGCTCGATGATGTTCAGGACGCTGGAATTCTCATCAAACGGATTTTATCGCGCAAGGGACACAGCGTGTATCCCTTTACGGAAGAGGAAGAGTGCCTGTCCTTTGCCCGTACGCATCCTGCGGATTTGGCCATTCTTGATATGAAATTAAAGAAGATGAGTGGCATAGATGTGCTGGAAGAGCTGAAAAACATTTCTCCCGAGATCAAAGTGATGATGCTTACAGGGTATCCGACCCTGGAGACCGCCCGTGAGTCTCTCAGTCTGGGAGCCGTGGAATATTGTGTTAAGCCCATCGACAAGGATGAGCTGGAAAGCAAGGTTGCTGAAATTCTGGGACAGTGACCGGCCTCTGCTGTGCGTGTGGTCGATAAAAGGAGGGCGTGGGAGTATGCAGTATATAGGGCGTCGTGGGCAGGACGCAGCAGTGCCTGGCGCTCAGCACGTTGTTCATTGATAGTTCAATGCTATGAGCCGATTGTGTAGGGGAAATGTACGGACCGTCCGTTTTTCGTTCTCCCTGGAAAGAACGGAAAGTATTTGTTTCCCTACGGCGTGCAATTACTTTTGTCTGCAGGTCTTTTGTATCCGGGTCCAAAAACAGCCAATACAAGGAGTTTTTCATGTTAAATCCCCTTGTTCGTCATATGGTCAGCAAAATTTTTTCTCCCAGATCGTTGTTGCGTACCAAGTATCGGGCGTTCAAGGACGTCCTTCGATGTGATGCTATCGGATTGGAGCTTATCGCAGACCTTGAAGAGATTTGTTACCTGGAGCAGTATGCCGACTGGGCCAGGATTGCATGGCTCTGTGAACGGCTGGGTGTATCCACTCAGCGCATGATCTGTGGACTGCAGAAAATGAACCCGGCCTTGAGCCGAGGGCTTCTGGAACGCCATACCGAAATTCTGGAGGCCATCAGGGCCGAGCTTGTATTCCCCGTTCCTTCGATCTCTCCCCCCTATGTTCTGCTGCTGGATGATCATGCCACTGACCCAACCCTGGCGGGAGGGAAGGGCGCTACGCTGGCCCGTATCGCAGGAGTGCCCGACATACCGACGCTTCCGGGATTCGTGATTACGGCCAATGCTTTTCATCTCTTTTTGGAACATAACGGACTGCGCGAAAAGCTGGATCGTTGTCTGCGCAGTATCCGGCCGTGCAAAACCAGAAAAATGCAGGAACTTGCAGCCATTATGCAGGAAGAGATTATGGCTGGAGAGATCCCGCCGGCTGTGGTTCTCCCCATTCTGGAAGCTGTGGCCTCTCTGGCAGAGACCGGCTCCTCTCCGCAGCTGATCCTGAGAAGCAGCGCCGTAGCCGAAGACAGCGCGGTCTCCTTTGCCGGTCAGTATCTGAGTGTTGCCGGGGTGACGACGCCGGATATTCTCCATGCGTATAAGAAGATCCTAGCGGGAAAATACAGCGCCAAGGCCATGTTTTATCGCATTTTTCATGGGTTGAGTGATGTGGAGACCCCCATGGCTGTAGTGGTCCAACCCATGCTTCGGCCCAGGGTAAGCGGAGTGACCTACACCCGTGATCCAGGGCAGGCACGTCATTGTATGGGCATCTACGCTGTTTTCGGCTCCGGCGAATCGCTTATGGATGGTGCGACCAGTGCCGGAGTTACATTTTTTGACAGAAACAAGGATGATTTTATAGAGCGGGTTCAGGATGTTGCGTTGTTGGATCTTGATCAGTGTCGGGCATTGGTCAGGCTGTGTTTACGTCTTGAGGAGATCCAGGGATGTCCCCAGGATGTGGAATGGGGACTTAATGAGGACGGTTCTTTTGTTATTTTGCAGACCAGGCCTATTGGCGGGCAGGTCGAGGTGACTGACCCGGTTTCCCCGGGAAGCACGCAGCCTCCCCCGCCACTACCCGTGTCCGTGTGCCGTGCCGCAGCGGGAATCGCCACCGGGCCCGTATACATTTTGCAAAATTGGGACGATCTGGACATGGTTCCGGAGCAATGTATCCTGCTGGTTCCGGGACTCAGTCCCGAATTGGTGCAGATTATACCCAAAGTGCGGGGGGTGCTGGCCAAAACGGGGAGCAGGGCCTGTCATTTTGCTTCGGTGGCCCGGGAATGCGGGGTTCCTGTACTCATTGGTCCTGAGATGGATGCTGTGCTGCGACCATCCATGGTGGTCACCATGGATGCGGATACAGCTCTTCTCTATGAGGGTGAGGTTGAGCCCTTGCTCCAAAAGCCCAAATCCGGAAAGGGACGGCACTCGTTATTCGGAGAAAAGCGTCTTGCCCGGATCATGTCACCTGTGACCAGGCTGACTATGACTGATCCGGATGCATCCGATTTCGTTGCCCCCAACTGCCAGTCCATGCATGATATTATCCGTTTTGTGCATGAACAGGCCGTAGAAGATATGTTCGATCTGGTGAATAAAAACGGGCGGGGATTGTTCAGGGCCAGAAAACTTGTGTCCGATTTGCCCCTGTCCATGTATGTACTGGATTTGCAAAATGGTCTGTCGAGTACAGCCAGGGGGCGGGAGATAACCCCGGACGATGTGGTCTGCGTTCCATTCAAGAGCCTATGGGAGGGACTTTGCAGCCCTGATATCCTCTGGGATGACCGGATGCCGCATATGGATTGGGAAGCCTTTGATCGGATCAGCGCCGGTATTTTCAGCAAGGATACGGCCTTGCTGTCCAGCTATGCCGTGATTACAAAAAGGTATACGCACCTGATGCTACGTTTTGGGTACCATTTTTCCGTGGTGGATTGTCTGTGCGGGGATGAACCCCAGAATAATTATATCCATTTTAGGTTTAAGGGAGGCGGGGCCGCTTATGATGGCCGGGTCCTGCGTCTTGAATTTATCACCAGAATTTTGAGCGCCAGGGGGTTTCAGGTCGTCAGCAAAGGGGATCTTCTGGACGCCAGGATGGCCCGTTGTAACGCTGCGGACATCAGGGCCGGGCTGATTGTCCTTGGCCGTATCCTGGCCATGACCCGGTTGATGGATATACGTCTTGAGACCACAGAGCAGATAGACGTTCTGGTTGAGGAATTTTATCAGGCATGAAGACGATACGAGCTCCCTTGACATGGGTTACCTCCCAGCTTGCTGTGGGCAGCGCACCTATGTCCGATGCCCGCCTTGATGATCTGCACCGACAGGGCATTGTGGCTATTTTGAATCTCTGTGGTGAGTATTGCGACCTGCATACCATTGAGCAGGCCCATGGGTTCGAGGTCTATTATCTGCCCATTGCCGATGAAGAAGCCCCTGACCTGGAAGCCATGGAACACGGGTTGGCCTGGCTGGATGAGGCCCTGTATCTGGGTAAAAAAGTATTTATTCATTGCCGTCACGGCATCGGAAGAACGGGAACAGTGCTCAATCTCTACCTTTTGCGCAAAGGATTGGGACATGCGATGGCCGGGAAAATTCTCAAGAATCTGCGATCAAAACCTGCCAATTTTGAACAATGGTGGACCGTGCGTAAATATGGCCGTCAGACCGGGCGGCTTACCGTACGTCCGCCGTCCCTTGAAGTGAGCAGGAAGGTCGATTTGCAACCGTTTTTGAAAGAATATCAGGCAGTGCAGCAGCGCATTGACGGCGAACTGGAAGCCCAGGGCGTGACGACTCTCTGCGGGAAAAACAATGCTGCATGCTGCAGAACCCCCGTACGTATGACGCTGATTGAGGCCGAGCATCTGCGCAGTATCCTTGATGTCACCATGCGAAGCCGGGTTCGTGCAGAGATCATTGCAAGGGCGGCCCTGGTTGCTCGCAAGGAACGGGAGATGGAGGGCCGTGTTTTGGCATCCGGCAAACATTGTCTCTACGCTTCCCACAGTCTCTGCCCCTTTTCCCAGAACGACGAATGCCTCATCTTTGGCCAGCGCCCTCTGCAGTGCCGGACCTTTGGCCTTTCGGACACAAGTAAAAACCGTTTATGGGGAGAGATTATTGCGCCTGTCCTGGATCAGACTTCAGGAGATGTATTCTTTGCATTGACCGGCTCCTTTCCCCCTGCGGAACTTCCTCTTTTTTCTTTACCCGACGTCGCCTCGGGGCGGTATGCCTCCATGTTTTTTCATATGATCAAGGAAAAGCAATCCAATACAAAGATACCCGTGCCCACAGGCTAATGGTTGGGCGCAATGCCTCGGCCGCGAAGGGGGCAGATCGAGGAAGGGGACATGACGTTGGTCATGCATACGGCTTGCAATGCGGGGAGGGGACAATCTGCCGGATTTCGGAAAAATACTAAACCAAACCCAGTTTCAGACCCATAGTTTTCGAACAAGTTATCACTGTTCAATTCTTTTTTCACCGCGAAGGGCACGAAGGAACGCGAAGGGTGAAGAATCTGGGATAGATTGAGCTTTGTTTTGTTGCTTTTCTTCGCGTTCCTTAGCGTTCTTCGCGGTGAA
>Ga0265294_10005621_pt1 | contig 15272 bp, 14 predicted proteins | sample MunlanPumphouse3_FD_192504 | JGI IMG/M metagenome (GOLD analysis project Ga0265294, IMG submission 192504) | Groundwater microbial communities from a municipal landfill in Southern Ontario, Canada - Pumphouse #3 | ecosystem: Environmental > Aquatic > Deep subsurface > Groundwater | place... | reverse complement strand
TAGTAATACATTACCAGCAAAAATGCGCTGCAGACGCAGTCTCAAATCTGCCTCAGTACGGTTACAGTCTGGCAGAAACTGTTTTGTTGCCTGCAGATGCCTGGTGGACTGAGTTCTATGAGCCTCTGGAAGAAAAAATGGAATTTCTTCTCCACAAATATGGTGACAACTCAGATGCTCTTAAGATGCTGATGCAATTTCAGAAAGAGATAGATATGGTTAGGAAATGCCCTGAAGCTTTCAGAACTGCATTCTACATAATGAAGAAAACCTAAAAAACTGTCTTTTGTAAGCTGTAAATTATTTTGAAGCGTTAACGACTTGTTTAGTTAGTTTCTGTGTTTGCGTTTCTGGTACACCAACAAACCAACAGCAGCTAAAATAAAGCCCACTACAAAGAAAGCAGCAACAAGAACTGTTGGAAAAGGCTCTGGTTTTGTTTCTCCAACAAAGTATACAACCACATCATGGATGCTGTGTGAATAGGTAATTTCAAATATCCAGGATTGGCTTGTTGACGTTATTGCGTATTCAATTGGTTTGCCATCTAAGAATACGCTTATGCCTTCAGGATCAAAAGCCGGGTCTTTTTCTAGAGTAATTTTGACGTAACCATCTGTTCCGCTGGGTCCCTCAGCAGAAAAACTAAGAACATGAGTGCTTGCATTGAAATTTAGCTGTGTTATTGTTGAATTTGAAGAAAACTCGGTAATGAAATCCCCAAATCCTACAACGCCAAGATTAACGCTTACACTTGTCTGAGGAAAACTGGAATTTCCCATCCATGTTGCCTTAACCTGATAGGTTCCACGTGAAGGTTTCCAAACTGCCAAGTATCTGCCGTAATCATCAGTTTGCACCGACGTTATTTCATTCCACACAGCGTTCTCAATGTAAGTTTTACTTGAAAGAACAATCCAAGCATCTGGAACTCCTACGCCATCACAGGTTAGGTTTCCGCTGATTGCAACTTCTTGTCCAGTGTAAACTGAATCACTGCTTAAAGATATATGGACAGTAACAGGTGTTTGCTGCCTTACCTCTATTTGCATTTCGCTGCTGCCGCCTGTTCCAAGATTATCGTCAACTGTAACGCCAACAGAGTAGGTGCCTGGTTCAGAGTAAATGTGGTTAACTGTAACGCCGGTTGCAGAGGTGCCATCTCCAAAATTCCAGGTGTAAGAGAAAGTGCGTGGTTCATGATTTTGGTTCCAGTATTGTTCCCACCATAAAGCATCGAAAACAATAACATCTCCAACCCTTGGCGTAAGAGGTGAATAAACAAATGAGGGAGTGGCATGAACAACTTGTGCATTCACAGTAAAAGGATGAGCAAAAGAAATCAATGAAAAAATAATTATAAGTGCCAATGCTGTTTTGTTCATGACTTCTTATTCCCTCGACGTTTTTTGTAGTAAACAAGCAAACCTATGCATATAATTGCTATTGATACCGCCGCTAAGATTGTTAGGAGATACTCTGTTTGTGGTAGTCCTGACCCGGAATTGTTTGTTGGCTGAATTGTTATGTTGGGTGTAGCTGATGGATAAAGGCTAAAACTTGGAACCTCAAAATCCTTTACTGGATTAACTAAGGGGTGGTAGTCGATGCTTCTGTTAGTTGCCCAATCATATCTGTCATCTATGTAGGGTGTATCCCAGATTCCCAACCCCTCGACCTCTGTGGCGTTGGGGTATTTGACAGTGTAGTTGCTCCAGTAGTTCCTATCCACTATGGGGGCATCTGCTAAGTCAACAAGGATACCGCTGTCAAAAAAATTGTTTTCAGTTATAACGTCGTCGCCGCCACGGTTATAATCAACAAACACTGCAGAGTTTACGAAAACATTGTTTTTTATGATGTTTACTTCTCCGCTGCCTCCCAGAATGTGTATACGTGTGTTCTCAAAGCAGTTGCCGATGAAACTGTTGTTGTTTGAGGGTGTACGTATACCTTCTGGGAAATTAAGGATGCGTAGATTTTTAACTAAGACGTTACTGTAAGCGTTGAAAGTTTCGCCGTGTCCAATCAAATTTATTCCTCTCAAGTTGACTTCTTTGGGATCACCTTGAAGGGTATGTCCTGCACCGTCTATTGTGATTCCTGCTCTTTGAACTGTTATAGTGCCAAAAATATCTACTATAAACGTGTAGGTGTCACCGTTTCTTTGAAGCCAAACAAAATCAGTGTCTGGTTCAATACTTCCATCTGGACGAATCGTTAAGTTAAGCGGCGCTTGCGCATTAACCGGTAACGCAATGACTGAAAAAGAGAATATAAGGCAGAATGCAAGTAAAACAACGCATGTCTTCATTTTTTGTCAGAGATAGTCTTTAGGTTTTGGCTTTATAGATTTTTTCGTCAAGAAACCTTGACAAGCCTTAGTCAAGAAACCTTGACAAGAACGCTTAAATCAAGAAGTCTATTTCCTAGACATCATGGGAAAACTGAAACTTTCTCCACCCCATTTGCCGGAATTAAAATTAAATACGGGTTTTTGTAGAAAGAGCTTAACCTCAGTTCTTATTTGCATAATTTTACTTTCGCCATTTCTATTCTTTGATATGAGTGATGCTTTAACCGATCAATTAAGCCCCGGAGCTATCCTGATTAAATCCGATGGCACCATCGAAGGATCAGACAAACTTCAACGTAATGGCAACATATACACCCTCACCAGCGATGTTAACGTAGAATTCTCAAACTATCTTGCTCAGGAACTAACTCCTTTTCTGGTAATCGAGAAAGATAACATAGTGGTAAACGGTGCAGGACACACTGTAACATCTAACGGCACAGGACTTGGGATATACGCTAGAGGCGTACACGGGGTCACGATTGCTAATTTTACACTCAGGAATTTCACGGTTGGATTCAGTTCATACGTTTCTGATTTAATTACCCCTACGCATTCAGAATTAATCCGTAAACTAACCCACAACAATCAGATACTAAACAACAATATAGAAGTAGTAAATCCCCAAAGTATAGGTTCAGGCGTTGAGGGCTGGGGAATATTTGTAGAGTTCTCAGAGGATATTCTTGTCAACGGCAACACCATAAAAGCCGCTGACCCGGCTAAAGGTCTCTATGTTGGAGCAACCTGCAACAGAACAACCATAACCAACAACAGATTCATTGAATGTGGTTTAGATCTATACACTTTGGCGGAGAAAACCCTCAACAACAACACAATCGACGATAAACCCGTCGTTTTTATAACGGGCAAATCCAATGAAGTCATTGATGGCGGCGAACAGGTGTTTGTCTACAACTGCCAAGACATAACCGTTAGAAATGTTGCGCCTAACAACGATTACAGAAGAACAATACAGCTACAAGCAACCGACAACAGCATTGTAACGTCTTGTAAGGGTGTAATCGCTCTTATCGATTCCACAAACAACTCCATAACAAATAACCCAGCAAAAACCATTGCGCTCTTTAGCAGCAACTTCAACAGGATATACAGTAACGATCTCTCGGGTGGATACGTCATTTTTCCAAGAGCCTCATCTGAAGAGACTTATGGACGATGCATTGATTTAAGCGCTTCAAAATACAACGACATATACAACAATACCATCCGAAACTGCACCCACGGAATACACCTTGGAGAAGTTGAAGAGGCAAGCCAATACAACAACATCTACCAAAACAACATCTACAACGTAACATCAGCAATATTTTTCACTTATAGCCACCAAAACTTTGTTTACTCAAACAATATCTATAACAGCTCAACAGGTCTCTACCTTCAGGCAACAAATGACATAGTTGCTGCACAAAATAACATAACTGACTGTGGATTGGCATTATTCGTTATGGGTAGCAATAACCAGTTTTACCATAACAACTTGGTTAACAATACTAATCAAGTTTCTGTGGAACATCAAATGTTGTTTTCCTCCAGTATAGTCTTAGCCTATTCAGTAAACAACACATTCGACGCAGGCTACCTAGCTGGCGGCAACTACTGGAGTATTTTCCAGGGGGTAGATTCTAATGGTGACGGCATCAGCGAAACACCCTATGTAATTAACAGTGACAACTCGGACCGTTACCCCTTCACGCAACCAATCGGATTGTCTGATTATGTACCACCTGAAAAACCCCCAGTATACTTTGAGACGGCACCTACCCCCACACCTACGCCCACTCCTACTTTGACTGTTTCTCCAACTCAGTCTCCCACTAAGACACCAACGCCCACACCAAAACCGACTCCTGCACCAACACCTGCACCCACGCCAACCCCATCTCCCATTGTGACTCCTACTCCTACAGATTCTTTACCCAATAATGGTCCAACTTCTCCACCTAACACAAACTCAGATTTGACCGTAACTTTAACTTGGGTAATTATTGGAATCTTGGTTTCTGTAATTTCATTGTTACTGTATGTTAGGTATCTGAAGAGAAGCATCAAACCAGCTTCTAACATCATGAACTAATTTTTTGAGGGGATTTAGCTAAGTTACAAAAAAGGCATCGAAAAACCGCTAACTTGAGTAAGTAAACCTTTTCCCAAACTTGGATGTAACCCCTCTTTATAGGTCAAAAAACGTTGACAAAGGCGTAGTCAAGAAAGTTTGACGAAACTACCTATATACATCAACTAATAACACCAAAAAGAAGGTGTGTCGATAGTGGATAAACGATTTAAACTTGCTTTTATTCTGATCATCATTTCATCATTAGCCATCATGAATTCTCCAGTCAAATCACAGCCAACTGGCAACATAATAATCAGCTCTGATGGCTCTGTTACAGGAACAAAAGCCATTACTCAAAGCGGCAACACCTATACTTTAACCGCTAACATTACTGAATGGATTCAGGTTCAAAAAAGCAACATTGTTATCGATGGAGCAGGATACGCTATCAATGGAGCCGGAGTAGACTTAACAAACGGAATAGGACCAAACCAACCAAGCCCCTCACGTCCAATAATTAATAATATCACAATTCGCAACTTGATAATCAATGGAGACGTAATAGGAAACGGTGGCGGAAATTACACATTCTACAATAATTACATATATAGAATCAGTTTAGGGGGAACAATGTACAATAATATCACCTATTGCACCATAAATGATATTGTTATGCTTTATGGAGGAAGTTTTACCACTATAACTGAGAATAACATATTAAATGGTGTAACGGCTTTTTTGGCTTCTAACCTAACGGTAAATAGGAACTATTGGAGATTGTATTTAACAAAATATCCCAATGCCACCGAAATAGGTAATACTGGAATAGGCAACCAGCCGTTTGTGTTTTTGAGTACACCCATCTATCAAGACAACCATCCCTTAATGAAGTCTGTATCAATTCCATTGACAGGTTCAAGTATTGAATTTCCAACACCTGTGCCTACACCCAACGAAACTTATGAACCCATAGGGACGCCAATACCGCCCAGAACGCCCAGTCCCACACCTATACCTACAGTCACTTCCAGTCTCATAGAGACACCAAATCCAACACCTTATACACCAGAGTCTCAGCTTCTGCCATTAGGGGCAATCTTGGCGGTGATTATTCCATTGTCGGCATCTGCTGTGTTGATCGCAAGAAAAAGAAAGACATAGTGAAAATGAAGCAATACTTTTCCCACGCTTAAATGTACAACCTCTTTATAGTTCAAAAAAACTTTGACTAAGCACTAAGTGGAAGAAATTAGTTTCAATCAAAAATTTGTTGACTTAACACTGTAGGGAGCTTTTCATGTTTTGCTGTTATTATTTAGCAGTTTTTTATCAGTAGAATCTTTATGGGTAGTAGTATCGGGTTTTCGCTATGCATTTTGTCCAAGGCATCATTCACTGGCATAGTAAATAACACTAAAAATGTATTAAAAAATTCTGACCAAAAACTAAGCCCTTGACTACAAACTACAGATATAAGCGCTCAAACATGTGGTCTTTAACTTTTATCTAATAACTCCATAATCTTTACGTAACTCTCCAAGCTGCATCGCCAACCAGCAGAAACCATGTCCTTAACTGCAGCCTTAGCCTGATCTTTTGATAGGAACCCCTCAGAAACTGACCTAGCCAAAATATACGGCGTGCCTACGTAGTTGATTCTGTAAACTTTTGCGGTTTTTCTTGCCACTTCATCATCAATAACCGCCAGCGCCTCATGTTCTTTGGCAAGGGCTAAAACTTCAGCGTCCGCATTATGAAGCCCACCAGTCTTAGACAACCGTGTAAGAAACAACCTGTCTTGAGGGCTACAGAGTTTAAACACGCTGTTTTCAAAAAGCTTTTCCAGAGCAAACGCGTCTGGGCACCTTTTTGTTTACCTTTATCCACAACTTCAGCCTTGACTAGCGGAGACGTCAGCTTTTCTTCTTTTAGATTTTCAATTATTCTGCATAATCCAGCTTTGGATAGGTAGATTAGGGGGGTTGAGTTGAAGACTAACGGTTTCAACTGCTTTTCGCCGCAGATGCTGCTTTGAAGTCTTCTTCAAGGTCTTCAGGTTCAAATCTGACCCATTCAATGTTGTTTTGCTTTACTAAATCAGCGAATTCCCAAAGAGAAAGCTTTGCAATATCTGCAGCTTCAGCAAAAGTGGTTTTTCCTTTGCTTAAGAGGTCAAGGGCGGTTTGTTTTCTCCACTCGATAATGCCGGTTTCTAGAAGGTTACGTACAACTGTTGCTTTGTCAAGTTTTTCTTTTTTTATGATTTCAGAAATTTCTTTTTCTAATTCAGCTGGGACACGTACAGCTAACGGTTTAAGTGTCAACACCCTTCACCGTATACGATAGACATCATATGCATACAAAAACATTGTGACTAAAAATACGCGATTTTATCTTTCCTTTCTTGAACTCATACTTTTCAGGTTCACCTACCATCTTATCACCCTTCAAACGGCTATCACACATAGGAAGAAACTGCACATTTCCACTAAATCTTTAATCAACTCTTAAAATCCACAACAAGCACAGAGAAAAATCCCAAGTAAAGGGAATTGAAAGTTAGAAGTAGTAGTCTGCAAAATTTACTGGACTACTACTAAGTAAAGGAAAATCCCAAAAAAACCGCAATTGAAAGAGACTGCGCATAGAAAAACTAAAAACTTACTAGCCCAAGTTTCTTTAGGTTAGTGTTTTCAGTAGCAGTTTTAGATTACTGGGTGCTTAGCCGTGTTAACTAAAAAATGAAAGATCAGACTAACTACCTGATGTCTACATCTATGTTTTGCAATATTCACAGTCTTTAAACCTGCAACTCCTACACTTATTCACGTTCTCATGATGTGTAGGCTGCATCCTATCCAAAACCAGCAGTACAAAACGGCTGATTTTTTGGTTTAAGAAGTCTTCTGCTTGTTTTGTTTGGTATCCCTGAAAGATTTTGATGCTTTGCAGGGTAAATTTGTCTTTTATGTTTATTATCCAGGCTTTTCTGTTGCAGGATATCTCAAAGCACCTGGTCTGGTCAAAGCAGGTTACATCACTAAAAAGAGAGTTCAAATAGAGCAGTGTCTGTAATTTTTGGTCATTGTATGGCTCGTATTTGTCGAGGTATTTGTCTTTTGTTTGAGGGTATTTGGAGTCTTCAACTATTAATGTGCCTTGGCTTCTCATTACTTTGTCTGCGCGTCCATAAATCAGAAGTGACACAGATTCGCCGCCAAACGTTAATTCTTTAGTGTAGCGGGTGTAGAGGCCTTCACGGATGAATTCTATGTCTTTTTTTAGGTCTTTTAGTTCCTCAGATGTGACGGGTTCAAATTTGAAGTGCTCTTTTTCGTATGCTTCTTCTTTCTCGTGGGAGGCGATGCCTTCTATCATTATTTGTGTTTGAGGCGGTCTGATGCCGCGTAGGAAATGTTTGATGCGTAATTCGCAGTATCCCATGGCTGCGCAGAAATCTGAAACCGACGACTTAACTTGGATGGCGCCGGAGGATACTTTTTTGACCTCTATCATACCGTTAAAGTTATAGGTGAAGTTTAAAAACCTAAGCTGTGAAGCTATGTTTTTTGGTAGTTTTCAAATCTTGTTTTGTACTCGCTTTGTTTCCACAAAAAATCATATGACGCATGTTCGGGATCTAAGTTTTGGATGACTTCAACAAATGCGTCAGGCACTATTAGGATGATGCAGAAGAATTCGCCATAATGCCCTCGGAAAGCAGCGAGTTTAGTTGTGACTTCTTTTAGGTTTTCTTTGACTCCGTGGGGTTCAAGTATAACTTTTCTGGCTTTGTCGATGTATCTGGGTAATAAAAAGTCAGGCTTGTAGGTTAACTGTGGCTTCTCTTTTGACAGGCAGAACTCCATGAATTCATAGTAAAAAATGACTTGTCTGCTTCGCAGAAAATCAAAGATGTCTTGTTCAAAACCTGAGAATGCGCCTGGTTTGATGCGTTCTCCAATCCTGTTGTAGTGATAAACAACTGTTAGGTACCGCATAAGCGGCTGCAGTAGTTCTTGATGCTTCTTTATGAAGAACCGCATGGACTTCTCCAGTGAATTCTGAGTTAAATCTGAATATTCAAGCCAGGTGCCTAAAATGAAGAAGGGAAAATCAACTTTCGCTGGATCCTCTGGATAAAGCGTCCTAGCATAAGCTGTTAATTTTTCTGTGTCTGAATCAAATTCTTTAGTGTTTGCCCACCAACTTTCAGGCCGATACTTACTGTTTAACTTGAAAGGCAAATCCTCGTTTAGGCTCAGCCCTAATGCTACATAGACTCTGAATTTTGGAGTAGTTAACGGAACCAGCAAATCTTCTGAGTTAAACATAAAAAGCGCTAAGTCAGGTGAACCCCGCACCATCCAACGCATGTACAGCCAAGCTTTAGATTTACGGTGCCCATTCATCCGTTTGATTAAGTAAGATAGCTGCTGCACCATGTCTTTTGGCTTTAGCTTCTTCTTATGCATGTTTGCTGAATAAACAATTAAGTCACCAGCAGCTTTTTGGGCTACAAACCTGTTCACGGAACATAAAACGTCAGGTATTTCTTTTTTGTCTTCTCCTAAGCAGTCAAGCAGCTGAGTGTTCTGTTCAAACCTGGCTACTTCAACCCGGAACGCTTCAGGATCAGTTGAACTGTAGAGTGCTTTAGCCAGTTTTTCGTGTAGATGGTTTAGGAGTAGTCGTATGTTGCGGGGGTTTCCAGTTAACTTGTACTCGCTTAGTGATGCTGCAAGCAGAAAGTAGTGGGCTACTTCTTTTTTTGCTTCGTAACTCTTTAGGGGCATAAACCAAAATTTCGGCTCAAGCGTCTCGTCAAGCTCTAAGTCAACTATGCTGCTGTAAGTGTCTACGAACTGGATAAGTAAGTCTTTTAAGCTGTTGGCCACTTGCTGAGTCATAACCAAATATTGGCTGTTAATGTTTAATTGTCTTTGCAAAAAAGCCAGCTATTTTTAGGCAATCGAAAAGAGATTTGTCAAAATACTGCTTTTGACTTTGATAATTATCTCTTTAACTTTTTTGGTAAAACCAACGAAATCGGCGACAATAAAATTCGCTACAAAAAAGCGAAAAATATCTCTTTTAGAAAAAAATCACTTTTAGAGTAATAACAACGCGAAAAATTATATAGATACTTTGTACACTTAAATTTTTTTGAAGATACAGGTAACTTTATTTTTACTCTGCTATCTCCTACTCTAAATAGTTTAAAAGCAATTTTTAGTGCACTTACAAGCCATCAACTACAACCAAGCTCGATCAATACGGGTAATATTGCTGAATTATACAGGGTGGATTTAGAGGCAGAAATTATTCCACACGTCGGTTTTTCAACAGCAGGTTTTTGTTAAGCCCTAAAGTCTTATAGGCAGCTTGTATACATTACTAATTTGGTGTATACAGTGACTGAGGTTCTATCTGTAAGAGTTAAAAAAAGCCTAAAAGATGAAGCTGAAAAACTTGGAGTTGACCTAAAAGATGCAGTGGAGCAACTCCTTGAGGAACTTGTTGCAGATAAAAAAAGAAAAGCACAGACGGTAGCCAAAGAACTCAGCAGCCTTATGGATGTTAAAGAAGAGGAATGGGTAAATGACGTCAAAACAACTAGGCAAGAAATGTAAGTACCTCATAGACACATCTGCACTGTACCCTCTGCTGATTTCTGGTCAACCATTCAACACTGATGAATGCGCTGTGAGTTCTCTAACTCAATATGAGGTAGGAAACGTTCTGTGGCGGGAGAACAAACAAAAAAAGCTCAAAGACCCTGCAAGGGTAGCAACTATTTTTTCTGAAGCACTCAGCCCTCTTAGAGTGCTAAAGATTGATTCGTTAGCAAACGTTTTAGCACTAGCTATAGAGAGAAACCTTACTTTCTACGATGCATCCTACGCTTATTTGGCAGAGAAAGAAAACCTCAGCTTAGTCACCCAAGACATAGAACTGCTAAAGAAATGCAGGGATGCAATTACAATAAAAGAAATGAAGTAGAAAACTCAATAGGAACCAATAGCGTAAAAGCTCTGTTTTCTCGCGGTCTTGTAGTCGATATCCACAACCTTGTACTCTCTTTAAATAGTGTGTGCCTCCGCAAGGCAGCAACTTTTCCACTTCGCTTAATGCTTATATGATGAAACTGCTGTATTGTTAAAACAGAAACAAACTTTTCTTTAGTTGATTTGGCTTCATGTTTAAGTTTTTGGGCATATTCATTGTTATTTAAGTAAAAGTAATCGAAAAAGAATCTAGGTTCATAATGTTTTTCAGACAGCGTAGTCTTCTTCCCGCATCTCGTATAGCTCCATTTTTTAGATCTTCAACAGTGGCTTCACCCGCTCCGGTTCCAGCAAGATCGTAGAAGTTGAAACATTTCTTTGTAAATATAGTGCCATTTGCCTCTGTGATTTGGACTCTGGAGTGTTCGTCTATCTGAAACTTTCTGCGCAGTTTAAAAGGAACTGTTACTTGCCCTTTTCTTGCGACTGACACTTCACAGGTCACACCTACGCTGATGTACAATTTAATTGAAAGTAGTACTTAAAACTAAATTTCAACAAGTAGAAGGCACAAAAAAGAGTGAAGTTGACATTAACACCAGCAATTAAGAGTTTAATCTCTAACTTTTTTTAATTCTTGATTTTCAAAATATTCTTATCATACATCTTTGTAATACGATAATGGTAATACCAATGGGTATGGAAGAAACTGTATGCGCAAAAGTTCCAGCTGAACTCAAGAAAAAACTATCCAGCCTTGAAATAAATGTAAGCAAAGTAATTCGTGAAGCCCTACAATCAGAAGTAGAAAAAATAGAAAAAGAACACATAAACACACTTGCCAAAGAAGTTTCAGTGATTCTAAACAAAATCCCGCCAGGAGAATTCGCTGAATCTATCCGCGCCACAAGGGAGAACAGATGACAAAAAAGCAGTTTCTTTTTGATTCTAACTCAATTTATGAACTCATCAGAGAAACACCTCAGAAAGCACTGGATAAACTAATGGAGGGCACAACAATTTCTTTAGCTTATTATGAACTTGGAAACGCGTTGTGGCGGGAAAGCCTGTTACTAAAAAGGATAAGCTTTGAGGAAGCTGAAAAAGCATTAGATTTAATGTATTTGATACTCAAAAATATGCAGGTACCCAGACCTGAAAATGAAGCAGAAGGGCAGACGCTGCAAATAGCGCACAGGTTTAACTTAACTTTTTATGACTCAGCATATCTTGTTGAAGCTAAAAGAGCAGGAAAAGTTTTGGTTACTAACGATAATAAACTTGCTAAGACAGCAGGAAAATTGGGTGTAGAAACCTTACCAAGCAATGCTCTCATGTATCATTAGAAAAGTAACACTGCTTTATATGGTGTTAATTCTCGACTCAACTTGGGCCAGATTCTTGTAACTTTTATTTGTCCGTTTGCCAAAATTTTGTTTCAGCCTAGAACTACAGGTTCAAATACACTTTTACTATCAGTTTTATCTCCAGACAGGTAACTTGTGATTCCTGTGAACCTCTGAATTTTCTTGTTATGCATAGCCATCAATCACATGTCAACCTATAATTGTATGCTACTCATTTTATTGCTTACACAGAAAACAGTGCCTTTTCATCTAAGCCTTAAACTTCAAGAGAGTAACAATGGAAAGTGTCTTGTTTGTTAGCAAGCATTAAAAGTATATCAGACGTATTTGCAGCGACTGCGTATGTCTACAAAATTGACTTTCTTTGGCGGCGTCGGAGAAATCGGTGGAAACAAGATTCTGCTTGAACATAAGGATACCAGGATTTTTTTGGATTTCGGGATGAGTTTTAAGCAGTCTTCAAAGTTTTTTTCAGAGTTTCTGCAGCCAAGAAAATGCGCTGGATTAACTGACTTTTTTGAGCTTGGACTTTTACCTGACATTAAAGGTTTGTATAGGAATGATTACTTGACGCATATGGGCAGACCAGCTGAAAAACGAAGTGTTGATGCAGTGTTTCTGTCTCATGCACACGCTGACCATATTAATTATCTTCATTTTCTCAGATTTGACATCCCAATTTACTGCACCCAAACCTCAAAAACTATTTTGCAGGTTTTAGAGGAGACCGGCAGCTCAAACCTCTCAGATTACACTACTGCATGTGAAGCTTTTCAGTTCTATAAGAATGGTAAAGGCGGCTTATCACGAGTTACCCGCAAAAACGGGGATTTTGTTCATGAACGCAACTTTATAGTGATGACTGAAGGGCAGAGGGTGAAGGTTGGGGATTTGGAGGTTGAAATGGTTCCTGTTGACCACTCGCTACCGGGTTCAGCAGCATACATAGTCTACACTGATCAGGGTACACTTGTTTATACTGGTGATATCCGTTTTCACGGCTCAAAACAGGAGCAGAGCAGAAAGTTCGTGCAGAAAGCTAAAGCTGCCAAACCATCTTGGCTACTCTGTGAAGGCACACGAATCGATAAAACAGAAAAAGACAGTGAAGACGCAGTGAAACAGAAAATCACCAAGTTAATAGCAGAATCACAGGGCATGGTTTTTGTTGAGTATCCTGCTAGAGATTTGGATCGGGCATGCTCAGTTTTTGAAGCTGCAAAAGCTAATGGCAGAAAATTTGTTGTAAACATGAAATTAGCCTATTTGATTGCAAGCTTAGGTGATGAGGCGCCGTTTTGTCTGGATGAGGTTAAGGTTTTTGTGGCTAAGAAAAGCTGGGGACTAATCGGGCGACCTGGCTTTGATTTTGATGTGGTTGAAAAGGATTATGATACTTGGGAAAGAAACTTTATTTTCGGAGCAAACGCGGTTACATGTGAGGATTTGTGTAGGTCTCCAGGTGAGTTTGTTGTTTCTATGAGTTTATGGGAGATCAATCAGCTTGTTGATATTAAACCAAAAGATGCGGTTTGGATTAAGTCTTCTTGTGATCCGTTCTGTGATGAGATGGAGCTTGATGAGGAAAGAAAGGATAATTGGCTGGCTCATTTTGGCATAAAAAAATACAGTACGCATGCTTCGGGTCACGCGAGTGGTGTGGAGCTGCGCGAGATGATTGCTGAGATTAAGCCTGGGCAACTGTTTCCGTTGCATACTGAGAAGCCGGAGATGTTTATAGGCTGCTGCGAGAGGGTTCACAGGGTTGAGAATGGAAAAGAATACAAACTAACCTGAACTGAGACTAAATCAGCTCACCTCATAAAAAATTGTTTCATATTTTTCTCTCAGTTGATTATTTCATTATTCACAGCAGCATTCGTGATTATCCAGTTTCTTTTTCACAAATAGCGCAAACTGGTTTTTTCATGCTCTATTCTTTGTTCTAATTTTTGTTGCTGTTTTTCTTTACGAGCACTTGCATTTTTGATTTATTTTTGCCAATTTAGTTGGTGTCACCATAAAATTTAGGTTTGGCTCGTGGTAGGCTCAGTAATATTGGAAGGGCTTGCGAATTTTTTCAGTTAAACGCTTATTCTTCGCCCATACCGCTTGGCGGTCTACCTTTTGGGGATTTAGCTGTTATTATGTCATCTACGCGTAGTATCATGGCTGCTGATTCTGATGCGGATTTGAAGGCTTGTTCTTTGACAACCGCTGGTTCGATTACTCCGTTTTCAATGCTGTTTTGCAGTTTACCTGTAAATATGTTAATCCCAATGAATTTGCCGTCTTCTTTATCGTGTACTCGCCTTAACTCTATGAGTGTATTAATTGGGTCTAAGCCCCCGTTTTCTGCGAGAGTACGTGGAATAACTTCGACCGCGTCTGCGAAGGCTTTAACTGCAAGTTGTTGTCTTCCACCAACTTTGGTTGAGTAACTACGCAGTTCTTTGGCGATTTCTACTTCAATTGCTCCGCCGCCAGCAACGATTTTATTGTTTTCTGTAACGTCTGAAATCACTGACAGCGCATCGGTTATAACCCTCTCAGCTTCATCCACCATTCTTTCAAGTCCTGCTCGAATAAGAATAGCTACGCTATGGGGGTCTTTGCATTTCTCTACAAAAATCATTTTATCGTCGCCAATCTTGCGCTCTTCCACAAGGCCTGCAAAGCCCAAGTCTGCAGCCTTTAAATCAGTCAAATTAGATGTTACTCGTCCACCGGTGGCTCTTGCTAGTTTTTCCATGTCTGAATCTTTGACTCTACGCACTGCCATTATGCCCTCTTTACTTAAGAAATGTTGGGCCATATCGTCGATGCCTTTTTGGCAGAAAACAATGTTAGCGCCTGAAGTTTTAATCTTATTTACCATTTCTTTGAGTATATTTTCTTCTTGGTCTAGAAAAGCTTTCATCTGATGTGGTTCATGGATGCGTATTTCAGCAGTTATTTCGGTTTTCTCGATTTCAAGAGCTGAATTTAGAAGCGCAATTTTTGCGTTTTCTTTTGTTTTAGGCATACCTGGGTTAGCGACTTCTTTGTCTATTATTATTCCTCTGATGAGTTGTGTCTCGATTAGACTTCTGCCTGTTTTCTTCACCAGTTGTACGTTATCTATGTCAGCTACTTTTTTGTCTTCGTGTTTCTGAGTTACCTGTTTTATAGCTTCTATGGCTATTTCTGCGAAGTGCTCTTTAGCACCGCCCACAGTCTTGCTTCCCATAGACGTTAAAGCAACCTTCATCATGATTTGTTGATCCTCAATGTCGATAGCTACAGCGTTTTTCGCTATGATTTCCATTGTTTTCTGTGCTGCCTTACGATACCCTGCAACCAGCATCATTGGGTGAACATTTTGATCAAGTAGACCTTCGGCCTTTTTGAGAAGTTCACTTGCCAACACAACTACTGTTGTGGTTCCGTCGCCGACCATATCATCTTGGGTTTTGGCGATT
>Ga0265294_10005620_pt1 | contig 15273 bp, 10 predicted proteins | sample MunlanPumphouse3_FD_192504 | JGI IMG/M metagenome (GOLD analysis project Ga0265294, IMG submission 192504) | Groundwater microbial communities from a municipal landfill in Southern Ontario, Canada - Pumphouse #3 | ecosystem: Environmental > Aquatic > Deep subsurface > Groundwater | place... | reverse complement strand
AGAATATGAATGATTTTAAGGTGGGTCCTACGTTGGAATTTATGCTCCCTGTTGTTGATTTTGGCATAGAAGGATCGGTTTTATACAGCAACGAGAAGATGAATGTGAAAACCGTAAGCGAACAGGGAATCAAAACTATTGTGGAAGATATCTCCAGCCATTCCATTGACGTTCCGGTAAACCTAAAATACAAAATCGGACTGATCTCTCCGGTAAAAGTGTTTCTGGCTGCCGGACCTTACGCCAATTTCCGGCTGGCGGGAGATGATTTTGAGTATGAAGCATTCATGGACAAGGTAGAGGCGAAAAAATTTCAAGCAGGCATTAATCTGGGTGCCGGATTGGAACTGATCAATCGCGTGGCCGTAGGGTTTAATTACAGGATGAAACTAACCGACGACTATGCTGTAAATGAACCCGCTCTTGAAGATATTTTTAATCAGAAAGACGGAATTTGGTCCGTTACCGCTACCCTGTTTTTCTAAATGAAACATGTTGTTTGCTGATGTAGTCCTGCCGCTTCCCTTAGCCGAATCTTTTACCTACGCCGTTCCTGTAGAAATGCAAGGAAAGATAGGTATCGGGTTCAGGGTGATCGTTCCTTTCGGAAGACGGAAGTTCTACACGGCGGTGGTCCTAAAGCTACACCACAATCCTCCAAAAGGAATTGAAGTAAAGGAGATCCATTCCCTCACCGACTCACATCCGGTTGTTAATGAACAACAGATCCGGTTGTGGGAGTGGGTCTCTTTTTATTATTTGTCGCCGCTGGGTGATGTTTATAAAGCAGCCCTGCCATCGATGATGAAGCCACAGGATTTGGAGGAAAGGTATAGATCCAGGACGGAAACCTATATCCGGCTCAACACAGGCATCCACGATGTTGACCGGCTTACCGGCCGGGCCAAAAAACAGGCCGGACTGTATCAGGCGTTGAAAAGATTATTTTCTGAAGAGGGGATTGAGCGTATTCCACTAAGAGAGGTTGCCCCGAAAACCGGGTACAGCAATACTGTTTTAAAGGGGTTGACGGAGAAAAAAATAGTAATCAAATACTCCGAAGAGGTAAGCCGGATCGACAGGCAGACGGTATTGTTATCGCGCAAAGCGTTTACATTAAACGACTATCAGAAAAAAGCACTTGAAGAGGTAAACAGCTGCTTCGAAGAAAAGAATGTTTGCCTGCTGCACGGTGTCACTTCGAGTGGAAAGACCGAAATCTACATTCACCTCATCGAAGAGCAGCTGAATCAAGGGAAGCAAACGCTATACCTGGTTCCCGAGATTGCCCTTACCACACAACTGACATGCAGGCTTCAAGCTGTTTTTGGAGATAAACTCGGAATCTATCACTCCAAGATAAACGATAACGAACGCACGGAGATCTGGCAAAAAATGGTGTCGGATTCGCCCTATGAAATCGTTATCGGCGTGCGATCATCGCTCTTTCTGCCTTTTCGGCGGCTGGGACTGGTGATCGTGGATGAAGAGCACGAGACCAGCTACAAGCAACAGGAGCCTGCGCCCCGCTACCACGCGCGGGACACAGCCATCGTGCTGGCACAAATCTTTAGAGCAAAAACGTTACTGGGATCGGCTACGCCATCCATCGAGACATTTTACAACGCCAAAACCGGAAAGTACGGGTTTGTGACCCTCGAAAAACGGTTTGAAGAAATTGAGCTTCCTTTCGTCTCATTGGAGAACACCCGGGAGCTACGCCGGACAAAAAAAATGAAAACGTTACTGGCGCCGGGACTGATCGAAAAGATAAATACTGCATTGGAATCGGGTGAGCAGGTAATCCTGTTTCGCAACAGGCGCGGGTTCGCCCCGATGCTGGAATGCAAACTTTGCGGCTGGACACCAAAATGCAGCCGCTGTGACGTATCACTTGCCTACCATAAAAATAGCCGGGAGCTGAAATGTCATTACTGCAACAAAGCATATAAACCGGCCAGCGAATGTCCTGTTTGTCACGAAAAGAGCATAGAGCCTGTCGGCATGGGTACCGAGAAGCTGGAAGAGGAAGTGACACAACTCTTCCCTGGCATCGCTGTCGCGCGGATGGATACCGATACCACACGCGGAAAGCATTCGTATCAAAAAATAATCTCCGATTTTCAAAACCGGAAAGTACAGATTTTAGTGGGCACTCAAATGCTGGCGAAAGGGCTGGATTTCGACAACGTGGGGATCGTGGGAATCATTGCTGCCGATGGACTCCTTAATCACCCCGATTTCCGTTCGCACGAACGGGGTTTCCAACTGATGCTGCAGGCCGCGGGACGCGCCGGCAGAAAGAGCCGGCAAGGGGAAGTTGTCATCCAAACTGCTGACCCTGAACAACCGATTTACCGGTACCTGCAAGCAAACGATTACGAAAGCTTTTATCATTCCCAGCTTGCAGAGCGAAAACTATTCAATTATCCACCGTTTAAACGATTAATATCCGTTGTTATCAAGCACCGGGATGAACAGAAAGCAGAATCGGGCGCTGAATTTTTCGCCCGGTTATTAAAACAATCGCTCGGGGAGATGGTGCTCGGACCTAATAAACCGCTTATCAGCCGTATCCAACGGTATCATATCCGCCACATCCTGCTCAAGCTCGATAACCAGCTGTCACCCGCCAAAATCCGGCAATTCATTAAATCCGTTGAATCCCGTTTCCGGGAAAACCCGGATTTTAAATACATGGGCACGTATTACGATGTGGATGTGATGGGCTAACGTAACGCAAAAAACCGAACTGCCTCCGCAATTCGGTTCTTACTTGACATCTCGCTAATGCGAAACCTTATTTCATTTCAATTTCTTCTTTCAGGTCTATTTCGTTGTTTTCCTTGTCGTAAAATACATATTGCAAGAATCCCAAACTCTGATTGGGTATTACTTTCAACGCAACATCGTATTTCTTTTTCCATTTGTATTTCAACGAAAACAAACCTTGTTGAATATATGCCGCAACATAAGGATGTATGTGCAGACTGAATTTCTTCACTTTTAATTTGTTAGTCAAATAATCGATTTTTCCTTCCAACGTGTCGGTAAATAAAATCGACGATTTAATCTTCCCTTTTCCAAAGCAGGTGGGGCATACCTCGCTTGTTGCTAATTCCATTTCGGGGCGCACGCGTTGACGCGTGATTTGCATCAACCCGAATTTGCTCAGTGGAAGAATTTTGTGTTTCGCTCTGTCCGATGCCAGAAACTCGTTCATCTTGTTGAACAGCTTGTTGCGGTGATCGCCTGAACTCATGTCGATGAAATCGACAACGATGATACCTCCCATGTCACGCAGACGCAATTGGCGGGCAATTTCCTCGGCGGCAGCAACATTCACTTCAAAGGCGCTGTCTTCCTGACCGAGCGATTGTTTGTTGCGGTTTCCGCTGTTCACGTCAATGACGTGTAATGCTTCGGTATGCTCGATAATGAGATAAGCGCCGTTCTTAAACGTAACGGTTTTGCCAAAGAGCGATTTAATCTGTTTGGTGATGCCAAAGTTGTCCAATATGGGCGTTGCTCCGTTGTAATGTTTTACTACATTTTTCCGGTCGGGAGCAATTAAGCTGACATACTCGGCAATCTGTTTTGCCACATCCGGATCGTTGATGTGGATCTGTTCAAACGACGGGCTGAAAATATCGCGAAGCAACCCGACCGTTCGCCCTGTTTCTTCAAAAACCAGCGACGGTGCTTTTGCTTTTGGCAATTTCTCTGCGGTATCTTCCCAGCGTTTAACCAATGCCTTTAACTCTGCATCAAGCTCTGCCACTCTTTTCTCTTCGGCGTTGGTACGAATGATTACACCAAAGTTCTTGGGCTTGATGCTCTGCACGAGTTGTCGAAGACGTGCGCGCTCCTCGCGCGATTTAATTTTTTGCGAGACCGAAACGCGGTCGATAAACGGAATCAATACCATGAATCTCCCGGCAAATGAAATTTCAGCGGTCAACCTCGGACCTTTGGTCGAGATAGGCTCCTTGGCGACTTGCACCAAGATCTCCTGGCCCACCTTCAGCTTGTCCGATATGGATCCCTCTTTTTCGATCTCGGGCTGCAACTTCATTTTCTGCAACAACGGTATCTTTTTCTTGTCTTCAATCGTTTTCAGAAAACTCGAAACAGAGTTAAATTCTACCCCTAAATCCAAATAGTGAAGAAAAGCGTCCTTTTTGTGTCCTACATCTACAAATGCAGCATTTAGCGCAGGCATCAACTTTTTGACCCTGCCTAAATAGATGTTTCCCACCGCATACGATTCACTTTGGCTCTCCTGCTGTAACTCTACGAGTTTTTTGTTATCGAGAACCGCCAGCGTAATCTCCTTAGGCTGAACATCCACTACAAGTTCGCTTGCCACAATTTTTTGTTTTTTAAATGTTTAGTTAATCAGGCTTTCCGCTCCTCCGAGCAGAAAGCGGTGTTCTCACGAACACTTCTTGAAATGATTATACACAAAGAACAAACTTGTCCGATATAATCTTTAAGTTTGTTCCCGTATATAATTGTGTTAAAAACTTTCAAAAAGACTATTTCTTCTTTTTATGCCTGTTTTTCCTTAGTCTTTTTTTTCGTTTATGAACAGCCATTTTATGCCTTTTTCTTTTTTTTCCGCTTGGCATCTTCTTTAGTTTTTAAAATTTACGTAATCCTGTTATTTATTGGTGTTATCCTTAACTTGAGCAACAAATGTTTTTGCCGGTTTAAAAGCAGGGATATTGTGTGCAGGGATAATGATGGTCGTATTTCTGGAAATGTTGCGAGCAGTCTTTTCGGCTCTTTTTTTCACGATAAAACTACCGAAACCTCTTAAATAAACGTTCTCTTTATTTGCTAACGAATCCTTTACAACCTCCATAAAAGATTCTACTGTTGCCAAAACAGATGCTTTATCCACACCCGTATTCTTCGCAATTTCGTTTACAATGTCTGCCTTAGTCATTTTATTATTTTTTTAATGTTAGTGATAATATAGTTAATTCTTAAAATTTTGGACTGCAAATATATAGCTTTTTTTTCATCCCAAAAAATAAATGGGTTTTTATTTTATTTTTTTCACTCATTTTCTTGAAAGCACCGGTTTTTAACGTAGTTTTGCAACAAACTTCGCAAAGATAATGCATAAAAAAGAGAACGACAAACTGATCAGCAACCTTTTACAAGACTGGTACGTACGTCATCGAAGAATGTTGCCCTGGAGAGATTCCAATGACCCGTACGCTGTCTGGGTGTCTGAGATTATTTTACAACAAACCCGGGTTAACCAGGGACACGACTACTTCCTGCGGTTCATGAAAAGGTTCCCCGACGTAAAATCGCTGGCTAAGGCACCGGAAGATGAGGTACTGAAGACCTGGCAAGGATTGGGTTATTACTCCCGTGCAAGAAACCTGCATGCGGCGGCCAGGCAGGTTATGGAGCAGTTTGGCGGTATTTTCCCCTCATCACACAACGAGATTCTTTTGCTCAAGGGCGTTGGAGAATATACGGCAGCGGCCGTTGCATCCATCGTTTTTGGGCTACCCTATCCCGTTGTTGACGGAAATGTTTACCGGGTGTTGTCGCGGCTGTTTGCCATTGAAGAACCGATAGATTCCGCTAGCGGGAAGAAACTCTTTGCCGAAACGGCAGCATCCATTCTATACCGACAAGATCCGGGCAATCACAATCAGGCCATAATGGAGCTGGGCGCACTTGTTTGCACGCCCAGGCTTCCCCGATGCCAGGAATGTCCGTTGCAGGCCTCTTGCCTGGCTTTCGAGAGAAACGACGTATCCCGCTTTCCCGTAAAGAAAGGGAAAACGATCCAAAAAGCCCGCTACTTCAATTATTTCCATATCGAACAAAACGGATATACATTTATCAAGAAAAGGGAGCGTGCAGACATCTGGAAAAACCTGTACGAGTTTCCACTGATCGAGACTGAAGCGCAATCCGACCTGTTCAAGCTACAGTCTGATCCCCAATTTTCTACTCTTTTTCAACCTGTTGGAGAGATTTTCTTCCAGCATAAACTTCGGATCAGGCACGTGCTGTCACACCGGATCATCCACGCCGATTTTTATCGGGTGGAGCTTAGCGGACAAAAAAGTTCCGGTCTGGAGGAGAGATTCATTAAAATAACGCCCGCATCCATCCCGGAATATCCGGTATCGCGGCTGATCCAGAAATATCTCGAAACAATTTACCGGTAAAACTTGCCGGATCCAAAATAATCACTAATTTTGCTTTGAATTGATTTATTTAGTTAAACCAAATTTTTTTAAGCTATGTCGGTAAATAAAGTTATTTTAGTAGGAAATGTAGGGAAAGACCCGGAGATCAAGTATTTTGACAACGACAACGTTAAGGCAAATTTCCCTTTGGCAACCAGCGAGAGAGGATACACGGCAGCAAACGGGACACAGGTTCCCGAACGTACGGAATGGCACAATATTGTTTGTTGGAGAGGATTGGCACAGATAGTAGAAAAATTTGTGAAAAAAGGAACACAATTGTATATCGAGGGAAAGATCCGTTCACGTTCGTATGACGATCAAAACGGTGTAAAAAGATACATCACCGAAATCTATGCCGATAACGTAGAGATGCTCAACCGCAGAACCGGTTCGGGAGAAGGCCCGGGTTTTCAAAACGACAAACACGACACTTCTTACAACGATCCGGTAGATCTGAGCGATAATTCTGAAACAGATGACTTGCCGTTTTAAAAAAACATCGTAATTTTGCAGAGAATGTTTTGTGCTTAAGTGACGGAAGTCCGATGACGGACGAGAGAAGTTTTCGGTTCCCGGCTCTCTTAGGCACAAGCCGTTCTCTTTTGTTTCACTAAATTTCCCCCTCTTGGATCCTGATCCTCTTTCGTTGATATATCCTGAAGTACAAGCAGCCGCGCTCTCGGCTGTCGACTATATGTTGATTGTGCTCACCCTGATACTTACGTTCATCAATGCGATTATTTCCGGCGCTGAAATCGCATTTTTCTCTTTCAATCCGGAAGAGACCGAAGAGATCCATACCGATACAGCCCCGGCATCCGTACGTGTTTCCCACCTGCTCCTGAACCCGGAAAAACTGCTGAGTGCTATTGTTATCTCATACAATACCCTGAACATAACGCTTGTCACGCTGCTCTTCTACCTGTTGAACCTTATCCCCTACTTTTCGGGCAGCAACAATAAAATTATTCTCGAGCTCCTGTTTATCATCGCTTTCATACTCTTCTTCGTAGAGATTCTCCCGAAAACTTACGCTTCGCAACGATCGCTGACTTTCGCCCGTAACCACTCCCGGTTTATCCAAATCCTGAACATACTGATGAATCCTTTTTCTTCGTTGCTGGTAAGAACAAGCCACATCTTCAGCAAAAGCGTTATTCGGAAAAGGTACGAAATATCGATGGACGATCTATCCAAGGCGCTTGAAATCACATCGGGTGAAATTACCCAGGAGCAGGAAAAGGACATGCTCGAGGGCATTATCCGGTTCAAGGACAAAACGGTTGAGGATATTCTGGTATCACGAAGCGATATGGTGGCCATTGATATCACCACTTCGTTCAGGGAGGTCATCCGTTTTATTGTGGAAGCCGGTTTTTCACGTATTCCTGTTTTCGAAGAGAATCCCGACAACATCAAAGGCATTCTGTATGTAAAGGACCTGTTGCCGCACCTCATTAAAACGGATAATTTTCGCTGGCAATCGCTGGTCCGTCCCGCCTATTTTGTACCCGGAACAAAGCGGATCGATGACCTGCTGGAGGAGTTCCGGGCCAACAAGAACCACATGGCCATTGTGGTGGACGAATATGGCGGCACCACCGGACTGGTTACCATGGAAGATATTCTGGAGGAGATCGTTGGTGACATCAGCGATGAGTACGACGAAGAGGCAAAGCCTTTCTATACCGTTGCTCCGGACGGCTCCTATATTTTTGAGGGGAAGACATCACTCGAGGATTTCATCGAAGTTACCGGCGTTCCGGAAAGGGATTTTGAAAAACTGCTGGAAGATGCCGACACCATTGCCGGATTGATGCTCGAACTAAAAGGCGATTTTCCCAAACGCAAGGAGCTGGTGGAGTTCAAAAGGTACGGATTTCAGGCGGAAGAGATGAGCAAACGACGGATTGTGAAAGTCCGGTTTATACCTCCTAAAGGGGAAAGCGGCTAAACCATGCTTCTACGCAAGGAACATATCGATGGGGACGGTCTTATCGGCATAGGGAAGATAACCGATAATCACCAGGCCTTACTCCGTTCGCTGCCTCAAACACAGCAGCGAGCGGCAGAGGAATATGTTTCAAAAATGCGTTCAGAAAGAAGGGTTATCGAATGGCTAACCACCCGGGTTTTGCTGTTTGAGCTTCTGGGCGAAGAAAAAATTATCGACAACCGACCCGACGGAAGACCATTTTTAAAGGACGGCTCTTATAAAATAAGCATCTCCCACACGAAAGAGTATGCAGCTGTTTTGTTGCATAAACAATATTCCGTTGGAATTGATGTGGAGACCATTTCGGAACGGGTGAAGAAACTGGCTGACAAGTTTATTTCGGAGAACGAGTATATTGATCTTTCGCAACAGGTAATCCATCAACTCCTGCACTGGTCAGCAAAAGAAACCATGTTTAAAATGATGGAGGAAAGCGAAATCGATTTTAAGGAACACCTCCATGTCCACCCTTTTCGCCCCGGAGAGAAAGGTGTTTTTCAAGCCAGCGAATCAAAAACCCTTCGACAAAAAACGTTCCAAATCCACTATGAGGTGCTTCCTGATGCGGTCTTAACCTGGGCGATGGACAGATAAAGCTATTTCATCGTCATTCAAAGACAATCCACCCCTATCCACTAAAAACCGGATTACCTTTATCACTTTTTCTGCAGGGAAACCCGGTACGGACTTCAGCAAATCATCTAACCGCTGAGGGGAAACTGTGCTTAAGGATTCGGCAAGCAACGTTTCAATCTCGCTGAACTCATAATTGGTCAACCCGGTTTCCGTTTTTTTCAGGCAGATGTCGCAGTGACCGCAATCTTTCGGATTTTGTTCATCGAAATAGATCAAGAGCATCCTGCTGCGGCAAGCTTGTTCGTTTTCGGCATAATCGGCCATTGAAACAATTCTTTTTTCGAATCGCTTCTTACGCTCTTCGTAAACCGATTTGGGTATGGAAACAAACTGCGTATCTTCACGCGAAGTGGTATAAACGATGAAAGGTGTTTTCTTTTGCGGCACATAATGCACAAAACGGAGTCTGGCCAGGTGAACGAGCATCTGATAGACTTCGTCACGCGTCTTCCCCAACCGGGTGGCCAGCATAGCCTCGTCGATGTAGACATCATCCGAAAAAACACCGGTATAGTTCCTGAGGATGGCGTGAATCAACTCGTCATAGTCTTTCGACAGGTTCAACGAATAGAGCTCGTCTCGAAAAACCAAAAACCTTATCCGCGAACGGGCATCTACCTCTTCGGTATACTCAATGTATCCTGCCAGTTCAAGAATTTTTAGCGCATGATGCGTCTGGAGGCGAGCAAATTTAAAGACGTGACAAAACTCATGCAAGTTAAAATCGTAAACGTGACTGGCTCCCGAACCGACAGCAACCTGAAAGTAATTGCCCAACGCCTCGTAAACCCTCACGATAAATTCTTTCCGGGGGAAAGAATCTGAAATCCGCTTTTTAAGCTTGATGCTATCTACTTTCGAGTACAGCACAATAGCGTAAGAGCGTTCTCCGTCGCGCCCGGCACGTCCGGCCTCCTGATAATACTCTTCCAGCGAGTTGGGCAGGTCCATATGAATAACCAGCCTCACGTCGGGCTTATCGATACCCATTCCAAAAGCATTGGTTGAAACAATGACGCGGCACTCACCCGTTTTCCACGCATTCTGCTTGTATACTTTTTCTTCGTGCGATAATCCCGCATGGAAAAAGTCGGCCGACATTTTTGATTTTTGTAAAGCAACCGCAATCTCTTTCGTTTCCCGCCGGCTGCGCACGTAAACAATGCCCGAACCCCTTACCGATTTTAAGATATGGATAAGCTCCGACGTCTTGTTTTCAGCAGATCGAACCACATAAGTGAGGTTTTCACGCTCAAAACTTGTCCTGAAGACGTTTTTCTCCTGGAAATGCAGTTTCTCCTGGATATCATCCGCTACTCCGTGTGTGGCTGTTGCCGTAATCGCCAGTACAGGCACATTCACCAGGCTCTCACGAATATCCGCGATCTTCAGGTAGGAAGGTCGAAAATCGTACCCCCACTGAGATATGCAATGGGACTCATCCACCACCAGCAGGCAAATGTTCATGGCCCGGATCTTTGTCAGAAAAATTTCGGAAGAGAGCCTTTCAGGGGAGATATACAGGAATTTATAATCACCGAAAATGCAGTTTTCAAGAGCAGTGAGAATCTCGTCGCGAGACATCCCCGAATAGACTGCCGTTGCTTTTATCCCTTTTTCCCGAAGATTGTCGACCTGGTCTTTCATTAACGCGATCAACGGCGTTACAACCAGGCACAGGCCGTCCATGGCCAACACGGGGACCTGGAAAGTGAGTGACTTGCCACCCCCCGTAGGCATCAGTCCGAGCGTATCTCTTCGTTCCCAAACCGACTGAATAATCTCCTCCTGAAGCGGGCGAAACGAATCGTAACCCCAGTATTCTTTCAGGATACCGTGAAACAATGCCGACTCCATTATTCAATTGTTTTAAACCCAAACCTCACACCTCACCCTTAATATCCCTTATCAGCAACTGTGTATAGGTGCTTCCGCCGTGGCGGTTCTCTTCAATGGTATAACAAACATCAACGGGCTGCTTTTCCTTGATTTTCTTGAAATGTACATCGGCGCTGAATGCGATGGCTTGCACGGGTTCAGAAACGGTTTTATCCACAAGTTCCAGCTTGATGTGATGAAATCCCCGGCCGACGAGCTTGCTCCCTCCGGCGTCCAGCACTCCCCGGGTGACAAAAACCGGGTTTTCATTTTCCGGACCAAACGGGTTGAACAACGACAATCCCTGAACAAATTTGGACGTGATGGCGTTCAGGGAAATTTCGGCATCCACCGTAATTTGTGGTTGCATCATCTTACTTTCAATTCCTTCAAAAGAGATCTCATCGAAACGGCGCCTGAACTCCGGAAGATTCTCTTCTTTCAGGGTCAGGCCGGCAGCGTAAGTGTGGCCACCAAAGTTTTCGAGAATATCCTTGCAGGCCTCGATGGCTTTGTAAACGTCGAAATTGTTGACGGAGCGTGCCGAGCCGGAAATCATTCCTCCCGACTTGGTAAGAACAATTGCCGGACGATAATATTTCTCCGTCAGCCTCGATGCGACAATACCGATAATGCCTTTGTGCCATGTCTCGTTGTACAAAACGATGCTCTTATGTTCAGCAATATTGAAACGGTTATCCACAAAATCAACGGCCTCATCGGTAATCCGCTTGTCCAACTCGCGTCGGTCTTCGTTGTATTTATCAATGTTGACCGCTTTCTCCCTGGCCTGCGACATATCGCCGGCCAGCATCAGGTCAACCGCTTCCTTGCCGTTCATCATCCTCCCCGAAGCATTGATCCTCGGACCGATTTTAAAGGCGATGTCGTTTACCGTAATGGGCTTTTTGCTTAATCCGCAAATCTCGATAATTCCCCGCAATCCAAAGCTGGGATTGGCATTCAGTCGCTTCAAGCCGAAATGCATCATCACCCGGTTCTCACCCGTAATGGGCACGATATCGGCAGCAATGCTTACCGCCACCAAATCGAGCAACGGTTCGATATCTGAAAATGCCAGGCCGTTACGTATGGAAAAAGCGTGAACCAGTTTGAAGCCGACTCCGCAACCGGAAAGTTCGTTGTATGGATAGGTGGAATCTGTCCGTTTGGCGTCTACGACCGCCACGGCGTCTGGAAGCTCCTCATCGGGCATGTGGTGATCACAAATAATAAAATCGATTCCGTGCTCTTTGGCGTAAGCTACTTTTTTAATTGCTTTTATGCCGCAATCGAGAGAGATAATAAGTTTAACACCTGTTTCAACGGCATAATCGATTCCCTGAATCGAGATGCCATACCCTTCGTCGTACCTGTCCGGTATATAATAATCAATGTTATTGGTTATTTTCCGTAAAAACTTATAAACCAACGAAACGGCGGTGGTGCCGTCCACATCATAATCTCCGTAGATAAGAATTCGCTCTTTGTTCCCGATTGCCTGCTCAATACGCCTTATTGCCTGCTCCATATCGGGCAGCAAGAAAGGGTCATGCAAATCGTTGAGGCTCGGATACAAAAACTTATGGGCTTCTTCCACGCTTGAAATGCCTCGTTTCAGCAACAATTCTATCAGTACGGGATCAAGTTGTATTTCTTTCGTCAGTTCATTCTTTTTATTTTTTTGGTCGGTTGTAAGGGTAAGATAATTCCATTTGTAGGTCATTTATATAGTTTTTTTCTTTCTCTCGGGAACCGGATATGGTCCGGTGAAAGGCAACCCTCCGTTCACGCCTGAAACTTTGTTGCCGTGCGAAATTGCATCTGTGTAAAGCCATCGCAAAATATCAATTTGTAAAGTTAGAAAAAAACTTTTGAAATATCGATATAATTCCAACTTTTTCTCCTTACCGGATTCCGTGCATCAGCTTTTGCAGCGTCTTGGATAAGATAAACAGCACAATCGACGCCAGAGCCGACATAACCACAAAAATCATGAAAAAGTCGAACAACGTAGCCACCTCGAAACCAAGAAACATTTTGGTCTTTCCCGCTTCGGGATAGAGAGAACTCAACGTGCCGGCGAGTTTGTTGGCTGTAGCCATCGACAAATACCAGACACCCATCAGCAACGAAGCAAAGCGTACAGGAGACAATTTATTGACCATCGACAACCCGATGGGAGAAAGGGTCAATTCACCCATGGTGTGGATAAAATACAGGCCCGCAAGCCAGAGCATGCTCACTTTCGCATCCGGAGCCACATTTTTCACGCCGATAGCAATGAGCAAGTACCCCAACGAAAGCAAAAACAACCCGATAGCCTGCTTGGTCGGGGAAGCCGGCTCCCTGTTTTTTTGCCCCAACTTAATCCAGAGCATGGAAAAAAGCGGCGCCAGCAATACCACAAATACCGCGTTGAACGATTGAAACCAGCTGGCGGGCATTGTCCACCCGAAAACATGGCGGTTGGTTTGTTCTTCGGCAAAGTAGGTTAATGAGATTCCGGCCTGTTCAAAAGCGGCCCAAAAGAAAATAACAAAAAACGCAATGATGTAAATTACCAGGATCCGTTGCCGCTCAATTTTTGTCAGTGTGGGATCAGAAATGACAAAACCGGGAACAACGATACAGGCCGAATAGATAACTGCGCCGATGATATCTCCGTCGAACCCTTTCAGGAAAAGGAAAAACAAAAGGACTCCACCGGTCACCCACAGGGCCAGCTGCCACACATTCAGCTTTTGACCGGGCTTCGCACCCGACTCCCCTGCGCTTCCACGCCCTGCCTTTAGGGCTGGAACAATTCCAATGGCCTCACCGTCAGGTCCTATCAGGTACCGTTTATTTCTGGCTACGTAGAACACCAGGCTAAGCACCATGGTTATTGCAGCAGCGAGGAAGCCCCACCTGAAATCGGCCGGGTTGCCGGTATCGCCCAGGTATCCGCACAGCAACGGTGCCATAAAAGCACCCAGGTTCACCCCCATGTAGAAAATCGTATAGGCCGAGTCGAGCCTTTTATCTCCGGTTTCATAGAGCCTGCCGACGATTGACGACAAGTTGGGCTTAAAAAATCCGTTGCCGAAAATCAGACCTCCCAACCCACCGTACATCAGCCATTTGGCCAGTTCAGTGTTTTCGAAATAGAGGGCGCTGAAAAACATCAGGAACTGCCCCATCACCATCAGAAGCGCTCCCCAGAATATGGAGCGGCGCATCCCCAGGTACCTGTCTGCAACGTATCCTCCGATAAGCGGGGTCAGGTAAACCAGCCCGGTATAGTTTCCGTAAATGGCGGACGCAAACTCTTTATCGAGCATCAGCGCATTGATGAGATACAGGGTGAAAATGGCACGCATTCCGTAGTAACTGAAGCGTTCCGACATTCCGGTAATAAAAATAAAGTACAGCCCTTTGGGGTGAGAGGAGTGTGCAGCAGACATAACGTTCTTTTCTTTGAAACCTCAAAATTATAACTTTTAGCCGAAACGTAACGCCCAACTACCATCTATTTCGTAACTTTGCATCCGAAAAAGAACAAAATAATGGAAATTGCAGCATTGGTGTCGGGAGGCGTGGATAGTTCTGTTGTGGTTCATCAGTTGAAAGAGATGGGCTACGATCCCACCATTTTCTATATCAAGATCGGCATGGAGGATGAACAGGGCTATATCGATTGCCCCTCGGAAGAGGATATCGAGATCGTGACCTTTATCGCCAGGAAATACGGCTGTCGCTTCGAAATTGTTTCGTTGCACGAAGAGTACTGGAACAGCGTGGTCCGATATACCATCGATTCGGTGAAGCGGGGATTGACTCCCAATCCGGATATGATGTGCAACAAACTGATCAAGTTCGGCACTTTCGAACAAAAATGGGGGCATCTTTTCGACAAGATTGCCACGGGACATTACGCCACAACCACCGAATCGGAGGGCCTGACCTGGCTTTCCACCGCTAAAGATCACGTAAAGGACCAGACCTATTTTTTAGGACAGGTGAGTTACGTGCAAGTTTCCAAACTGATGTTTCCTGTCGGGAACCTGTTGAAATCGGAAGTCAGGAAAATTGCCGCGGACAACAAACTGCCCTCGGCTCAACGAAAAGACAGCCAAGGGATCTGCTTCCTCGGCAAAGTCAATTACAACCGCTTTATCGAACGCTACCTCGGCAAAAAGGAGGGACTGATCGTAGAATTGGAAACGGGAAACATCATCGGCAGGCATCAGGGATTCTGGTTTCATACCATCGGCCAGCGAAAAGGCCTCGGCTTAAGCGGCGGGCCCTGGTTTGTAATAAAAAAAGACGTGAACCGAAACATCGTTTACGTATCCAAAGGATACAACACCAGGCATCAGTATGGAAATGTGGTTAATCTTCAGGGATTTTCGTTCATAACCAAAGATGTCTGGGGCGACTTCGACGGTGAAAAAGAAGTTACGTTTAAGATCCGTCATACTCCGGAATTTACCCGGGGGCGCATTTCTAAAACCGGCGATCTGTACAGCATTTCCTCCGGCTTGCCTATCCAGG
>Ga0265294_10005618_pt1 | contig 15276 bp, 17 predicted proteins | sample MunlanPumphouse3_FD_192504 | JGI IMG/M metagenome (GOLD analysis project Ga0265294, IMG submission 192504) | Groundwater microbial communities from a municipal landfill in Southern Ontario, Canada - Pumphouse #3 | ecosystem: Environmental > Aquatic > Deep subsurface > Groundwater | place... | reverse complement strand
CAGAGCTATAGTTTTATCGAAGCGTTTGATCTTAACTTTCATGAATTCCTCGCACATTACAGCGACAATGCTAACAAATTTTTGATAAATAAGCTAGACTAAAGTAATGAATTTACAGACTTTTATATTGGGAGATTTACAAACTAATTGCTACCTATTAGATAACGGACAGGAAGCTTTAATTATTGATCCTGCCGATGATGGAGATTTTTTAAATGAAGAATTGAGTCGGCAAAATCTAAGTTTAAAAGCTGTGCTTTTAACTCACGGTCATTTCGATCATTGCTTGGGTTTACTGAGTTTAGCCACTGCTTGGCCAAAACTGCCAATTATGTTGCATAGTGCTGATAATTTTTTAATAACTCAGGCTCAAAACAGCGCCCGCCATTGGATGGACAGGGAGATTGATCCAGTGCCTAAAGCCAATCAGGCTCTCTCTGACGGGCAAATCATTAAATTGGGTAAAGAAACTCTCAAAGTAATTCACACTCCCGGCCATACTCCAGGAGGAATCGCCTTATTAAGTGAAAAGCAAGACAATGATGAAACTTACCTATTTACTGGTGACACTCTTTTTGCTGATGGCGTGGGGCGCACTGATTTTGCTTACAGTAATCATCAAGATTTGCTTAAAAGCTTAAGTAAACTTAAAAAACTGAAAAAGGATGGATTCTACTCCCTAGCCTTACCAGGACATGGTAGAAGCTTTTATTAAAAAATTTAGAAAACCAAACACTACTAGCAAAAAAACCATTAACAATTAAAATAAGGACATATGAAACAAGAACAAAGACTAGAAATGCAACAAGAGCTACCTCCAAAAGCTCAAGCAATTGAAGATGCTAAAAGATTTGCTGAGCATATAAGAAAAAACTCCCCTGAATTACAATTAGAATTGATGAAAAAGCAGTTTGCTGAATTAATTAAGCAAGGAATTATAACTGAGCAGGAGATTGAAGATATTTTAAAAAAATCTTAGTCAGCAATTAGTTATTTCCACTCAATTTATTCTTCTCAACCAGTGTTGCAAGATCGTACCCTGTTTATTGAGTGGAGTTTCTTTAATTAATTGAAAATTACCATAAATTTTATTATTTTCAAACAATTTTATCCCATCACCAAACTCAATTGGCTCAATAGTAATAAACATTTCATCCACCAGATTTTCTTTAGTAAATAATTGGTACAAACTAGCCCCACCACAAAGAGCCACTTGCTGATAGCCTTCGTTAGCCAAAGACTGTAAAATCTCTTGAGGAGATTTGCTGGTAAAGCGCAAATTATTAGGTAAATAATCCATTTTCAATTTTCGGCGAGCTGCTTCTGCTTGTTTTTCGCTGTCGCGAGTTAAAACAACAATGAGGCGTCTCGGTAAAGGGCGAGCAATTGTTTCATAAGTAGCCCGACCCATAATCATTACTCCAATTTCCTGAGTTTTTTCCGTAAAAAATTGGTAATCTTCTTTACTCGTCCACTTAGTTGAAGGTAGTTTCACCCCATCTGCCGGGCTGATAAAACCGTCCTTACTAGTAGCCACAATTAAAGTATCTTTAATTCTTGATCTTTGCTTTTCATTCATTTCTTTTACCTTTTTGCCAATTAACACTGCTTAACAGGGGTCCATACATGTCATCTTCAGCTTCAATCCTTAAATCAGCTAATTCTTGATCATTTAGTGGCCGATCCATAAATTCAATCATTTTACTGTCAGTAATGAGCGCTAGTGGTGTTCGCTCTTCCACTTCACCCATTTCAAAAACTGCCGCAGTAGCTAAGGCTTCAGCTACATTAACTTGCACCATCTTAATTTCTCTTCCAAATAAATCTTTGTCGCCGACTCGATTATTTAATGGATGAAAACCACAACTAGCCAATGACGTGCCAACCACTCCCCAACGCAAAGGAATTGAGCGACTATCAGGAATAATTACCCCCACTTCTTTGACTGCAAAATCTTCTCTGAGGTTACGCCAAATTTTTTCAGCTTCAGCATATAAATTTTTTGGCCACAACACATAATTATCATTAGCATTAGACTCATCAATGCCAGCATTAACCATTAAAGTTGCTTCAGCAATGGTCAACATCAAATCATATTTAGAACTGTGAGGATCTAAATAATAATCAGCTTCCTGAGCTACTAATTCATGTTTAAAAGCGCGTTCTTCATCTCGACTCACCTCTCTGCCCTTTTGTGCTGCTAAGCTTGGCACCAAACGTTTTTGTTCATAAGCAATAATCTTGGACGTTACCACTAAAACTGAACGTTCCGGTAAACCTTCAGGGAAGTTTTCTTTAATACTTTGATTAATAATTGGTCTAAGTTCCTGACCAATTTCGATCATTGGAGTTTTGAGAGCAATTACCTTCATAAAATTCTTTCAATGCGGCTTTATGATATATTAGAACTTATGGAAAAACAACGATCTCAATATCAACAATTATTAGCAGAAATTCTTGACCACGGACAAAAAGTAAGCACTCCTCAAGGAACTGATGCTCTGACTATCATTGGACCTAAACCAATGCATTACAAGCTAAAAGAAGGTTTTCCCGCTATCACTGAGCGTAAATTGAGTGAGAAAATTTGGCAACAAGCGATTGCTGAGATTATCGCCTTTATCAATGGCGCCAGAACTATCAAAGAATTAGAAAGTTACGGCTGCTATTGGTGGAAAGCTTGGGGTACTGAAGCCAAAGCTAAAAAACGAAATCTAGAAATTGGTGATATGGGTCCAGGATCTTACGGAGCTGCTTTCCACGATTTTCCCACTGCTGAGGGAGAAAATTATAATCAATTTGCCAACATTTTGCAGCAAATGCGTGAAAAACCGCATTTACGTACTCATTTTATAAGTCCTTGGATACCTCAATACACTATGCGCATCAAAGGACGCACGCAAAAAGTACTAGTTTGTCCTTGTCACGGTTGGATTCACCTAAGAATCATTAATAATAAACTCACTTTACACATGTTCCAACGCAGTGCCGATGTGCCTATCGGCGTCCCTTCTAATATGGTGCAATACGCAGCTTTAACAATGATGATTGCTCAAGTACTTAATTTAGAAGCTGATGAATTTGTCCACAGTTTCTCTGATGCTCATATTTACGTTGACCAAATTGAGGCAGTTAAAATAATGCTTGATCGCGAAGTGAAACCCCTCCCACAAATGAAATTAAATCCACAGGTTAAAGATCTTTTTGCTTTCCGCAAAGAAGATTTTACTTTAGAGAATTATCAAGCTCATCCAGGAATTTGGAATATTCCGGTGGCAGTGTAAACATGACAAAAAAACAAAAAACTCAATTCATAAATCTGGATAATGCTAGAGAGGAAGAACAAAAATTAGTCATGAAAGACGTTGCTGAGGCCGAGCATTGTCCATTTTGTCGAGAAAATCTTTGCAAATATCATAAACAACCTATTCTTAAAGAGACTAAATTTTGGATAGTTACTAAAAACCAATGGCCATATAAACATACTAAGCATCATTTTTTATTGATTTACAAAGTACACGCTGTCAGCTTAAGTGATCTATCACCAACTGCGGGCCAAGAATTGTTTGAATTAATTACAGAAATTGAACAGAGCTTCAAGATTAAGGGTGGCGGACTTGCCATGCGTTTTGGTGATACCGATTATAGTGCTGGCACCATCAACCACTTGCACGTTCAATTGATTGAACCAGATTTAGACAGTCCTGATTTTGTTCCAGTGAGAATTAAGATTGGTGGAGAAAAAACTAAGGCTTAGCCATTGTTTTTAATATTTCCTGTAAAAAGCAAGCTACTGCGCAGTCATCGTTTGATTGCTCTAAAACCAATCTAGCAACTTCTTTAACTGCTGGCTTAGCGTTGGCCACCGCTACACCAATTCCAACCTCCATCGCTTCAATATCATTTTCACTATCACCAATCATAACAATGTTTTCTGCATTTAAATGATAATATTCAGCCCATTTCCTTAAACCTTTAGCTTTAGACACATTATCTAAAGTTAGGTTGTAATAATATTGGTGATTAAATGTGCTTAAAATCTTTTGTAAGTGTAAGCTTAGTTTATCTTTTAGACCACGAAGATATTCTTCCACTGCTTCGTTCAGGTGATTAACTATAATTAGGGTGGTCGTCCAGCTCTCTTCATCTTTGATAGTTATAGAGGGTAAGAACTCAATTGGCTCATTGCCTTCTAGTCTTTCTTCTAAAAAAGCATTTCCGCAATAAAAAACCTCACCATTGCCAAAAGCAAAACTTCCTCCCAAGCTTTCTACATCTCGACAGATCTGTTTTACTAAAGAAGGATCAATTGCCTCTTGCCAAATTACTTTGCCTTTGGCGTCAATTAACATTGCGCCATCACAAACTACATGGACTGATTCTGGAACAAGTTCAGCAAAGATGGGTAATACTGTATTAATTAAAGCAGCTGGGTGACGAGCGGTGCATAAAGCCAATCTTGGAAACTGCGGGTTTTGCCGACATTCATTTAGGTAATTTCTAATAGCTTCTTGGTTTTTTTCTGATAGTTGGCGATTATTATTAAGCAAAGTACGATCAACATCGGTCAAAACAGCCCCTGGATTCAACAATTCGATTTTTTTTGACATTTTAAGCCAAATCAATTTCTGTTAATTTAGTAAATCAAAAAATTCAAGAATAGCGCTTTTTAAGATTACTAGACTTTAATTTTTCAGTCATTAACTCCTGCTCTTCTTCTTGGCTAAACTTAACTCGAATAATTTCAATTCCAGCGCTCTTTAACACTTGCCAACCATCTAAAACAGCATAGCCTTCATTGTAATAGAGACGCTTAATGCCAGCAGCAGCTACTTGTTTGGCGCAAATTGGGCAAGGAAAAGTAGTTACAAATAAATCTGCTCCGGCCAGGGCAATGCCTTGGCTGGCGGCGCGAGCGATAGCGAGCGCCTCAGCATGAATAGAGCTGCTTAACTCAATCATCTCTCCAGAAGAAAAAAAACTACGCGGATCCCCACTAAAGTATTGCTCTTGTGAGCTGGGTAGATGCTGGTTGTAAGCAGTGATTAAAACTTCCCCATCCCTCATAAACACAACTCCCACCTGTCGCCACCAATCATTGCTGTAATTAGCTTGAACAAAAGCTTGTTTCATTACTTTTTTTTCAAAACTATCTTGACTAATTATTCGATCTGCTACTGTTTTTTCAGCTCGTGCTCCACCGCCTAATTGATTAGCTGCCAGCTCAACTGCTGCTCTATCCCAACGCAAGAAAAAGGAAGCAAAACTAATTTTTTGCTCAGCTAAATACGCTTCGGCTAAGTGTCTGCCCAAATCATCATTGCTTAGCACCCAGTCTCGCTTATTATCTTTAATCCAAACTAAAAAATCTTGCCAGTCCTGCTGATTTTTGACAATTTTTATGTCTAAATCAGGAAAAAACTGGCTTAAAGCTTGTCTTATTAACTGACCATCTAGCGCTCGAATGTCTTTTTTTACATAATCAAAGTTTGGCCATTGACGTAAAAGTGCTTGGTCAAATAAAAATAATTCTTTAGCATCTTGATTTTTTTCTAAAAATAAACAGTAGCCCTCATGTAAAACTGGTATATATAAAGCTAAAGCTTTCTCCATAATAAAAGCAATTAATTTCTAATCATCTTTAAATTCTGCCAAAACATCTTCAATGGTACTGATTAGCTTACTACTCATTTTATTTTTGATACTGTTAGCAGTTTTCATTTGCATTAAACGGATTTTACCCGTAGTGCTAGTTGTCGCCATTGGATCCAACACTACAATTTTGCCACAAATAGTTTCAAGTTGACGAATAGTGGCAGTATCATAAGTTTCTTTAGTAGCTACTAAAACATCAGGCTTAATAGTTTTAATCAAATTAAATTTTGGATCGCCTAGTTCTTTTAAAATGACATAGTCAACACTACGTAAATGAGTAAGCATTTCCATTCTTTCATCTTGGGGAACAATTGGTCGATTTTCACCTTTGCGAGTTCTCACTTTTTTATCACTATCAACTCCTACAATTAATAGATCACCAAAAGATTTTGCTTTTTCACAATATCTAGCATGACCAATGTGCACTAAATCAAAGGAGCCTTGGGTTAATACTATCTTCTGCCCCTTTTTTCTGGCCTCAGCCACAATAGGTTTAATTTCTTGAGGATTAAAAATAATACGCACCGTTTGATTCATAAAAAAACTATAGCACAAGTTTAATTAAAGACACACAAGCAGCTAGCTAAACAGTAATTTTTTTGATCTTAACCCCAACCATATCAATTTTTGGAAAATCTTCCCTAACTAAATCCCAAAATTTTTGCGACAATTTGTCTGAATAAATACTATAAACTCCTCGACCCATAGCCGCACATAATCGTCGATCATAATCACGAATTACGTCTAAAACTTCTCTCCCCAATTGATGAAAAACTTCGGCATTTAGGTCTTGGTTTGCTTCAAATAAATGATGGATTTTGGCAAAACGATCAAATAAGGGTCGATTGTCATCAATCATTTTTTGATAATAGATTTGATATTTAGCTTGTGCCATATAAATGCTGTTTTCTAATATAATTGATAATTCGCTGATCAAGCAGGTGCTTTAAATTTACTTGTTTATCTCCACCACTGAGCGCTTTTCTTACCTGAGTAGAAGAAACAGCTACAGCCTTTAATTGAGATAGAGAGATCATGTTTTTATATAGAGGTTTAAGTGGAAAATTAACTCTTGGATAAATATAAATTGGATAATGCTTTAATAAATACCGATAATCTCTACCCAACTGGTCATACCATAAATGAAATTTAGCTAAATTATCACTACCCATTAAAAAAGAAAATTGATGCTGGGGGTAGCGAGCGCTTAAATAATCAAGAGTTGTAGCAGTATAACTAGTTTTAAAATAACGAATTTCACAATCCTCAATTCTCATTTCTTCATAAAATGGTTCTCCAGCTTTGGGTAAAATTAACTCTAACATCTCTAAACGTTGCTTGGCTGGCACTACTTCTTTAATAAAATCATGCTTGCCAACTGGTAAATACCAAAGTTGATCAGCTAAACCTGCCTTGAGCACTGTTTTTGCTATTTGCTGATGAGCAAGATGAGGTGGATTAAAACTACCACCAAAAAGCATGACTTTCATGAAGTTTTTTTCTGTTTCTTAGTTTTTTTAGCTGTTTTCTTATTTTTGCTTTTACTTTTACCCTTACTTTCACCCTTACTTTTAGCCCGTTTAGCTTTCCAAGCTTCACGTTTAGCCTGAATTTCCTCCCATTGAGCTTGGGTCAATTTGAGGTCTGGCTCTGGTTTTTTCCAAGATGCCCACTGACATTTGGGATAATCAGCACAACCATAAAAAGATTTGCCCCAACGGGTATTTTTGATAACAATTTGCGCTTTTTGACAAAGTGGGCAAAGCTGATCGCCCAAGGTTTCCACTAAATTTTCAGTGTATTTGCAATCAGGAAAACGACTGCAACTCTTAAATTTTCCATAACGACCTGAGCGAATGACCACTTCACCAGCTTCTTTTTCATCTAACTCTCCTGCTTTGACTAATTTGGCACATTCGGGACATGCTTCACCAGTCTTTTCGACCGGCACTGCCACTCGTTCAGCCTCTTTAGTGGCTAGTTCAATGCGCTTGGCCAAGGGTTGGTAAAATTCGTCAACCACCTTAGTCCAAGCTTTATCTCCCTCAGCAATTTTATCTAAACTTTCTTCAATAGTCGCAGTAAAATCATAATCCATTAAGACCTGAAAGTGTTTTAACAAAAAATCACTAACTGTTGTCCCAATCGCTGTAGCAAAAAACCTACGATCTTGTCTTTCCACATAAGCTCTTTGAATAATTACTGAAATAATTGATGCATAAGTACTTGGACGACCAATGCCTCGCTTCTCCAATTCTTTAATTAACGATGCATCGTTATAACGAGCTGGTGGCTGAGTGAATTTCTGCATAGGATTTTGTGCTAAATAAGTTAAAACTTGATCCACTTTCACTTCTGGCAACATTAGGTCATTTTTCTGACTAAACAAGCGTCGCCAGCCGGGGAATTTCATCACTGAACCAACTACTTTTAGCTCATATTCTTTCTTTTGATCCTCAGGTCTAGCACTAACTAAAATTGTCGTTTGATCGTAAACAGCCTCACTCATCTGTGAAGCTAAAAATCTTCTCCAAATTAAATCGTAAAGTTTCAGATGGCTAGTGCTTAATTTGGCCACATTTTCTAAATTATCTTGAGTAACATTTAAATCAGTGACTCGAATTGCCTCATGAGCTTCTTGAGAATTTTTGTTCTTTTTACTAAAATAGCGCGCCTTCTCTGGTAAATAATCTGGACCAAATTCCTTTGTAATATATTGGCGAGCTGCTTCTACAGCGCTTGTAGCCAAATAAAAGGCATCAGTACGATGATAAGTAATTAAACCCTCTTCATAAAGGCGTTGAGCTAAACTCATAGTTTGTTTAGCACTAAAACCAAAACGATTAGCGGCGGTCTGTTGTAATAAAGAAGTGGTGAAAGGAGGTAAACTTTGGCGACGACGTTCAATTTTTTTCAGGTCTTTTACTTGATATTTCGCCTTGCCCAAATCCTCAGCAATTTTTTTAGCTGCTTTTTCGTTGTCAATTTTTAACTTCTTATCATCGACCTTCTCCACAGATAATAGCAAAATTTCTTTTGGCAACTCTATTTGCTTTTGCTCTTCACTAAAAATGGCTTCTTTTTTTTGCCATTTCTCAAGTTCTGAGTCTTTAAAATACTCTGGAATGGCTAAAGCCACAGCAAATTCCCAATATTCGTCGCTTTTAAAAGCCTCAATCTCTCTTTCCCGCTCAACAATCATCCGCAAAGCCACTGACTGTACTCGTCCTGCTGACAAGCCTCGTCTGACTTTTTTCCAAAGCACTGGAGAAACCTTATAGCCCACCAGTCGATCCAAAACTCTTCTAGCTTGTTGAGCATCAACTAAATCTAAATTTATTGTTGAAGGTTGATCAATGGCTTTGAGTACTGCTGGTTTAGTAATTTCATAAAAAGTAGAGCGCAAAAAATTTCGTTTTGCACTGTCACTTTTTTTAAATTGCCGATCATTTTCCAATAAATATTTAATGTGCCAAGCAATCGCCTCTCCTTCTCGATCTGGATCCATAGCCAAATAAATAGATTGAGCTTCTCTGGCTAACTTTCTTAATTTGCTAACTATTTTTTTCTTATCACTGCTCACTTCATAGAGTGCTTGGTAATTATTTTCCAAATCAATTCCTAGATTCTTTTTAGGTAAATCTCGAACGTGACCAATAGAAGCCTCTACAGTAAAATCTTTGCCTAGATATGATCTAAGCTTTCGCGCTTTGGTCGGTGATTCAACAATAACTAAATTCATAAATATCCTCGTTTATTTTCAACAATCATCTTTGTATTATAGCCACTAATGCAAACTAAGCCCTCATTTTAAAAGGATTATGGAAAAAAAAGCAAATGGAGCTTAAGTTTTTAAGATATAGTTTTGTCCTTCTTGTTTAATAATTTGCTTAATTTCTAGCTTTAATAAACATTCTGCTAATTGACCATAATCATAATGACTAGTCAGCGCTAATTGATCAAATGATAAAGCCATCCCTTGATTTTGAAAAATGCTCAAAATTTTCTCTTCTTGATCAGATAAAAAAGTTTTTCCAGACGAAACAGACTCCTTTTTTGATGAAAGTTTTGCTCTTTCACTAGAATTTTTTGCAATTTGTTGATATTGAACGACCAAATTAAGTGCTACGTAAAAATCTTCAACGCTGGCTACCAAACAAGCACCCTCTTTAATTAATTGGTGACAAGCTAAAGAATATGGGTTGGTAATTGGACCGGGCACTGCCAAAACAGTTCGTCCTTCATCAACAGCACACTGAGCGGTGATTAAACTACCGCTATTTTTAGCGGCTTCAACAACCATTACTGCTTGAGCCAAACCAGCAATAATCCGATTCCGTTGCACGAAGCTACCAGCACTCGGCTGGATGAATGGTGGATATTCACTAATAAAAATTGCTCCCTCCTCAAGCATCTTGTCCATTAAGTTTTTTTGATGTCTCGGATAACAGTAATCAAAACCATAGCCCAAAATACCCAAGGTTTGAGTTAATTGCTGAGCTATTTTCATAGCTTCAACATCGACTCCATACATAAAACCTGATACCAATTTAGCCTGACTGGATAAAAGACAGTCACGAAGTAAATTTTTGATAATTAAACGACCATAGCCAGTAATACGCCGTGTTCCAACTACAGCTAAAAATAAATTATTCCAATAATTAGCACTTATTTTCTCACGAGCTTTATAAAACAAAACTGGTGGGGGCTGACTAATGTTTTTTAGTAAGCTCGGATAGTGCTGTTCTCTATCCAAAATAACCCGAATCTTTTTTGTTTTCAATTTTTGATAATAATCGGTAAAATTATGTTCTTTTTTAAACTTTATTATTGATTCGATCTGCTTTTTTGATAACAATGATTTTTGCCAAACTTGGCTATGATTAGACCAAAAAGCTTCGTCACTAATTCGGGCTTTTTTTTGTGCCAACAAACAACGCTTAAAACTTTTTCTGCCTATCCCCGTTACTGACCACAGCGCTGTTAGATGATCTTTGCTAAATTGTTTCATTAAAAATATCATCGAACAAATGTTTGACAAAGCTTTGACATTAGAAAAACCTCTAAAAAATTAAAAAGCAGTCATCCAATTTAAAATTTCTCTGACTATTGGTGCTGCATCAGCTGAACCTTCTCGATAAATAGTCTCACCATCACTTTCTACTAAAACCGTAATCGCTATTTCTTGAGGTAATTGATTGTTTTTTAAAGCTTCCAGCCATGCTTTTTGGGCCGGACTAGCACTGTCTAAACCTAATTCTTGCCAATGATCAAGAATTAATTGTTTGTTAAGACCAACAACACTAGTAAACCAGGCGTGCGTAGCTCGATAACCCCTCTCGTTGAGAACACCAAACTCCGAAGTACCCGTTTTACCAGCCACCATGCCTGCTTTGATTTTTTCTCTAGCGCTCATCTTATTAAAAGTTTCAGCACCTAAACGTTGACTAAGAGTGTTTGTCATTATTTGGTTATAGTCAAATAAAGGAAATGCCGTTCCCCCCTTTTGAGCTACTCCCAACAAAGCTTCATTGATTAAGTCTAAATTTTTTTGATCAAAGGCCAAATCATAACACTCTCGCACATCGACCAGTAGAGTTGGACGACAGATGACACCCTGATTAAAAATGGCTTGAAAAACTCGAGTCATTTGCAAAGGACTAGCAAGTAAATCACCCTGACCAATGCCATAGTGATAGGTATTACCCAGAAACCACCTTTCACCAAAACGCTCTTCCTTCCAGGCTGGGTCAGGAACTAAACCAAGAGCTTCACTGCCCAATTCGACACCTGTAGCTTGACCTAAACCCAATAAACGAGCGTAATCTGCTAGTTTTTCTGGACCAAGCCACTCCGCAATTTTATAAAAGAAAATATCATTACTACGAATGATGGCTCTTGATAAATTAATCTCGCCTTCTACTTGACCATATTGGGTGTAATACCAATTAGCATATTGATAATCACCTACTTCTAAAACACCTTTATCTAAAATCGTGGTAGATAAATCGATTACTCCCTCTTCTAAAGCGGCTAAGGCGGTTACTACTTTGAACACTGATCCCGGTGGATAATTGGCGCTAATTGCTCGATTAAAAAACAATTGTCGATCATCAGTAAAATAACCATTTAGTTCTTTTTGCGCCTCACTCTTAGTTTGATTAAGTAAATGTTCCATTCGCACTGTTTCAAATAAATTAGGATCAAAACTCGGACTACTAAGTAAAGTTAAAATTTGTCCAGTTTGAACATCCATAATCACCACTGCTCCTTTTTTATCCCCCAAAGCCTGATTCGCTACTTCAGATAAAAGGGGGTCAAGAGTAGTAAACAAAGTCTTGCCAACTTCACTCTCAGTTTTACTAAATAATTGTTGCATATTACCCAGGGCATCCACCTCATAAACCTCGGTACCGGGACTAGAACGTAAAAACTTATCAAAGTAAGCTTCCAAACCCGTACGCCCAAATTGTTCAGCAAAATTTAGCTGTTGATTGTTTACTAAATCATCAGCTGTTATTCCAGTCACATAGCCTAAAACGTGAGCCAAAGCCTGAGGATAGAGATAAACTCTGGAGAAGTCTTGATTAATTTGCGCACTATTGCTAGCAATAAGAAATAAAGCCTGATCGTGATCAACTAGCTCTTGTTGACTATAAAGTTGCTTGGGATCAGATGACAAATAATAATTCGGGTGATTTTTTATCAAAGGTTTTTTGTAACGATCAAAGATTAAAGCTCGCTCAGTCAAATAGGTTTTGGAAAAATAGCGGTTTTTTTCAGCTAATTTAGCTAATTCTTGACCTCGCACTAATTGCAAATCAATTAAACGTAGTAATAAAAAAGTAAAAACTATTAATAAGAGTATTGTTAACCAAAATAATTTTTTACGATCTCGATCAATAAAACTGTTTTTTTTCATAACTTATTGATAGCTATCGTTTTAAAAATTAATAAAATAAAAACTAAAAACCCTTGCAAAATCATAAAAGCATTGATACTTAAACCAGACAGAAAAAAGATCGTCAACTGTAAAATAGCAAATAATAATAGTTGTAAAAATTGCCACTGTTGAAAACTTTTAATAAAAAGCCTACTGCCCACCAAAGTCCTTAAATAATAATAAATAGCAATTATTAGCACAGTTAAGGCAATACTTAATTGATAAAACAAAGCTAGAGCCAAACTTGAAATTAATAAGGCCAAAATTAGCCAATAAAAACTCCGATCATCTCTTGGGTTTAATTTATCCAAAAACTTGAAAAGAAGAAACAAACTAAAAATGGGGGTGGCTAGAGTTGACTCAATACTCAAGAGAAATAGTAAAAAAACAATTTGTAGCAAATAGTTAAAAAAGATCATGGTTTAACCTCGACTAAACTTAATTCATAAAAATTAACATCTTGTTGTAGAATCGCTTGTTGAGTAGATTTGGCCGAATCAAGTTCTTTCAAACTAACGATTCTGCCAATAAAAATATCTGGATCAATGCCCTCTTGTCCCACCGTTAATACTCTTTCTCGTAAATTTAAAGTTTCCTCACTTAACACTTCACTTAATATAATATTTTTACCATCACCCTTTACTATCCCCTTCACCCCCGATTCTGTCTTAGCCACTACCCCCTGATTTAGCATATTTTTTAGTAACAAGACGCGAGCCTGCTGCTGACTCACATTTTCAATAATACCCAATAAATTACCTTCTCCCAAAACTAGAGAACCAGGTCGTAAAGCGCTATCACTACCTATGGCTAGAACTGGTTTAGAAAAAGAACTAATTGGTCGAGTAATTAAATTTTTTTCTAAAGCTCGATTACTACTTTCTAATAAATCTCTCAAGGCCTCATTCTCCTCACGAAGAGCCTCTAGTTCAGTTAACTGCACTGAAGCTTCTCGATAACGATATTCAAGATCTTCCAATTTTTGGCGTAATTGCCAAAATTGCCGTAATTTAGTCACTGGCTGAGTAAGAGTTAAAATAACTTGGTAGTTATGAGCTTGCCAGTTAATTGCAAGTCGACGCCAGCTAGATAAAGTTAAAAAACCCAAAAAATCTAACAAAAATATAAATACTAATAGGACAACGACAAGTAGATGGCGACTAATTTTTTGATAATTAAACATAAGTGCTAAGATGTTCTTGATTAAGAATACCCTCCATTTTTAGATGACGACTTAACTCATCCAAAATTAAAGAGCTTTTAATATCAGGATGAATAAAAAAATAAAAATATTGCCATTTTTCTTGGAAAAGCTTTGTCGGCACATTTAAAATAAAGTTATCTACTGCAGCTTTAAGACGCTCAATTAAAACTGCTTCATCAAGGTTTTCACTTAAAGGAAGATGTTTGCTTTTTAACTTTTTGTCTAATAAAAACAAAGATAATTCAGCAAAATCTAGATTCAAATCAATAATTAATTTTAATTTTGAAAAGTCTTGCTTAGACCTAAGATGTTGATTGAAAAAATCAGCTCGATTGACAATTGAGACTGGCTTTAGAAAATTCTGCGCAAAACTGCGCTTAATAGTATCTTTTTCTAAATCAGTGTTAGCACCTGATAAAACGACTTGGAGGCGTTTTGCTTTTTTTAATTTTTCGTGATCTAAAATGAAATTGTTTTGCAAAACTTGCTCTAATGCCCATTTAGATTGCAAAATTCCAGATTTAAAAGGCGTAATTAATTGCCAATGCTCATTGCCTAAATCTTGTTGATATAAGCGCCACCAACCCAAGGCCTCCTGACCAAAATTTATAATTTGTTCTTGATTAGAATCCCACAAAAAAACCCAAGGTTGATAACTAATATCAATTAGCTCAATCCCTTTTTCCATACATCAAAGCTTAGCAGAAAGTTAGGCTTTATTCAAAAGTTCTGTAGCAGTTTTGTATCGCCCAGCCTCAATTAATTCTTGTATCTGGTCTAAATCTGCAAGAAGACCTAAATTATTTTCCTCGTTGGCTTCTTCTCTAATCTTTTTCATTCTTTCCTCAAACATTTCCTTTTTTAAAGACAAAGCCTTTTTGTACATTATTTCTTCTAAATCAGGTATAAATTTTTCCAAATAGGTTAAAAGGGCCTCTTTACGTTCATTTTCCTCTTTAGACTTGTCAGCTAAAATTTGCTCAGCCTGAGTTCTTTCTTCGCTGTTTAATAAAAGTGGCAATTCAACCTCAATAAAATTTTCCCAAATTAACTCTTCTAAATCTGCTAAAAAATCTTCTTTTTCTAATTTTTCCAAAGAATCTAGACCTAGCATAGTAAAAATATTCTGACTTTCTAAATTCTCTTCATCGACTGCCTCCACTGGCTCCACTGGCTCCACTGGCTCCACTGGCTCCACTGGCTGAGTTGCTGCTTCTGGTTCTGAAGCTGATAGAGTTGGGGTTGCAATTGGAGTTTGTTCTTCTGCAACACCCGATAAATCTAAAGATGGTCGCTGACGAGAGAAGTTTTCTTCAACTCCAGGACTATCTTCTTGCGAAAACGAAACTGGCTCAGGTTGTTCTGCAATTTTTGCTTCCAATTCATCAATAAAATTATCTAAGTCTAGATCTTTTGACTGAGTTTTTTCTTGATCATTTTCTTGATCATTTGCTTGATCATTTGCTTGATCATT
>Ga0265294_10005617_pt1 | contig 15277 bp, 14 predicted proteins | sample MunlanPumphouse3_FD_192504 | JGI IMG/M metagenome (GOLD analysis project Ga0265294, IMG submission 192504) | Groundwater microbial communities from a municipal landfill in Southern Ontario, Canada - Pumphouse #3 | ecosystem: Environmental > Aquatic > Deep subsurface > Groundwater | place... | reverse complement strand
TATTTTGCAGGTAGTTTGTACCCTTTAGTGAGCTTGGCTTCACCTACGGCACAACCATTAAGAGATTTACACTCTTGTAAAAGCTCTGGGCCTGCAACCCTATGAATTGCTCCATCTACCCCACCTCCACCTAAAAGAGAAGTATTGGCAGCATTAACGATGGCATCAACTTCTAAGCTTGTTATATCTGCTAAAATTATTTTAATTCTATTCTGCATTATTTTCTTTCCAATCTAAGGCTATTTTTTGTCCTCGCTTCTCATTAACTAGTTGTAATGTTATTAAACCAATAATAAAGAAGGGAAGAACGGTTAAGATTGAGTATTTAATATTACCTGTCCACTTGCTAACTAGTCCAAATATAATAGGCCCGATCACTGCAGACATTCTTCCTGTTACAGTATAGAATCCAAAGAATTCAGCATTTTTACTTTTGGGAGTTAGAGATGCAATCATTGCTCTACTATTAGCTTGTGTAGAGCCAATAGCAAAACCTGCCAAAAGAATAACAACATAATAGTCTTTTTTAGCTGGTGATAAGAATGCCCATATGATTACAGCGAGCCAAATGAACAAACAGATAGTTAGTGTCTTTTTATGTCCAATTTTATCAGCTATATAACCAAAAATAAATGCTCCTAAAATGGAAGTTAGCTGAGCGAAAATAAAAATTTTAATTGATTCATCTGGAGACATCCCATATCTTTCACTTCCGTAAATCATCGTAAAACCTATGGCCGTAGAAATTGCATCGTTGTAAAAAAAGAAACTAATGATAAAGGTTCCTAAATCCCGAAATGATCTAATAGAGTGAAAAGAATCATTAATTCTTTGGTAGGCTATTCTGAAGTAGTTAGATCTTTTGGAGCTTCTTTTAAACTCTTTTAGTAAGACAAAGGTAAAGATGGCAAAGAGACCATAAAAGATACCCACCATAGGAAAGACCATGGTAATCTTATCCAATTTTACTAAACCTAGAGCTAATATCAGGGAAAGAAGTCCACCTAAATATCCTAAAGACCATCCATAACCAGATACTCTTCCAAGTTGTTTGGCGGTAGCTATTTCTGACAGAAAAGAATCATAAAAGACAATAGCTGAGTGAAAGCCAAAATTAGCCATAATAAAATAGAGCATTCCTGTGAAGATTGTGCCAGGTCCTACAAAACCAAGCAAAATTGTAAATATAACACAGAGATAGGTGTTGTAGAAAAGAAACTTTTTCTTGGCACGGGAATAGTCTGCTACTGCACCAAAGACAGGAGCTGTAACAGCGACTAAGAACATTGATATTGCCAGTGCTAAACCCCAAAGGAAGTTTCCATCACCCCTGTCACCTACTACAACATTTTTAAAGTAGACGCTATAAACTACTGTAACTATTATTGTTGTGAAGGCTGAATTTGCAAAATCATAAGCCATCCAGCCAAAAATACTTTTATTAATCTTCATCAATTTTACCTTAAGTAATTTATTTTAGTAAATGGATGCTGCCATGCTTCCACAATGAAATTTTATTTTTTCAGGAATAATCAAGAAAACAAAATTCCCCATTTGGCGCTAAGGGTGTTATCAATTCCTAGTTTAGCAGGCAAAAGTAGCTTAAATCTCAGTTATCTTCATCTCCTAGTGATGCCACAATAACAATTTATAAAATTTTTTCTTTCTCGCCCAACTCTATTACAGGAAAATTAAAGTCTCTATAGTTTTCTATATTAGGAGAAGCAATCAAAATTTGGTGTTCATTGGTAAATAATCTAAGAATCTTCTCGACTCGATTTTTATCTAACTCAGAAAGTGCATCATCAAATATTATAATGGGAACAGTATGCAAAGATTCTTTAATCATAGCTATCTGAGCAAATCTAAGTGCAATGACAAGTGATCTGCGCTGTCCTTGGGAAGAGTATCTTTTGACAGAATATCCATTAATGCAAAAAATATACTCGTCTAAATGCGGGCCTATCAAAGTTCGTTTAAATTCAAATTCACTTTGTTCAATTTTATCTAAGTAATTTTCCAACCATTCTTTCTCATAGATTATGTTACCATGAGCTTCATAATTGATATTTAAAGATTCACCAGATTTAGTTATATTATTAAGAATCTCTTCAGCAAATTTCTTAAATTGGTTTAAGTATTTTTTCCTGTATTCTACTAACTCAATGGCTTTAGCGATAAAAAGCTTATTCCAGTGCTTTAGCTGAGATTTAAACTTATCTTCTTTGAGAATTGAGTTTCTTTGCTCAAGAATACGATAATATTCACGTAGAATATCACTATAAAGAATAGATGATTGGGTAATAGCTTGGTCAAAAAAGCTTCTTCGTTTTTGTCTGTTTCCATTAACTAACCAAATATCATCAGCTGAGAAGTATACTATCTTCAGATAATTATATAAGTCACTGATCTTGGTGATAGGTGAATTATTAAGTTTGATAATCTTTTTATTTTTTGAGAATGTTATCTGAAAGTTGTAGCTTTTATTCCCATCTTCATACTTACTGTTTATAGAAAACTCTGATGCTGGGAAATTTATTAAATCAGCATCAGCAAACTGTCTGACAGATTTACCGAAAGCAGGGTAACATATTGCTTCGAGAAGATTAGTCTTACCAATGCCATTTCTGCCAGTGATAAGACTACCTTCCTTAGCAAACTCAAATTTCTGATTAGTATAATTTCTAAAATTTATGAGAGATATTTCTTTTATATTCACTTATTATCGAGCAACTCTCAAAGGCATTAATAGATATCTAAGCAAGGTGCCTTCGGGATCTTTTTCATTGTAGAAGAGAGCAGGATTCTTGGCTTCTCCCATGCAGATTTTTACATTATCAGTATCGATACAATCTAGGATAATACTTAAGAACTTGAAATTAAAAGCAATATTAATGTCATCACCGCTATAATTAATATCCTTGATAAACTCTTTAGCTCCCCCTTTTTCATCACTACTAGTAGCTAACTCTAAGGTAGAGCCTTTAAGGTTAAACATAATTTTGTATGAATCTTCTGGAGCAACCAGGGAAATCCTTTTTACTGCAGCTTTCAATTGGCTCTTGTCAAGAAGCAACTCTTTAGGTAGTGATTCAGGGAATACTTTGTTATAATCAGGGAATTTAGTAGTCATCAAATGAGAAAATACTATAAAGTTACGATATTTGAAAATAACTTTGTTTTTGCCTATATCTGCTTGTAGAATATCGGATTCTTCAGTTATAATTTTTTGCAAGAAACTTATTCCTCCGGTAGGTAATACTATTCTTATTGTATCTTCTTCGTCGATTGGATTAACAAAATCTTTTGTTTCCGAGTCAATAGCAATATGAGCAATTTTCTTACTATCAGTAGCAACCATAGACTGTTTTTTTGCTGATATTTCCCAGAGAATACCAGAGAATATGGAATTATGTTGATCTTTTTGCACTGCAACGATAGTCTTATTAATCATCTTATCGAATTCAGAGGCTTTGAACTGGATAGCATTATCAAAGGAAGCTTCAGGAATTAATGGGAAGTTTGAATAATCAGACAGATTTAAGTTAAAATCAATGTTTTCACAATGAATTTTTAACAATTCATCTTCCTTAGTAAAAGTTATCTGAGAATCTGGCAAAGCTGTAATAATCTCATTAAAGTCCTTTGCTGTTACTGCAATAGTACCTGATTCCATGACTGTAGCATTGAACGTTACGATTACCGTAATCTTTAAGTCTGTTGTAATTATTTTAATAAGATTATCAATTTCAATTGCTTCTATTAGATAATTTGTCAAAATTGGCATTGTGTTTTTGCTTGGTACAACATTGGAGAGATGTTGAATATTGTGTAATAAATCTCCCTTATCGATAAAAAACTTCATCTTTACCCCTTATTTCACTTTAGTTATTAATAATTTAATTTAAAATCAGAATAATGCGCTTTTATGTTGCGAATAACATTATATTACTTTATTTAAGTGACTTACAGAATTTCTCCGAATAAATATGTTATACGCGAATAAACTCTGTAAGTCATTTTTCAAAAAGAATCTGCAATCTTAATTTAAGACTAATGCACTATCCAAGTTTAATCTCAATTTGTTCTTTCTAAATTTGACGTCAAGAAAAATATACTATTTTTAGCAAAATCTTTTTCTCTCAAGTTTTATACCCAAATAGTGCAGTAGAACTTACTGAATAGTATAATATTCTTTTTATAGTGTTTCGTAATATGAAAAAAAATTTAATCCATATTTATTATTCTAATACAAGAAATCTATCATTTCCAAAAGTGGTTTTAACATGCAATTTAGCTATTCACTGGTATTAATATGATTATTGTATGTTTATTTTTATCTTTTTGAAAAATAGATTGACACAATATACTTTTAATTCAATTATTGTTTTAGTAACAAATTGGAGTTTAAGAAAATTATTGTTTAGCAGTGTTCTAAAATATATTTTTCTTCGCATTATGAGTATGATATTATAATTTTAATTCTCAAATCATAAGGGGATACAAATGCAAAAGACAATTAAAGATATTCGTAAAAAACTTCTAGCTAATTTTTATTTAAATGAAGAGCACGTAAAAGTAAGTATTGTATCGCGTCTGTTAACATATTTAGGATGGAATATCTGGAATCCTACTGAGGTCTTCTACGACTACCCAATTCAGAGACTTCCTCTTAACCTCAACGATTCTCCTAGTTATGGCAAAGTTTCACTTGCTCTTTTTGTTTCTCAGGACATAAACAGAAGTCCTGAAGTATACATTCAAACTACATCTAAAGGAAAACTTTTAACTAACATTACTACCTATGAAGACCAACTAAATCTTTATAGCTCATATGATATGGCTGTTATTAGTATCTTAACAGATGGAAATATCTGGAGATTTTACCTCTCATCAGCCGAGGGTATATCTACACAGAGGCTTTTTAATGAATTTAACATTATTGAAGATTCTGATGATTTTATAATTAATATTCTCAACAGTATTCTTGCTAAAACAAATATCGACAAGATGCGATTACTGCAGGACAAAGTATGCTTATAGATAAAAATAAAATCCAAAATATAAATTCGGTTAAGGAGGAAGCAGAGAAAGCTGCCAAAACATCCCATTTGGATAAATATCAAATTGCTAAAAGTATTTTAGAGAGAAAGTCTTTTAAGTATGATATAGAAGAGATAAAGTCATTTTGGAATTATAGACCAACTGCACACCATAAAAACATTATTAGCAAAACAAAAGAATCTAAACCACCTATCGATAAGCAGACGATAAATTGTGATAATTCTTTTGAAGATGTTGATAATTTAGATTTATCAGGCAAAAGTCCTAAAAAATTTTTATCATCGACCAGTGGTATGATGTAACATCATGGCGTGCTCTTTACATTAAAGTTTGTTTGGTTTTAATTGAAAGACATCCTGGGACTAATCTTTGTGGTTACTTAGCAACAGAAGATAGATGGGCTGAAACTGTTGATAAAATGAGACTAGCTGATGTAAGAATATTAAACCAGAATTTTAATGCACACAACTGCGTAAAAATGGTTAAAAGATATTTAAAATATCTTAGCTATGACCCAAAAACTCATTTTAAACTAATATATCAAGAAGCTGATATAGATGCTAAAGCTGTTGAAGTAGATGAACAATAATGGTGCAAGATGCTTATGGAGCTGAGATACCTGCTTAAATAAATGATTTTATAAGAAAAGACATGCTCTAAAGCTTGATTTAACAAAGAAATATGTTTTATCTCAATTTACTCGACACAACTCAATTCAAGAGTTCCCTTAGTCTTCCCTTAAACTATCTCGATGAAACATTGGAGTTTTATCGAGATACCTTATACAATCTAATAACAAAGAAATGAAATTAATAAAAAATAAGAGAAACAAAATAATTTCAATGATAAGGATTAATTGTAAAATATAAAAAAATAAGAAAACAAAAAGAAGGACATCTTTTCAGAAGTCCTTCTTTATAATATTTTATTAGTTCAGGAAACTAACTATTAAACAACACCTTGAGCAAGCATAGCTTCAGCAACTTTCATGAAACCTGCAATATTAGCACCTTTAGCGTAATCAATGTAACCATCTTCTTGAGTTCCATATTTTACACAAGCTTCGTGAATATCAGTCATGATTTGTTGTAATTTATTATCAACTTCTTCAGCAGTCCAGCTTATTCTCATACTATTTTGAGTCATTTCAAGACCAGAAACAGAAACACCACCAGCATTAGCAGCTTTACCAGGTCCGAAAGGAATCTTTTTGCTAATAAATGCATGAGCAGCTTCAGCAGTACTTGGCATATTAGCTACTTCACAGTAAACTAAAACATTGTTAGCTATAAGTGCTTTAGCATCATCAAGATTAACTTCGTTTTGAGTAGCACATGGCATAGCGATATCTACTTTTTGTTCCCAAGGTTTTTTGCCAGGGAAGAATTTTGCATTAGGGAATGATTTGATATAATCACCAACTCTATCATTGTTAGAGGTTCTAAGATCTACCATGCATTGCCATTTTTCAGGAGTGTTAATTCCTTCTTCGTCATAGATGTAGCCATCAGGACCAGAAAGAGTAACAACTTTAGCACCGAATTCAGTAGCTTTTTGGCAAACGCCCCAAGCAACATTACCGAAACCAGAAACAGCGATTCTTTTACCTTCTAAAGTTTCGTTCATGTCTGCTAACATTCCTTTAACATAATAAACAGCACCAAAACCAGTAGCTTCAGGTCTGATTATTGAACCACCCCATGCTCTACCTTTACCTGTAAAAACACCAGTAAAATTATTTACAAGTTTTTTGTAAGTACCGAACATGTAACCAATTTCTCTAGCACCAACACCAATGTCACCAGCAGGAACATCTGTGTCATTACCAATGTGACGGTATAATTCCATCATGAAAGCTTGGCAGAATCTCATTATTTCGCCATCTGATCTTCCTCTGGCGTTGAAGTCAGATCCACCTTTACCACCACCCATAGGAAGGGTAGTTAAACTATTTTTAAAGATTTGTTCGAATCCTAAGAATTTAAGGATTGAAAGATTTACAGATGGATGGAATCTTAATCCACCTTTATATGGTCCAATAGCACTATTAAATTGTACTCTATAACCTTTATTTACATGAATTTCACCTTTGTCATCAACCCATGGAACACGGAACATTATTACTCTTTCTGGTTCTACGAGTCTGTCTAAAATTTTAGCTTGAACTAAGGCAGGGTTGCTTTGGTAAGCATCCCAAATAGTGTCAACAACTTCTCTAACAGCTTGAATAAATTCAGGTTGTCCAGGATTATTAGCTTCAACTTGAGCTACAAATTCTTGTGCGGTCATACGATCCTCCAACAATTATTTTTTATTTATGACTTATTTATAATATGATAAATATCTGTCAAGCTTTTCAGCAAAAATTATTAATATTAACAGTATTATGTTGTTATACAAAAAGATATAGAGACAACAGTTATCCACCAAAAATAAATTTTCTATCATTTTTTGTCTAATTTTCTAATTTCGATAAAATATTATCTAAAAAATCAGGTAATCAAATGCATCTCTTTCTCAAACAAGTTACCAGAAATTATTATAACACTTTAGCGTGATTAATGAACGAACAATATTTAGATATCATAATAGATGAACATTTGCCATAATCAACTCAAACTTTGGAAACATTACTTTGACACACGGGACAATAATAGGTTGAGCGTCCCCCAATTTTTACTTTTTCTATCTTGTGTCCCTTAGTGCATACATTTTTACCATAAACTTGAAGGAAGTTTTGGAAAGTTCCTGTTTTATCATCTACGCGTCGATAATCAGAGATTGTTGTCCCATTGCACTCAATAGCTTGGATAAGCACACTTCTTATTTCCTGAACCAGCTTCTTAATTTGATTAAGTTTAACATTTTTAGCAGCAGTCAAGGGGTAAATCTTAGCTCTAAAGAGGGCTTCACAAACATAGATATTACCTAAGCCTGCAATTTTAGATTGATCAAGCAGAAATGATTTTACAGGAGAATTAATTGTCTTCATTTTATCTTTAAGGTATTGGTAATTGAACTCATCGGATAGAGGTTCAATGCCTAACTTAGCAAAATATTGAGGAAATTCGTTTTGATTCAAACAATCTATGGTTCCAAAAGTTCTAACATCATCAAATCTAAGATAAGTATCATCATTGAAGTAAATTCTTGCTCTTTCGTGTTTTAGAAGTTCTTGATCATTTTCCTCATAGATAAGCTTGCCTGTCATGCGTAAATGAACGATAATAGCATAGTTATTTTCTAAAAGAATCAAGATATACTTTCCACGCCTTTCTACAGCTGAGACTACTGAGCAATAATTAGATTCTTCACAAGTTATTCGTAAAGTATTGGGATAAAACTCTTCAATCTGGATAATTTCTTTACCTATGATAATCTTGCATAGGTCATTAACAACAGTCTGTACTTCTGGAAGTTCAGGCATTTTTAATCCACCACAACATCATCGGGAATAATTATCTGTTCTCTAATAATCTCAAAGTTTGAGGTCTTTTCCCGGGGTATGTTAAAGATTGAAGAAAGAATATTGAATATATTAATTCCAACCAGCTTTTTAGTGATTAATAAGCCTTCAGGAATAATCTGGAGTTTAGTAATATTATCTTTTATATCCAGCTTGACAATCTTATTTTTCTTTTCCTTTTCAATAATCCAGCTGTCCACAGCTTCGTACTTCTTAACTCCGTCAATAATATCTAGAGCATATTTTGATTCTGGAATAACCTTAACTAATTCTGAAGAAATTGCATCTATGCTTCTTTTATCATTCTTAGAAAGAAGTTTAACATCAAAGATTTTCATTTCATCATAATTAACAAATGATAGAGCATTAAGAATCTCATCACATTTATATGAAGTATTAGATTGGATTTCAAAGAATTCGTAATGTCCTTCCATTCCGAGAGGTAATGGCGGGGCAAGTTTTATCTTAGGATGATGATTGAACCCTTGGGTATAAATAACTTTTAAGTTACTCTTTCTAATTATTCTATAAATCATTCTCATGAGATCAAGATGTCCCACATACTTTAGAATTCCTGTTTTTTTATAATATACACGATAATAGTAGCGTGGGGAAGTATTACTATATGGTTCTTGTGAGTTATTCTCTAAGATAAAGTCAGCTTCTAATTTGGAAAAAGTATTCTTTCCTAGTGTAAGTTTATTATCACCAACACAGACACCACAATCAGTACAGAAAGAAAGGCATCCTTGAGTAGTTTCACCTAATTGAGCTCTCTTATTTTCTTCAATTAAAAATTCTGGTTTAACACTTAAATCAATTTTACTCCATGGAAATTCATAATCTTGAGAAAAACCAGAGATAAATTGTTGATAATCAAGATTAGCATCAGCAAAACTCTTTTCCCATTTAGTAAAATCAAAGAATTCTCTCCAGCCGTCAAAGATACAACCATTTTCATATGCTCTAATCAATAAATCGTTTAAAGAAGAATCTCCCCTAGCAAAAACAGCCTCCAATAGAGAACTTTCGATTTCGTGATATTTGATTTTTATGAATTTATACTTGAAGAAAGCATTTTTAATTTTCTGAGCTCGTGCTAAAAGTACTTTTCTGTCAGGAATAGCAGCCCACTGGAATGGAGTATGAGGTTTTGGTACAAATGGTGAAACAGTAACATGAATACTGAGTTTTTTGCCTGCTTTAGCTTTAATGGTATCAATAAGCTCAATAATAGCATCAATATCACTTTCTTCTTCATATGGTAAACCAATCATAAAATACAGCTTAACTAATTGCCAGTTAAATTTTAAAGCAGTATCAATACCATCTAAAATCTCTTCTTCAGAGATGTTCTTATTAATAATATCTCTTAATCGCTGTGAACCTGCTTCTGGAGCTATGGTTAATCCTGTTTTGCCTAAATTTTCAACTAAGGTAATTAAGGCGTCATCTAAAGTATCTACTCTCAATGATGGAAGAGAAACTCTTGTTTCAGAATCACCTAATCTCTTTTTCATCTCTACCAAAAGTGGTTTGATGCAGAAGTAATCAGATGAGGATAAAGAGGAGAGATTAACCTCTTGCCAACCATTGTTCTGAATCTCAGTCAGCATATCAAACAAAATATCTTGAGCATTTCTTTCTCTCACAGGACGATAAAAATATCCTGCGTGACAGAATCTGCAACCTCGGGAGCAACCACGCATGATTTCTGAGACATACCGATCATGGGTAGCTTGTTGCCAAGCTATCAATTGATTATCATGTTTAGCTGTGTTCTTAGAAAAATCCCAATACTTACGGATTGTTACCTTAGTTTGAGTTACAGAAGGAACATACCAACCTTGGCAGCCGGCTAGTTCCTCTAAAATTTTTTGTTTGTTAGTTCTACCATGCTTAGAAATCAAATCTTTAATTTCGATAATCGCCTCTTCCCCTTCTCCTATTAAGATAGCATCAAAAATCATATCAAGAGGTGCAGGATTTGTGATACTCGGGCCCCCACCAATAATCAAAGGGAAATCTTCCCTATCCTTAGCGTAATAAGGTATCTGGGCAAGATCTAACATATAAATTACATTAGTAAAATTAAGCTCTGTTTGCAAGGTGAAACCTAATAGGTCAAAATCCTTTAGAGCAACCTTACTTTCTATTCCAAACAGAGGTTTGTTGTGTTTTTTTAATAATTCACCCATATCCGGCCAGGGAGCATAGGCACGATCTGCAATTGCATCAGTTTCTTTATTAATAATGGAATAAAGTATCTTAAGCCCTAAATGAGAAAACCCTACTTCATATAAATCTGGAAAGAGTAAACAAATGTTTACTGAATCTTCTGATGGAAAAGCATTTATAGAATTTAATTCTAATCCAATGTAACGAGATGGTTTATTTACAGATGCTAACAGACCACTAACATCAATCTTTTGATATTGTTTATTCATAAAATTATTTTTTTTATCCCTCTAATTTTTTATTCAAATTGTGCTAAGAATGTTAATTCTCGATTTAAAGCACTATAAGTATTCATTTTGATACTAAACACATTGATTCCAAATATAAATTCATTATACTCAGGTGGTAATTCTGCCTCAACATCACTCTCGGCAGCTTTGAGTGCTTCCTTATCAATTCTACTAACTGCAGATAAAGCTAAATATAGAGCATCGTAAGACTCAATAAATTGAGTATGAAGAAATTTAACCTTGATAGTTGTTGGATTAATTGACTTAATTGACTGGAGATACTGATCTAATGAATCTAAATAATCTCCTTGAAGATAATCTATCATCTCATACAAAGCTTCAGAATCTTCCTGAGAAATACGGTCTAACAAATCTTCAATAGTTGGATTTGAAACTAAATCCTGATACTGCTCCATCTGCTGTGCATAGCTTTCTAAATCAGCTTTAATCCTTTGCCCCCATATTACAGAACACATCATTAATACAATACACACTAAATAAACTTTTTTTACCATTAGTAAACCCTCTTATCTTTTGCTAAATAATTTTGGACATAATCTTTCACACCCTCCTCTAAGCAAGTAAAACCTTCTTTCCAACCAGCCTTAATTATTTTCTCATTCTCAGCTTGGGTGAAGTATTGATACTTGCCCTTTAGGTGCTCAGGCATTTCAATATAGTCAATGTTAGCTTCTAATTCCAAAGCTTTGAACACAGCCCTTGCTAAGTCATTCCAAGTCCGAGCAATACCACATCCAATATTGTATATACCATTAATATTAGGATTCTTTAACAACCAATAAATAATCCTAGCTACATCTTTTACATAAACAAAATCACGTTTTTGTTGACCATCAGCATAGTCAGGATGATAAGATTTAAAGAGCCTCACTTTTCCAGTATCTCTAATCTGATTATAGGCATTAAAAACAACGCTAGTCATACTCCCTTTATGATATTCATTAGGACCATATACATTAAAGAACTTGAGACCACATATAGTTTTTTCTAGTTTTAATCTAAGAACCATTTCATCCAGAAATTGCTTAGAATACCCATACATATTTAATGGACGCAACTTATGAATATCTTCATGATTATCAGAATAACCATTCGAGCCATCACCATAAGTAGCTGCAGAAGATGCATAGATAAATCTAATTTTCTTTTGATTTGCCCATGAAATCAATTGTTGAGTATATTGGGTATTATTGCTATACAAATAATCAGCATCCAATTCAGTTGTAGAAGAACAAGCTCCCATATGAATAACTGCGTCTGGAATTGGCAATTCAGATTCATAATTTTCTAATTTTTTTCTAAAATCATCTTTATGCCAATATTCTAGATAACGTTTGCCCACTAGATTCTTCCACTTTTCAGTCTTCCCTAAATTATCCACAATTATTATATCATCTATACCTTTTTGATTTAAATAAGAAACAACACAGCTTCCAATAAAACCAGCTCCACCAGTTACAATAATCATATTAAACTCCCTTTATCTTAAAAAAGTAACAATAAAAAATAAAATATCGGTGCAGATACAAATAAACTATCAAAACGATCAATTATGCCACCATGACCAGGAATTAGATTTGAACTGTCTTTTACCTTTAAATCACGCTTAATAATAGATTCTATTAAATCTCCAAATTGACCAAATATTCCTGCCGAAATTACAGCATAAATTATATGCCAGCCTAAGAAATAATCTGTTGTTAAATAGATAATCAGGCCTACTAAACCAGTTAAGAAAAAACCACCAAGAAAACCCTCTAAAGACTTCTTGGGGCTCGCTTTGAATATATTCCTATGTTTTCCAAACTTCATACCTACAAAGTATGCAAAAGAATCTGTTGTCCAACAAAATATTTGTAACAGTAGTATTAATTTATAGTCAGGAAAATCACTCGATATCCTATAAATCATTGCAGGCATGATTACAGTGTAAACCATTGCCATTAAAGAAAAACCAATTATTGAAGCAGTGTCTTCTATCTTATTCATTATCACATTATTACCAGCAACTAAAATAAATGTACCTATAATAGCAAAATTGATGTATTCAAATCCTTGTACTGCGCAAAGTAAAAATATAGGTATAGAAAGAGGTATCAATAAAACAGGAATATAAAATTTCTTACCCTCTTGAATTATTTTACGCATTTCCCACATTGCAGCAAAGCTTATTAAACCTAAAAAAACTAAAAGAGGAATTCCTCCAAAATAATACACTAATAAAAGTAGAGGGATAAAGACTACAGATACAATAACTCTTTTAAATAATTCCATTTATACAGCTCCAAAACGTCTATCTCTATTTTGATAATCTATAATTGCTTGCATGAGATGTTCTTTTCTAAAATCAGGCCATAATTCTTCAGTAAACCAGAACTCAGTATAAGCATTCTGCCACAATAAGTAGTTCGATAATCTCATCTCTCCACTTGTGCGAATCAATAGCTCAGGATCAGGAACACCTGCTGTATAAAGATACCTAGAAAAAAGGTCTTCTGTTATTTCAGTGTCAGCTAATTTACCAGATATTTTATCTGAAATTATTCCATTTACTGCATCTAATATCTCTTTACGTGAACCATAGTTAATTGCAATCAGAACAGTTAAACCATTATTTGAAGATGACTTTACACATGCTTTATCAATTTGCTCAATAAAATTCTGATCTAACTCCTTCCTGGAACCAATAAACTTTAATCTTACATTGTTCTTAATCAGATCATCAAACTCTTTAAATAAAGTATTAAGAATTAACTTGAAAAGTCCAGTAACTTCACTCTTTGGCCTATTCCAGTTTTCAGTAGAAAAAGTGTAGAGTGTCAGATACTTTACCCCTACTTCATGACAACCCTCTATTGTTCTCCGAACAGCCTCTGCCCCATGTTTATGACCATAAAGCCTGTTCTGTAAGCGTTTCTTAGCCCACCTACCATTTCCATCCATGATAACTGCAATATGCTTAGGAACCCTATCTTTATCTATTCTATCCATTAACTCTTTATACTTTTCCATTATTCACTCTCCGCATTGAGCTTTAAATAAGCATTCATAAAATCATTTAGTTCGCCATCCATAACCTTATCAGTATTTCCAATCTCGAAGTTTGTTCTGTGGTCTTTTACCATCTGATAAGGATGAAATACATATGAACGTATCTGGTTGCCCCAACCGATATCAGTCTTTGAAACTTCTTCTGCATCTCTCTCTTTTTGCCTTTCTGCTTCATAATGTTCATAAAGACGAGATTTTAAAATAACCAAAGCTTTTTCACGATTCTGAATTTGTGAACGTTGATTCTGACATGACACGACAATGTTGGTTGGTAAATGAGTTATTCTTACTGCTGAATCTGTTGTGTTAACATGTTGTCCACCAGCTCCACTGGCTCGATATGTGTCTATTTTAAGATCTTTTGTGTTAATCTCAACTTCGATATCATCCATAATTTCTGCACAAACATACACCGAAGCAAAAGAAGTTTGACGCTTCCCTTGTGCATTGAAAGGAGAAATTCTAACTAATCGATGTATTCCAATTTCAGACTTTAAATATCCATAAGCAAACTCACCAGTAATTTCTAAGGATACTGTTTTTATACCTGCTTCATCACCAGAAATATAATCAACTATTTCATACTTGAAATTATTATGTTCACACCAACGAGTGTACATCCTGAGCAGCATCTCTGCCCAATCTTGAGACTCTGTCCCACCTGCTCCTGGATGAATACTTAAAATTGCATTATTTCTATCAAACTTACCATTTAAAAGAAGCTCGACTTCCATTTTATCTATTTCAGGGGATATTTTAAGCAAATAATTTTCAGTTTCTTGGATTAATTCAGAAGAATCTTCTTCCTCTTCTATCATCAAGAAATAGGTCTCTATATCATCATTAATAGAATTGATTCTTCTAATTCTACCTAATATGTTCTTATGATGAGATAATTCTATACTTGTTTTTCGGGCTGAGTCTTGGTCATTCCAGAACTCAGGTTTGTTCATTAATGCTTCTAACTTGCTTATCTCCTGTTCAGTATTAGAGAGGTCAAAGCAACCTCCGCATATGAAAAATCTTGTTCTGAATCTCTTCTTTCATTTTTTTTAGTTCAAATAGCTCCATTCTTTCTCCCGATTTATTTTGTATAATTCATATTTTTTTTTAGGGTTAAATAGTCAAGATTTTAAAAAGCAAATGTTCTAATTTATATCTATGAATTCATATTAGGATTCTGAACACTTTTGATATGTAAATCTCT
>Ga0265294_10005615_pt1 | contig 15280 bp, 10 predicted proteins | sample MunlanPumphouse3_FD_192504 | JGI IMG/M metagenome (GOLD analysis project Ga0265294, IMG submission 192504) | Groundwater microbial communities from a municipal landfill in Southern Ontario, Canada - Pumphouse #3 | ecosystem: Environmental > Aquatic > Deep subsurface > Groundwater | place... | reverse complement strand
CTCCGGGATGTATCCTTCTCCTTGAGAAAAGATAGAAGCTTGTCCATGTTCTCATCGCCTTGGAAGTTCGCTAAAGCCCTTATGGCAATATTTCTAATCGCGACATCCCGGGATTTTAGATAGTTGTCATTGTTCAATACCCTGGGGTAATAATCCGCAAGGACATTGCAGGCTTTATAGACAAGTTCGTGGTACCGACTGCAATAATGGGAAGGTTCTATCTTGCATACTATTTCAGTCAGATAATTCTTTAAATCCTCCGAGAAATAAATTGAGGAAAAGTCTACGATTAGTTCCTTGATCTCTATTCTGCTGCTGCCGATGATTTTAGGCAGGTAGGAGTGAAATTTTTCACCAAAATCCGCAATCAGCATGTTGACCTTATCCCTGTAGAAGCTTTCTGAAGCGATCAATGAATCTACCAATATCGGCAATGATTCAGCATTTCCAATATCAGATAAAGCATTTGCAATGGAAAGCTTCACTGTAATATTTTTTTCCTTAGGGAGTAAAGCTTCCAGGGCACGGCGGGCACGGTCTGTACCAAGTGCACTTAAATAAAGAGCAGCTTCTGATCTCTTTGTCTTTGAATGTGAGGTCAAGCTCCTCAGGTATCTTTTTTCAGCCTTGTGAATATCAAAGTACTTATCCAGGCTTTCTTTTAGTAAACTATCCAATTTTACCGACTTGTTTATCACAACGTATTTTGAAACATCTGTTTCTCGATGGATATCTTCGTCCGTCCTGTCAGATGCTTTTTTGAAATATTGATTCAAATCATCCTGCTTTTTGTGATTATCATTTTTTAATCTTCCGATAATCAGTCTGCAGATAACCAAAATACTCAGACAAACCAATATTCCCGCAATAATCAGCCAGTGTTCAGCCGTCATGTTCATAGCTATCTTTCTCCCCTGATTTTATTCCTGATCACTCCTATAAACTCCGACAGCATAGAAGGTTTTTGAAAATAATGTTCTACTCCCAAGCTTGTAGCTCGTTTGACAGAGTCTTCATTCTTAAGATAGGACATAAAGATAAATGGTATATTCTTAGTTTCTGACAGAGATAACAGTTTTTCTCTAATTAAAAAGCCGTCTTTCTTGGGCATCATGACCTCCGAGATGATGATAAGCGGAAGATTTTTCTCTGCAAGTCTGACTGCCTCATCTCCATCCCTGGCAATCAATACCGAAAAGGTGAGATTTTCAAGGGAGGTCTTCAAAATATCTATATTGATTTCGTCCGAATCAACCAATAAGATTTCTCCAGCACTTTCATGGAAATCTTGAACAGAAGAACTGCCGCATACGATATTTTTTCCCATGTTTCTGGCGAGTCTGACCCGGGTAAGAGCCGTATTGAAAAGTAATTCATCCGGGTTATTGCTGTAAGCATCTCTTTCTATAATTTCATCCAGGCAAACAACTCCGAGAGAAGCAGTCATTTTCTCAATAAATTTCTCTGAGGAATAAATGGCGTTCCGGATTGTTTCGGCAAAGCGCATAGCTGCTTCTTTTGTCGTATGCTGCATATAGCATGCAAATAAAGGATTCTGGAGACGGAAAAACAGTTCATTTCCCTGCTTAAGTGTTTCCATCAGGGAGGCACAGCTCTTATAAACTTCATCTGCTTCCCCGCTGCCATATCGGTATTCTATTTTTTCTATCTGATCCAGACCGATGATGATTAAGCCGGGATTTTGCTTCGATTCATCCATCACGAGACTTTTGATTTCATTAGAAATATAGCTCTTAAAAAAACCTGATTATATAAACCGGTTACCGCACAGCGGATCAGTCTGTCTTCTGCTTCCTTAAGGTTTATTTCAAGGCGCTGGTTAATCTCCTTAAGAAGCAGATTCTGCTCGCTTAAGATAGAAACTTCTGCTTCAGCACTTTTTAGTTTCGTTTCAAATATCTTCGGGATCTTAATATCATATTCGCCGACCAAGGTCTGCATCAGAGGTTCAATCACGATAAGCCACGGCAAGCCCTTTTTTGTATATACTTTTTCAAATATCAGATTCCATAAGGTGTCTCCAGTATAATTATAATCAATTATGTTCAGATGCTCATCCAAGGTGATATCCATGTCCTGCAGTGCCTCTATAACCTCTTCTCTGCCAAAGATTGAGGCATACCGGGAGACGATCCTACTGCAGACCGACATATATCCTCCGGATTTTACTAAGTTTTTCTTTATCGGCGTAAGGAATGACCCGCATTCCAAATCCCTTAGGGCTTTTATGTACATCGGGATGTTATCCTTAATCACCGACCCATGCTGGGGAGCTATCATGGAAATATCCATTCCCAGGAACATTTCCATAACAGGTCTTATGATGTCATTGGAAGGCATATAATGCTCATGGAAGGCTTTCATCTTCTCAAGATAATCCTTTCCGGCGTACAAGCTCCATTCATAGGAGAAGGCTCCGAATAGGTCACTGGAAAACAGCATCTTGGTAAGATTATCATATGTAGTAATCGAGCCAGGAAAATGCAGATAGGGAGTCGGTAGAAAAGTAAGTACCCTTCCGGATTTCAGAGTCAGTTTATATTCATTGTCATTCACTATGTAATATTCGGATTTGATCCCATAATATTTCACAAGAGTCTGGGTCCTCCAATGGGTTACGATTTTAAATTGTGCTCCTTTTGCTTCAAATAACGGCACGCTTACGCAGAAATCAGGATCCTGATGATGCAGGATAACGTATTTAATTTTTTCTAATGGAATAAGGCTGCAGACATTGTGATAAACTTCTTCAAAATCTAATGCGGAACCCGGGTCTATCAGAACTGCTTCCTCTCCATCCACAATCAAATAAGGATTGCAGTGCAGACCTCCGTGCTGACTGTTTCCTCCAACCCAATATACACCTTGCGCTATCTCTTCCACACTTGACAAATCCATAGGTAATTCTCCTTTTGTAAAAACTTATTAGTAAACCTCACATGACTAAAGTCACAATCATCTCTAATTCTTGTAAACCTTTTTGGGCTATATTTTTAGCAGCATTTTCGTCCCTTTAGTAAACACTGCCACATTCGGTACATACCCATTCCCACATTATAGTATTTTTACTTCTTTATTAATAGCCCCGCATGCCGAACATTTTTACGAAGAAGCAAACCATCTATCTATTTTATGATATACACGTCCATACCATTTGGATTCGTAAACTAATTGTCTACAAAAGTCTAAGTAATTCTCTAATAGCAAACATTATCTTTTCTGATGGTGATAAAGATTACCTTTCTAACCATTGACATGCTTGATTAAGCCTTTCAAAAGCAAAACCTATCAGTTCACCCACGATGTTTCCATGAACGTATATCGAGGGTAAAAATGAGATTAAAATGTTTTTATATTAACCGAAAATAATAAACGGCAAAAATAAGTAAAGCAATTTGGAATATAATGATTGATGGTATTCCATATTTGAATAACTTATGGTGGGTTTTATGGTGAAATTGCTTACTACTTAACAAAATCCCTACAGAACCACCCAACAACGCAATATTAAATAAAGTTTTCTCTTTAATTCTCCACTCTCGATTGACAGCCCTTTTCTTATCACAGTACATCAAAACCATGCCCACAATATTAATGAAAAATAAATATGCAAATATAAAAATCACCTTCAACAATTCTTGTCTTACCAAAAACAATAACGCTGCGAAAATAGGTAGTATATTTCTCACTTACTATCGTATCTTATCTTTATAATCTAACCTGTACTGTCTGATCTAATTGCAGGGAATCCTGTGTCACCATACAATCATAAGCTAAAACATGAACTCCTGCTGCCACCGCTTCTCGTAGTGCTTGTCCAAATTCTCGATGCATTACGTCATTGGAAATAAAATATTTAACAGGTTTAAACTGAATAACAAAGACAAGATAGGCCTCATAGCCTTCCTTAATAACGTCAATTAAATGATTGATGTGTTTAATTCCTCGTTCCGTCGGTGCATCAGGAAAAGCTGCCACTCCGCCATCTTCCAGTGTTACGCCTTTTACTTCAATAAAAGCTTTTCTACCTTTATCTTCAATATAAAAATCCAGTCGGGAGTTGCCATGCTTCATCTCAGGATACACCAATACAGAATGGGGATATAACCCGCCTGCTTCCAGCCATTCTTTTACTACCTTATTGGGCGCCTGAGAATCTATGTTCACCAACACTTTATCTTTTTCAACTACAACCAAATCATATTTTGTTTTTCTGTTTGGATTACTACTTTCCTCCAAATAGACAACCCTTCCCGGTATTAATAATTCTTGGCACCGCCCGGTATTTTTTACATGGCATACTTGAACATGACCGTCTAATTCTACCCGGGCGATGAAGCGATTGGGGCGCTCTATGAATCTAGCTTTTTGTATGTTTTTATATTTCATTTAATTCCTCCATAACTATCATAATTATACCTTACATTCATTTTAAAATATAAATCACCAAATAAGACATTGTTGCAGCCACAAAAGCTCCTCGGTGCTGATCCCTGATCAGTAGTGAGGAGCTTTTTTAACAAGAAACTACAAACACTATTATTTCTTTACGATTGGTAGCCAGACTTCACTGCGATATGTAGCTGATTGCTGATCACCTTCAGGATAAACTTCAATATCCGGGGCGGGCCCATATTCATAGCCAGATGTAGGCAACCACTCGGAAATGATACGCTGCTGAAGATTCTGAATAGCAGATGGCATTGCTCCGATAGCTTCAAACAACGCATATGTCATCTCTGGAATAGTATATTCCTCCATGCCTGCTGGTACGGGAGCATCAGTCGCGACAGCTATTAAATAACCAGAGAAATTTCCTCCCTCACAAAGAGAAATGCCTAAGATGCCGTGCGGATCTTTGCCCTGCATCAAAGCACACAGCTTTTCGATACCGCCTTGTTTTATTACGCTCTGCCAAAATTGAGGTACTTTCTCGAAGCAATCCTCCATTGTCATATCTTCTTTGGTTACATAACCAACAACTCGAAATGGCTCCTTTTTCTCGATTTTGTAATTCATAGCCTCTTCTCCTTTCACTGAAAATGTGAAGGTGATGCGTGGAAAAGCGGTTAGACCGATTCCCTCTATTTTCGCTTTTGACGGTGACACGCCGTGAATATTCCGAAATGCACGGTTAAACGCTGTAGGCGATTCATAGCCGTATTTATAAGCTAAATCAATAACCTTGGCATCACCTTCCAGCAGTTCAAAAGCAGCAACCGTCATTCTACGTCTGCGAATGTATTCATTCAGAGTTACCCCGGTAATATAGGCAAACACTCTTTGAAAATGAAAAGAAGAGCATATTGCCATCTTTGCCGCCATTTCAAGATCAATCTCATCGGCGAGGTTGTCCTCCAGATATTCAATTGCTTTATTCATCCCGTCAATCCATTCCACTTTTCTCACCTCCCACTGTAATAATAAAGTATTATTTTTCCATAATCCTCTCACTTTCAGTGCCAAAAAAGAGAGCTACTGATATTTATTGATTACATGCTTAAACAAATTTAATCTATTTCTATACCTTTTCTATACCTTAATGAAACATATTTTAATTATAGCATAGTATTTATGCCTTCATCGATAATCCAGTGCAGTTTATCATGCGGGTCTTTGATGGGTTACCGGGTTATAGGGATGTAGCCAACTTTTGATTTTTCCGAGTATATGTCACAGTCAAAGAAAAGTGGCAGGATTTTAACTTCAGATATAAAAAAATGAGCAGCTATTTTCAGCTGCTCAAAAATATCACTTATTTTGTAATGCTTTCATGCAATTGTAAATATCAACGGAATCATTTATAATAGAATACAAAAGTTTGATGGAGGTGTGATATGACAACAGCAGAACAAATTAAAGTGCTTTGTGTAAGAATGGATATAAGCATATCTGAGCTTGCAAGGCGGATTGGTCAGTCACCTCAGAATTTTAGTGCAAAGCTAAAAAGAGGTACTATCACCGATACGGAACTTGTAAAAATAGCTGATGAATTAAATATCTCCTATGAGCAGTCATTCACACTGCCTAATGGAGAGAAAATTACAATTAAAAATGGAGGTTCAGATTATGAGCTTAAGTAGTAATATAAGTGAAAAAGCTGCCCTTATATGGGCAATTGCAGATAAATTAACCGGAGTATATAAACCACACGAATATGGCGAGGTTATTCTACCTATGACGGTTATCAAGCGTTTTGACAGTATTCTTGCTGATACAAAGAGTGCTGTACTTGATAAATATAAAAGCGTCAAAGCATTGCCTATGCGTAATGTATTATTGCGAAAGACATCCGGTCATGCATTCTATAACACAAGCAAATATGATTTTGAAAAATTGCTTGATGACCCGGATAATATTGAAGCGAACTTCCGTGATTACCTCAACGGTTTTTCTGAGAATGTACAGGATATTATAGAAAAATTCAAGTTTGATGGTCATATCACAACTATGGCTAACAAGGATATTCTCTATATCGTAATAAAGGAATTTACTTCTCCAAAGGCAAATCTGCATCCAAGTGTTATTTCCAATCTGGAGATGGGATACATATTCGAGGAAATAATTCGCAGATTTTCAGAATCTCATAACGAGGACGCCGGGCAGCACTATACCCCCCGTGAAGTGATTGAACTGATGGTCAACATTTTGTTTTACGATGACAACGATGTTCTTTCCGGCAATAATGTGGCAAAAACTATATATGATCCCGCGTGTGGAACCGGCGGGATGCTATCCGTTGCAGAAGAATATCTGCACAAATTGAACGCTTCCACAGAGTTGATGGCTTTCGGGCAGGAAATCAACGACCAGACCTTTGCTATTTGTAAGGCAGATATGCTCATAAAGGGAAGTAATGCTGATTTCATAAAAGACGGCAATACACTGTCCGATGACCAGTTCAGCGGTCAGACCTTCGATTATATCCTATCGAATCCTCCATTTGGGCGTGAGTGGAAGAATGAAAAAGCCAAGGTGGAAGCCGAAGCCAAGTTGGGCTTTGCTGGACGTTTTGGTGCGGGACTTCCTTCCGTAGGCGATGGTCAGATGCTATTCCTCATGACTGCTCTTTCTAAAATGAAAGAACCAAAAGATGGCGGCAGCCGTATCGCTATAATTCACAACGGCTCTCCGCTGTTCACTGGTGATGCTGGGAGTGGACCTTCCAACATCCGAAAATACATCTTGGAAAACGACTTGCTGGAAGCCATTGTTGCTCTGCCGAACGATATTTTCTACAATACGGGCATTGCCACCTACATTTGGGTGCTATCCAATAAGAAATCCGGCACAAAGCGCGAGGGCAAAGTGCAGCTTATCAATGCCAACGGTCTGTTTGAAAAACGCCGCAAGGCACTGGGCAACAAACGCAACGATATCCCTGAAACCGCCATCGCGGAGATAACTCGCCTCTATGGTGATTTCAAGCCAAGTGAAATAAGCAAAATATTTGGTAACTCCGAATTTGGCTACACAAAAATTACCGTGGAGCGCCCATTATATGATGAAAACGGCGAACTGGTGCTAAAAAAAGGTAAGAAGCAGCCGGACTCTTCTTTGCGTGACACTGAAAATGTGCCGCTGACCGAGGACATCAAGGAATACTTCAAGCGGGAGGTGCTGCCCTTTGCTCCGGACGCTTGGATTGATAAAGCAAAATCCAAAGTGGGCTATGAAATCCCTTTCACTCGCTACTTTTATAAATATGAAGCTCCTAAACCCTCTATGGAAATTATGAAGGAGATTTTAGAGATTGAAACCGAATTAGACGGTGCCTTGGCGGAGGTGTTCAATGTTTAAAGTGATATTTGAATTTCTAACGGAGCCGCTCGGACTGCCAATTGCGTGGTATTGGGAATACATCATATTAGCCGCTATCGGTGGGATAGCCTATATCATTGCATATAACACAGTCGGGAATATGTACAGGGCAAATTTCATCTCCGGCAGAACATCGGGTTCCTTCTTTCACTGGCTGATTAGGCTGTTTGTTTTTGCGATAATATGGGCGGTTACATATGGTGTAATATGGCTTGTAAAGCTTATTACTGCTAATTGGCAGATGATATTGATGGTTTCCGGTATTGCCGTAGGGGCAATTGGACTTTTAGCCTTGACTGTATTTGTATTTAAGAAAGTCAAGAATAGCAAGGCGGTGAGCAAAAATGCGTAAGATGAAAGACAGCGGTGTAGAATGGATTGGTGAGATACCAGCGGATTGGGAAATCTGCAGGTTTAAAAACGTTGCGGAACTATATACTGGAAACAGCATTAAAGATGAAGAAAAAGAACAATATGAAGATAGTGTTGATGCAAGACCCTATATTGCGACAAAAGACATCGATGTTACTTTTGGCAATGTAAATTATACAAACGGCTTATTTGTTAAACTGGATGATTATTCTTTTAAAATTGCACCTCGAAATAGTACATTGATGTGCATTGAAGGAGGTAGTGCTGGCCGAAAAAAGGCAAAACTATCTAACGATGTTGCTTTTGTAAATAAGTTGTGTTGCTTTTTCTCAAACAAAGTGGATAATACTTTTTTATACTATTTTCTTTGTTCCCCAAACTATGAAAAAGAATTTACTAATAATTTGAGCGGACTAATTGGTGGCGTAAGCGTTTCAGTATTAAAGAATATTTCCTTTTTACTGCCACCACCAGAACAGCAACGCCGCATAGCAACTTACCTCGATGACAAGTGTGCCAAGATTGATGACATCATCGCACGGGAACAGGCAGTTATTGAAAAGCTGAAGTCCTATAAGCTTTCGGTCGTTACGGAGGCGGTCACAAAAGGCTTGAACCCAGATGTGCCGATGAAAGACAGTGGGATTGATTTGTGTAACAAAATACCTGAGCAATGGACAGTTTCACGCATCAAATATCTATTTCAGCTGAGAGATGAAAAAAACTATCTACCGTTAGAAGAAGTAAGGTTACTTTCATTGTATACTGAATTTGGTGTATTCCCACACGGGGAACAGGATGAACGTGGTAACAAGGCTGTTACCGCAGATGGGTATAAAGCGGTTTATGAAAAAGATATTGTTGTAAATATTATTTTAGCGTGGATGGGGGCTATTGGCGTTTCAAGTTATGATGGTGTTACAAGCCCTGCGTACGATATTTATAAGCCTTTTAGCAATGTAAATTCTGAATTTTACCACCATCTTTTCCGCACAAAGGCTTTTTCGGCCGAGTGTTACAAATATGGTCGAGGAATCATGGCAATGAGATGGAGAACTTATTCTACTGAATTTAAGAGCATTTTTGTTCCAGTTCCTCCAGTTGAAGAACAACAGCAAATTGTCGATTACCTCGATATAAAATGCACCAAAATCGATTCAGCCATTGCCAAAAAACAAGCTGCTATCGACAAACTTACCGAATATAAAAAGTCCCTCATTTACGAGGTTGTTACCGGAAAGAAGGAGGTCTGAAATGTCTGATTTTGATGTGAAAGAAAAACGCTTTGAGGAGGATATAGAAAGCTACCTCTGTACCGAGGGTGGCTACACAAAAGGCAATCCCACCTCTTTTGACCGCAAGCTGGCTTTGGATAAGGATACATTTTTAACCTTTATCAAGGTCAGTCAGCCGAAGAGCTGGGAACGCTATCAGAAAATCTATGGCACAGACAGTGAAAAGCAAATCCTCGACCGTTTCTTCCGTGAAGTAAAAATGGTCGGTCTGCTCCGTGTGCTTCGGCAAGGATTCACTGACCGTGGCATCAAATTCCGAGCCGTGTACTGGAAGCCGGAAACCTCCATAAACCCGACCACCATGGCGCAGTATGATTCAAATATGCTGCACTGCACTAGGCAGTTACACTACTCTGTCAGCAGTGAAAACAGCATCGACATTGTTCTTTTTATCAACGGTATCCCTGTAGTGTCAATGGAACTGAAATGCCAGTTTACAGGACAAGATACTGCCAATGCTATTTCACAGTACAAATTTGACCGTGCGGGTAATGATGCGATTTTTGAATTTAAGAATCGTGTGCTGGTGCATTTTGCGGTTGACCTCACCAATGTATATATGACCACACGCCTACAAGGCAGCAAGACATATTTCCTCCCATTCAATCAAGGCAGTAATGGTGCAGGAAAAGTTGGTGGCAAAGGCAATCCAATCAATCCCGATGGTTATGACACAGACTATCTGTGGAAGTCAGTTCTTTGCAAAGACCGTTTGCTTGAGATTGTGCATAAATATCTGCATCTGCAGGTAATCAAAGATGAGAAGACAGGTGATATCAAAGAAGAGCGCATGATATTCCCACGCTATCATCAGCTTGACGTGGTGACCAAACTGCTGGAAGATGTAAAGGCAAACGGTGCCGGGCATAATTATCTGATTCAGCACAGCGCAGGCTCCGGCAAGTCAAACTCCATCGCGTGGCTCGCTCACCGCTTGACTGGTCTACACGATGCCAATGATGAAAAGATATTCCAGTCCGTCGTTATCGTCACCGACCGCCGTGTGCTTGATTCACAGCTTCAAAACACGGTATATCAGTTCGACCATGTTGAGGGCGTTGTCCAAAAAGTTGATAAGAACGCACAGCAATTGAAGGAAGCTATCGAAGCCGGTACGGGCATCATTATCACCACGTTGCAAAAGTTTCCGGTTATCTATAAAGAAGTCAAGTCTGGGAATATGCGTTTTGCGGTAATCGTTGACGAAGCTCATTCCTCCCAGACGGGCAATGCCGCCAAAAAGCTGAAACGCGCCTTGGCTGATACCGAAAAGATACTGGAAGAGTATGCCGAAATGGAAAACGAGGACGAAGCGGCCCGCAAAGATGATGAAGACAAGCTGCTGGATGAAATGGCGGCTCAGGGCGTTCATGAGAATATGTCGTTCTTTGCCTTTACCGCTACGCCGAAAGACAAGACACTCAATATGTTCGGTTGGAAGGATGAGAACGGCAAATATCATCCATTCCATGTATATTCCATGCGGCAAGCCATTGAGGAACGGTTCATATTAGATGTTTTGCAGAATTACATGACATACAAGATGTATTATAAAATTGTGAAATCAATTGCGGACAATCCTGAGTTGGATACGGTTGCCGGGGTTAATGCCATTCGCAATTTTGAAACGCTCCATCCTCATAACATTTCTCAAAAAACCTCTGTTATGCTTGAACAGTTCAGAAATGTTACGATACATAAAATCGGTGGTAAGGCAAAAGCAATGATTGTAACACCGTCCCGACTCCACGCTGTGCGTTACCTGCTCGAATTCAAACGTCAGATACAGGAAAAGGGATATACCGACCTTGATGTGCTGGTTGCATTCTCCGGCGAGATTGAGGACGACGGCGAAACCTACACAGAGGAAAAGATGAATAAAACAAAATCCGGCGAGACCATAAAAGAAAAAGCACTGCCGGAAGCATTCCACACAGATGAATTTGGTATACTGATTGTGGCAGAAAAATATCAGACAGGCTTTGATGAACCGTTGTTACACACTATGTTTGTGGATAAAAAGTTGTCCGGCGTTAAAGCTGTGCAGACGATTTCACGGTTGAACCGCATCATGCGCGGCAAGCAGGATACCTTTGTACTTGATTTTGTGAATTCCGCTGAAGACATCAGAAAATCCTTTGAGCCATACTATGAGGAAACAGTTCTTGAGGAAGAAACGAACCCGAACGTCATATATGATTTAAAGAACACCCTTGATGAATTTCGTGTGTATCAGCAGATGGAAATCGACCGTTTTGCAGAAATATTCTACGCAAGTAAAACACAGGCTGCCGGAGACCTTGGAAAACTGCAAGGAACGATAAAGCCAGCCTTAGACCGCTATGAGGCATTACCGGACAATAAGAGGGATTTATTTAAGGGAACATTATCTCATTTTAATCGTATCTATGCGTTTGTCACACAGGTATGCAGACTCTTTGATAAAGATATCCACAAGTTCAGTGTATACGCCAAGTTTCTTGCGATGATGCTGCCTAAGGGTGATATTGAAAAAGTATATGTCGATGATAAGGTTATGCTTGAGTATTATCGTCTGGAGAAAGATTTTGAGGGTAGCATTGGTCCGGAAAGCACACAGGAGGGCTTCCGCCCGATTACCGGGGAATCCGGCAGACGTCAAAAGAAAAAAGATCCACTAACCGTTCTTATCGAGATGATTAACGAAAAATATGGTACAGACTTTACTGAGATGGACAAGGTTCTGTTGCAAATCGAAAATGATTATGCCTCCGAGGAAAAATGGCAAAGCTATGCAAGAAACAATGACCGTAAAACATTTATGTTATTGTTCGAGAAGGATTTCCCTGAGATGGCTGCATCCAGATATGAGCAGAATGATGATTTCTTTGTCCGTATGTTCTCCGACCCGGATATGATGAAACAAGTGATGGAATCTATCGGAGCTGTGTTGTATGAACGTTTGAAAAAGAAGTATACCGATACTGCCACTTCACAGCCACAGCTTAATATGGTAGCGGAGAATTCAATCACTTATGGGAATGGAAAGAAAGGTTAAATTGGAGGTGTTTATTTTATGGATAAGGATTTAACTGTCTCTCAAATTGACCGTCAGAATATTTTAAATAATAATATGGCACTTGATGAAATCCAAAATCAGACTAAAATACAAGGCATCATTTTTGAAAATAAAATATGCTTTACAAAATCTATGATAGCAACATATTTTGAGGTGGAAACGAGAACACTTGAACGATATGTTAGTGAATTTCAAGATGAAATTTCATCCAATGGTTATGAAATTTTAAAAGGCAAAAGATTAAAATCGTTCTTGGAGTGTGTTGATAAGCAGGATGTTCCCGACATCAATGTCGGGAACATCAGTAATCGTACTCCACAATTAGCAATTTTTGATTTTCGTGCATTTTTAAATATGGCAATGTTACTTGTAGAAAGTCCAGTTGCTCGAATTCTTAGACAAGTAATGTTGGATATTGTTATTGATTTTATCAATCAAAAATCTGGTGGAAGAACAAAATATATAAATCAAAGAGATAGTGAATTTATTGGAGCATTTCTTCAAGAAGAAAACTATCGCAGAGAATTTACAGATGCACTCAGAGATTTTGTCAATATGGGTAATGCAAAATATGGAATTTATACGGATAAAATATATCAAAGCATATTTAGAGAGAAAGCAAAAGAATATAAACAGGTACTAAAACTATCAGATAAAGATCGGGTGAGAGATACTTTTTACTCTGAAGTATTGACACTTATTTCGTCGTATGAATGTGGGCTGGCTGATATGATAAAACAACAATCAGAGCAGCTAGGTAGAAAACTTAATAACTGGGAGTTATCCGACTTATTTACCGGATTTGAATCATTACCACTCTGGAAACCATTAATTATTCAAGCTAGAACCAAAATGGCCAGTAGGGATATGGCTTTAAGAGATGCTTTTCATTATCAGCTTAAAGAGTATATTAAGCCTTTGGATAAGAATGAATACGATAGATTTCTTGGTTCAGCAGGAGATGAGCTTGAACGCTTAATGGCAGAAAATCAAGATGTTCTTCGACGCCTGAAGGAGAGTGAATAATGAGCGAGATTATTTATATCACACCTGAACAGGCAAGGATAACACACGCAAAAACCATAGAATACAGTGGCGGTGGTACTCTTGAAGAACTGGATTTCGGTAAACTTGAGGGTGTACTATATCATATCCAAAATGATGCTTGGTATCCTACTTTCATTGATAAGTTGACACACTTATTCTTTTGCACATGCCAATTTCATTGTTTCGCGGATGGAAACAAGCGCCTTGCTATTACATTATCCTCATTGTTTCTGCTTCAGAATGGTTATCTGGGAATAGCACAGACATTCCTGGCAAAGACAGAGAATATCATCTTAAATGTTGCCGCCAGCAAAATTGACAAGGATTTATTACACAAAATTATGACAGCAATCATGAATGATACATATGATTCGGATGAAGCACTGAAGCTTGAAATATATAATTCTATTAATAAAGAATTGTGACGAAAAACGACCCTGCTTGAGCATTTCTACTCTTGCATGATCGTTTTTCGTTTTGCACTGCTTGAAGGTGTCACTCAAAATTTACATGTTTTCATAAAGCCCTAATACGCACCCACCAAAATGGTGGCTTTTTTATTATCCTTTATTATTAGTCTTTTTAGGCATTCATGAATAAGCTGATATCATCATCAACTGTTCCGATGCCGGCAATACCAAATTTCTCGACTAAGACCTTGGCCACATTCGGAGACAGGAAGCCTGGTAGCGTAAGTCCGAGATGGATATTCTTCACACCTAAATACAGCAGCGCAAGCAGTACAATGACAGCCTTCTGCTCATACCAGGCAATATTGAAAGCAATCGGTAGCTTGTTAATATCGTCAAGTCCAAACACTTCCTTAAGCTTCAGTGCGATAACCGCCAACGAATAGGAATCGTTACATTGTCCGGCATCCAAAACTCTCGGAATCCCGCCAATATCACCTAGGTTTAGTTTGTTGTAACGATATTTCGCACAACCCGCTGTCATAATAACGGTGTCTTGCGGGAGTTTTTCGGCAAACTCTGTGTAATATCCTCTGGACTTCATCCGTCCGTCGCAGCCGGCCATAACAAAGAATTTCTTGATCGCTCCCGATTTGACAGCTTCTACAACCTTGTCGGCCAGAGCCATAACCTGATTGTGGGCAAAACCGCCGACAATACTCCCGGTTTCAATTTCCTCCGGTGCGGGAAGAGTTTTAGCTAGAGTAATGATTTCAGAAAAATCCTTTTTCCCATTTTCATCAGCTGTAATGTGCTTACAGCCGGGAAATCCGGTAGAACCGGTGGTGAAGATTCTTTGTTTAACCTCTTCGCTTCTAGGCGGAACAATACAGTTGGTGGTAAAGAGGATTGGTCCGTGGAAGGATTCAAATTCTCCAACCTGCTTCCACCAGGCGTTGCCGTAATTACCTGCGAAATTGTCATACTTCTTAAATGCAGGATAATAATGGGCAGGCAGCATCTCACTATGAGTATACACATCTACGCCGGTACCCTTGGTCTGCTCCAGCAACTGCTCGAGGTCGGTCAGGTCGTGACCGGAAATCAGGATTGCGGGGTTCTTCCTCACGCCGATACTAACTTCCGTGATTTCAGGATTACCAAATCTTGAGGTGTTAGCCTCGTCTAAAAGCGCCATGACCTTAACGCCGTATTCACCGGTTTTCAGTGTCAGCGCCACAAGATCGTCTGCGGAG
>Ga0265294_10005613_pt1 | contig 15281 bp, 8 predicted proteins | sample MunlanPumphouse3_FD_192504 | JGI IMG/M metagenome (GOLD analysis project Ga0265294, IMG submission 192504) | Groundwater microbial communities from a municipal landfill in Southern Ontario, Canada - Pumphouse #3 | ecosystem: Environmental > Aquatic > Deep subsurface > Groundwater | place... | reverse complement strand
GTTCGAGTAGGAAATGGGCTGCCAAGCTCCTGCTTGGCAGAGGCAGCAAAGCTGCCTTCAGAAGCGAGCTGCGCTCGCTGTGGCAAACAGAGCTTGCCACCCCAAGGGATATATGGCAACTGAGAAAAAAGGCTCCTCAAAAAGGAGCCTTTTCGATATTAGTAAGGTAAGGGTTTATTTCATAAGAATCATTTTCTTTGTACTGGTGTATTTACCGGATTTCATTTTGTAGAAATAGATTCCGCTAGCAACATTGCGATTGTTGTCGTCCTTACCATTCCAAGTAACACTATGCATTCCGGGAGCAAGATCTGAGTTTATCAATGTCTTTACTCTTTGTCCTAGAATATTGTATATGTCCACACTAACGAATTCTCTATTCTTAATTGAGAAGCTTATTGTGGTATTTGGGTTAAAGGGATTGGGATAATTACCTTTCAGTTCCGTAACTATCGGGTTAACATTGTTTTCATTCGCAGATGGGTTGGATTCTCCGGTTACTGGAATGATAATTTGGCTGTTTAAGGGATCATCAGAAACTATTACCAGATTAGTATTAAATGTGCCATGGCTAAGGGGTACAAAGGCAATTTCAAAGGTTTTGGAATCATCTGGGTTAAGCGCAAATTCAGTATCAGCTAGAATGTTCAGATCTTCAGTAATAAGACTGAATGGTGTCGAGATCTGAATAGTACCAAGCATTACTGCATTTCCATTATTAGTAATTGTAACCGGAAGAATGCTTTCTTCGCCTACTTCGGTGTTGCCAAAATCTAATTCTGTAACATCAACAATAGCCAAGGGGCTGCCGGTATCAGTGCTTTCGGCAGGGAATAGTATCTCATCTATCCAAACGCAATCACTGCCAGAAGATACAGAGCCATCTTTAACGTATTCCCAACGATAGGTATTGGTGCCAGCCATTACAATATAGCTAACCTGTTGCCATTCTTCAGAAATGCCACTCCATTGATTTTTGAGCATACCATTAATGTAGAAATTTAGGTAATCTCCGTTTTGTTCGGAAGAAACTTTTTTCCAGAAGGAGACAAAACCATCTATTGGGTTGTTAAGAGTGATGCTTATAGAAGTACTTTGATTGTGGTTTATCTGTGCGCTACGGGCAGCCATACTGTTATTGTATCCACCACTGGCAATACTCCAATCTCCGTTATTAAATGTCCAGGGGAAATTAGTGAGTCCGGCCTCAAAGTTCTCCAACAAGATGCCGGCGACAATACTGTAAGAATTTGTAAGTATTGTATTCGCATAGGAAGCCATAACGTCAAAACGGATAGTGCTTCCAGGCTCAATTTGCGATGAGAGGTGAATCATGAAAAGTGCGTTACCTTCTTCGCCAATCTCTAAAGCTGAGACTGTTTCCGTAATTGGACTAATCATGTTTTCGCCTCCAAACACGGAAAGAGAAGCAAAGATCTCCGGACTGGGGGCGTGTCCTTGATTGATAAACGGGATAGAGATCACAAAGCTTTCACCGGGATCCACTCTGCCATTATCATTTCCACTTGCATCATCAATCTGTATGGTACCCCATTCAATATCAGGGGCATTAATCGTTATGGAATGCTCATAGCTAAATATGGTACCATCGCTCAAGCTCGCTTCCACGTTAAAAGAAGCCAGATACTGATCCGGAACAGAATCACTGATCTTTACATCGATTCCCAATACAGTTGATGCAGTTGAATTGGGTTCTATAACAGTAATAATCTCTGGATTCCCAACAACACTAAGATGGGGATCGGTAGTATTGATAAAGAGGCTAAGATCCTCAGCCGGATCGGAGCCCAAATTCTCTATCTCAACATGAACAGTTACAATTTCGTTGAAAGATGCTAAGTTGTCGTTTCCATCTTCAATGCTTACATCGTTAATTACAATATAAGCACCAGCTGCAGGCAATACTTCAATTGTGCCAATATATGCAGTTTTGTTGAAAGCAGTAATAGTAAGGGACAAATCCATAGGTTGATCTGGCATAATATCCAGATTCAGAATTGCCGTGCCACTACCATCAGCAACGGTTTTGGCATAAATAGCATTATCCGGTCCACTGAGAGTAACTCGAGAGTTTGGTTCTGTAGTAACAATTAGGTTATCCATTCCGATTAATAAAACAGGATTGTATTCAGCTAAGGTTTCTGTGGGATTTTTGGTTCTGACCATGAGGGAGGCATCGCCAAAAATGTGCCAGTTCTTATACTCATCAGATCCCTGAGAGCCATAAACTTCAATCATCTTGGAGGAACCGTTGAAGAACAATCCGCCAATAGTAGTTTTGGCTTCGGCAATCAGAAGATCTGTAATTTCATCCTGACCTCTCATAGGAGGGTTCCAATCTTGGTTAACAGACGAAGCATAAATAGCTACGGCACCAGTAGGCGTGCCGTTATTTGTGGCTCGCATCCAAGCTTCGGCAAAACAAGTTCTGTTTACAAAATTACCGTTTACACAGGCTACAGATACTATGAATGGCAGCATATTGTTATTGGTAAGAGCATTGACATTATTAACGTTAAATCCGGTGGTAACCCAAGAGGTATCAGAACCGTGACCCACATAATTGATAAATCCTCTTCCAATATTAAGATTGCTTGATACTTGGGAAGCTGTAGCACCATTTGCCGCATACAATTGATCTACAGAATCATATCCATAATTCAGCAGATCCGTGCGGATTAAATCCATGTGTTGCTGATCGCTTTCGCCATTGTCGCCCTGATATCCGCCACCCTCATTAGAAGCAATGCCTATGGCTTTTTGTATCCAAGTGGCATCACTTTGCATATCGCGTTCATATTCTATGCTTCTTTGAATCTGGGTTTGCATTTCAGCCACAGTCTGCGCCGAAAAACGGCCCACAAAGATATCTGGATAGCTATCATTACCAGCTAAAAGAGCAAAGGAAGGATCACTACCGCCTCCGGCATATAAAAGTGAAGGAACCTGTTGAGAATCTCCCATTATCTGTAAGAACATTAGACCGTTATTCAAATTGTATTGCGTTTGTATATAAGCTTTAATCTGGTTTGCGGTTGGTCCCGCTTCTTGAACATCCACAACAGTTACATCATAACCATTTTGTCTTTTCCAATCTACCCAAGGTTGGATAGTCTCGTTGAACATAGAATTATTGATTACTAAGATTCTGCCATCTTCGTTTAATGCAGGATATTTAGCTTGCCCAAAATTAAGAAACATGTTTTTATAAATGCCTTCAAATTCACGAGAGTAACTGCCTTTAGAGCTATTTAGAGCATTAGTATAACTGTTACCGTTTTGGCTTATCCTTACTCTTATTCGAGTATAAACTCTTGTGGTTGCAGTATATGGATGGTATTCGATAGGTTTGAATCTAATTGTAATACCCCTGTAATCCCTAAGAATAAAGGGTTCACTTAATTCTATATTCTGGGTGGGGTAGATGTCTGTTCCATTGTAGAAATCGTTAAAACTATAAGGAACTGTTTCTGGATTAACATTTCTGCTAAGGCTACCTTTCGAAGGAGCTATGCGCATTTCAATATCATGATACTCGCTTTCTAAAACTTCTTGCTCCATGTGCGCATTTGCCGGAATAATTAGGCTTCCAGCAAGAATAGGAACTTGAGGAAAGCCTTCTTCTAGGGTTAAGCCACTTTTTGGTGTGCTGATATTATACCAAGTTTGGTTATTTATGCTTACTGCTTCGCGGGTGAAACTGCCTAAAGTCATTTCTAAGATCATTTCGTTTGATGAACTTTGAATTAGCTTTATGCCATTGGCATAATCTGCAATGTCCACCGTTTCTGCATTTAAGTATAAGCTAATGCTTAACAGTAATATAAGCAGCATAATGAATCTTCTCACTAAATCCTCCAATATCTCTTCAATACTAATTTTTTATATTTAAAACTAAATAGGCACCACCCTGAGGATAGTGCCTATGGGTTTTTATTTCATAAGCATCATCTTCTGTGTAGATGCATAGTTTCCAGCTTCCATTCTATATAAGTAGATGCCACTGGACACATTGGAGCCGTTGTTATCTTTACCATCCCAAACCAATTGATGTTTCCCAGCATCCATAGGGGTATTCAATAAGGATTTTACCAATTGGCCTTTGAGATTAAATATATTCAGTTTTACGTTTGCAGCTTCTTTCAATGAAAATTTTATGTTAGTTTCAGGATTGAAAGGATTGGGGAAGTTGCCGCTTAATTCTGTAATAACCGGATTTACCAAGTTTTCATTTGAGCTCGATTGAACAGTTATTGGAATCTCAATTTCGGTGAGATCGGGGTCGTTGGTTGTAATCAAAACAATATCAGAAATCTGTGGAACGCTTGATGGAGCTTCATAAGTTATCTTAAAAGTTCTGGTTACGCCAGGTGATATTACATAATAGTAACTATTAGGAAGATCCTGACCCATATTGGATAAGTTGAACTGATTGGGAATAGTTATTATGCCCGAAAGATCTGAAGTACCTAGATTGCGCAATATTAAGTTCTGAGTGGTGATGCTATTGGGCACAACTTCGTTGAACACAATGCTTTCTGTTGTAGTGTATGCCATAGGCAAATCTGAAGCACCGGTCATTGGGAATCTGATGTCGTCAATCCATGCAGTATCACTACCTCCGGACATGCTAATATCTTTTTCATAAGTCCAGGTAAAGGTTCTCGAACCTAAGGCAACCGGATAAGTAACCTGACTCCAGCTTACGTTTCCACTCCAACTACCCATTTCAACGTTATCTATATAAAATCTTAACCAATCGTAATCAAACTCGGAAGACACTCTACGATAAAAGCTCACATTTCCTTCACCAACAATATCCATAGTAACACTCAAAGATGTGCTGCTGTTATTGCCTATGGATCCGCTACGAGCTGAGTATAAACCACTGTTTCTTTCGTTAGATACTATTGTCCAAGGAGTAGAGTCTGAATTTTGCCAAGCAAAGGAACTAAAATTTCCTGTTTCAAAACCTTCTTGAATTGCTCCAACCGGAATCACTAAACCATGGTTTATCATCTGAACACCCATATCTAAAGCAATGCCAAGGGCTATTGTTGTTCCAAGCTCAGCGTCTTGAGCTATATTCAGATTAAAGCTAATCGGAATGTTCACGCCCTGACTAATGCCGGGGATTGTGAAGTTAGATAGCGGCAAAGAGGCGTCATCACTGTTTAGAATCAAACGCAAAGATCCGCTTTGAACCGCCATATGTCCGTTATTTGTAATATTCAAAGTGATGTTTATGTTTTCACCAGCTTCAAATATACCGTTATTGTTAGGATCGAAGTAGTTCACAGAAGTAATTACCACATTGGGGGCATTAATCGTTAGGCTACGGTTACTAATCCACTCATGTTCTCCATCGGAAACTGTGATGGAGAATTCGGCGATATGCTGATCAGGGGTACCTTGATCTACCACTAAAGAAAAGATAGAAGGCACATCAAGAGTTCCATCAGATGCAATGTCATCTATGCTTGTTTGATTCGAATCCAGATAAACCCATGGGCTTTCGGTTTCCATCGTAACGGTGAGATTCCCTGCATCCAGAATGCCTACATTGGTAAAAGTGAGATCGATATCCACAGTTTCTCCAGCTTCTGCCGTGCCACTATCATCGTTTACAATAATGGGGCTTACCAATATATAGGGTCCTTCATTGGGAATAACCTCTATCGTAGAAACAAAGGGTCTACGACGAGAGCGAGTGGCAACAATATCTACGTCTCCCGGCTCGCTAAAAGGTATATAATCAAGGTTTAAGTATCCGGAGGCATCAGTTAAGCCAACACCGTGTATCTCGCCATCTTTTGAGAGTGATACCCACGTATAAGGATCCGCATAAAGCTCCATATTACTGAGTCCCAAGAATATTCTTTCTGGTAACTGCATGGCGTTTTCTTGGGGTATTCCAATATATGGTGTAAGCGATGGATCTCCCATTATGGAGTATATTTCCCAATAATAGTTAATTAAGTTACTTCCGCCTTGTACCACTGCAAGATTCCCCATCAGTACCATAGAGCCGGCACTGGAAGCCCAGTCCGTAAAGTCTTCATTGTTTTCGTGGAAAAGAGCATCATAAGCCCCAAGTGCGTTAGCATTATAGGCTGGAGCTTGTCCATTAGCTGTGCCCTTAGCGCCAACTGCCCACCAATAATCTTCATCCCAATAAGTGCTGTTGGTTCCACCAATATAGATAATGCCACCCTTATCTTGCGCTCTAAGCCAAGCTTCGGCAAAGCTCAGGGAAACGTCAAACTTACTTGTTAAACAGCAGTTGCCAACAACATAAGCATATTTGTTCTGATTTTGCAAAGAATTTATATGAGATATTGTAAATACAGGATCGCTCCATTCGGTAGTTCCGCCATGAGCAGTATAGTTTACATATCCGGATCCCGAAGAGATATTAGAACGAATTTGTGTACCACTGGTTCCGGAACTTGGATACAAATAAGTATGGGCATCTATTCCATGTGCAACATTAAAATATCTTTGAGTAGCATAATTGATAGCACCATTACCATGAGATTGAGCATACCAAGAATCCATTCCTGCTATTAGCACTGCATCTTCTAGATAGCTGTCGTCCGGCATTGAATATGTCTCATGCATGAGAGTTTTATTAACTTGATTTGTTACTTCGGCTATAGAAGTAGCAGAAAAACGACCGAAATACATCTCGGGCATATAATCAGTTCCTTGTAATCGGGCATAATGGAGGTCCGTAGGATGGGTATCCTGAGTAGTAGAACTGCCTGTAGCAACTTGAGCAACGTCGCCCACAATCAACAAATAGCTGGGAGCAGGATTTTGAGGCGTCGCATTGTTCCACAATCCTTGCATATAGGTTCTTATATTGTTATAGCTATTACCAATACTTTCTATGGAGGTCACGGTAACATCGTAGCCTTCTTTGGTTTTCCAATCTATAAATGGTTGTAAAGCACCAACAAAGCTTTGAGGGCTGATTATCACATAACCTATGGGGTAGCGTAACAAACTGGTACGAGTGTCTTGATAGTTCCAAACGGAAGTATCTAAAGCTGAAACAAATGCGGGCGAGAATGTTTTTGCTTTTAGTTCAGCAGTAGCAGCTAGGTCTGCTCCTATAAATGTAATTTCAACATCAGTGGAACTGACTACATCAATGCTTTTTGTCGTAGGATTATAGTTTGCGGGAGTATAATCAATAGTGAAAAGTCTTTCTCCACGCAGCATACCCAGCTCTTCCAGTTTTACTGCGGGATGAGACGTGCTGCTGCTTCCATTATAAAAGTTTCTATTTATTACAAATGGTAAAGATTCTGTATTTGCACTTTTAGATACACTTTCTTGAGCAGGTATAATTGGGTAGTGAATGCCATGCTCTGCAAGTAAAATGGTCTGTTGTTGGGTATTAAATGTTCGCACCTGGGGTGTTGAGCCCAGAGGAACGCTGATTATTTTCCGATAAACAGGAAGTTTTGGCTCACCAATCTGAGTTGTAGCTCCAAAGTCTTTTGCAGTAAGAAGAGTGAACACACCTTCTTTACTTTGGACTTCACTGTAATTAAAAGCATCTATAGCAAATCTTACATTAAGTTTATAATCATCACTGCTAAGAATTTCCGCAGTGGAAACTCCTCGCTGTAACCGGATAGTACCGGTATTAGCCATCAGTAATGCTGACAGCGCCAGAAACAAGTACATGATCAGGTATTTTTTCATGTTTTCTCCTAATTTCAAATATTAATATATACTAATTAATTCTCTTATGAACCAAACAGATCACTTACAATATATATTAAGCAAGAATGGTACCAAGTCGAATAAAATCACAGAAATGGCCAATATTCCTTTACATTAAGTTACAAATTGAATCAATATGATGGAAAGAAAATAACGCAGAAAATGACAATAGAAGCCTTAGCTAAGTGGCATTAGAACTATATTGTTTAATCCTCTTCGCTATAGCTTTTTGTTAAATTGCGAATTCCGGCTGGATTCAATTTTACAGTATCGTATCTTGAGGGCATGGCAGAAAAGTATTTGCTGTAAACAATCTTTAAATGAAACTCATCATTTTCCAGGGGACTATAATCTGGCATTTCGTACAATAGATCTAATTCGTCATTGGCACCGATCTCAGCATATTCATAGTCTATTGTGCTAACCAAATTGTTTTCTGAATCAAACAAGCCCAAGATAAAGAATCCTTGAATTTCTACATTGAGGTTATTTTGCAGGGTTACAAAAACATCAGCAGGCAAGGGGAGCTTGTAAATATCATAGAGAAAGCTTTCTTCTTCGGCTACCGGAACTACGTTTATTTCGCTTTCCAGATTGAAAGCCTCTTCATCCAACCAGTTTCCGCTATAGCTTCTAGCCGAACGAAAGCCGCCCCAATAGGCTAAAGTACGTTCTTCGTAGCTCGACATGCCGGGGTCGTTTACATGATAAGAAGAAGCTTTATCTATTGGCCCGTCTTGTTTAACAACCAATACCCAATGAGATCGCCTGCCAGCTACCTTTACAATTACCTTGTTTCCTTTTTCCAATTCACCATTAAGAAAATCCCAATCGTTGTACCGCGTACTTTGGCCTTCCAATTCTAAGCCTAAGCCATCACCATCAATGAGGCCAGGGATTTGCCAACGCATGTTGTTTCCGTAGTAGCCACCATTCTTTCTAAGCCAGTCATTTAGTTTATCGGGAGTCATGTAGGGATTTGATGCTTCAGCATTAAGCATCATGGAAAGGCAAGAAACCACACATCCGCTTCGCGCAATTGATGTACCTCTGCCAAGACGATTTGATCCCCAACGAGAATCCGTTTGAGAAAACCAACTAAAGCCGGTGGCATAGATTAGGTTTATCATTAGTAAAAGGATGCATATAGCTGTGTATTTTTTCATAAGTAGTATCTCTGCTTAAAAAACAATGTTACAGTTACTTACCATAACTAAGTCATGATGAGAAAAGACAAATATCTGTCAATAAAGAATATTTCGCTTGTCAGAAAAAACAATTATATTAAATTGCCACCAATACAACCTGCGATGAGAGATACGTTCTGGCATCAAGGGTGGAAAATCTCCTCCTTATGCCATCAACGTATACATTCTTCGCAATTTAAGGGAATAGAAATCATGCTTAAAAGACACGTAGTTACAATCATTGTGGATGATATTAACGAAGCATTTCAGCCCGTAAGTGATTTGCTTCATGCCAATGCTCAACACATCCTATTAAGAGTGGGATATCCCATGCGGGATTGGGGTGCATCAGTGATATTTCTGATAATGGAACTCACCACAGAGCGGATGGGGGCATTTTCTGGAAAACTGGGCATGATTAATGGGGTGCGGGTTAAAACCCAAACATTGAAAATTGAACGAGGAGATAAAAATGAAGATTAACACGGAAGGACTTAAATCCTTTATTCCAGATGCAAAGATTGAAGCCTATTTGGAAAGCGAGAAAAATGCGCCAGAGAGCAGGATTAGGGATATTATTCAAAAGTCTTTGGATAAGAATAGGCTAGACCCACAAGAAACAGCAGCCTTGATAAGTGTTAAAAATCCAGAATTACGACAGATGATTATGGAGGGTGCTCATGAACTAAAGGAAAGAATATATGGTAATCGAATAGTTTTGTTTGCTCCGTTATACGTGGGGAATGAGTGTATTAACGATTGTGTATATTGCGGTTTTAGAATCTCAAACAAAGAGTGTCAACGCAGTACCTTAAGTCATGAACAATTGGTTGATGAAACTAAAGCATTAGTTGAAACGGGACATAAACGCCTAATAATGGTATATGGAGAACATCCCAAATACGATGCTCGCTTCATTGCCGATACCGTACAAACCGTGTACAACACAAAATACAAAAAGGGTGAGATTCGTAGAGTAAATATTAATGCTGCACCTATGGATGTTGAGGGTTACCGAATCGTTAAATCAGTTGGTATTGGCACTTATCAGATCTTTCAGGAAACATATCATCAAAAAACCTACGAAAAGCTTCATCCTCTAGGACCCAAAAGTAACTATTTGTGGCGATTAGATGGACTTGACAGAGCAATGAAAGCTGGGATTGACGATTTGGGTATAGGTGCTTTGATGGGATTGTATGATTGGCGTTTTGAAGTGATGGCTTTACTATATCACACCATACATTTAGAAGATACTTTCGGGGTTGGTCCGCACACGATTTCCTTCCCACGTATTGAACCAGCTATAGGTACAGATTTCACTCAGCATCCACCCTTTAGAGTTACAGATGAAGATTTTAAACTTCTGGTTGCTATTATTAGATTAAGTGTGCCATACACAGGTATGATTCTTACTGCTAGAGAGCCCATTGAAATACGTAATGAAGTGTTAAGATTTGGAGTATCTCAAATTGATGCCGGAAGCTCAATTGGCGTGGGAGACTATTCCCATAAAAACGATGAATCTCGCAAAAAATCGCAATTTGTTTTGGGGGATACTCGTTCTTTGGACGATGTGATATACGAATTAGCCCAAGGTGGTTATATACCTTCGTTTTGTACATCTTGTTATCGAGCAGGAAGAACCGGCGAGCACTTTATGGAATTTGCCATTCCTGGATTCGTAAAAAGATTTTGCACTCCCAATGCGCTATTGACTTTTGCTGAGTATCTTCACGATTTTTCCTCGCAAAGAACTCACAAGGCAGGATTGGAGCTAATCGATAACGAAATCTCTAAAATTCAAGACCCTAAGATGAAAGAATCTGTAATCTCCAAACTTGAAGAAATGAAAGCCGGAGCAAGGGATTTATTTTACTAAAAAAAGATAGATTTGCCCAAGCATAGGATAAACTTATCTTGTTTATAAAACTATAAGGAGTTTATAATGATTATAGAAGTAACAGATCTTAACTTCTCAGAAGTTGTAAAGAAAGGCAAGGTAATTCTAGATTTTTGGGCATCATGGTGTGGTCCCTGCAATATGTTAAATCCCATTATAAAGGAGCTTGCCGAAGAACACAAAGAACTTACTGTGGGAAAGGTAAATGTTGATGATTATCCGGAATTAGCTGGGAAGCATGGTGTTATGAGTATTCCTACTATACTTTTCTTTCAAGATGGAATTCTGAAAGACAGCTCGATTGGAGTTGTCTCCAAGAATGTGATTTTGAACAAACTTGAATCCTTAGGGTGATTATATATATTGAAAACAAACCACAAACGCTTGCTAAACGCTGTTGAATACTACCCATTTAGGGCATTGCTCGCCCTGTTGCGCTTATTTCCCTATAGGTGCAGCAGGGCTTTAGTTATTGGACTGTTTGTGGGTATTGGATATGGTATTGGAATACGTAGAAATGTTGCCGAAATTCAATTGAGCCATGTATACCCCCATTGGCATAAAAAAAAGCTGAAGAAAGTTCTAAGAAACGTCTATCGTCAAATGGCACTTAATATTTGTGAAGAATATCTTATGAGTGACGATATGCTAAATGCAAAATCTCAAGTAAAAGGATTTGAATATCTTCAGGAAGCTATGTCTTTAAACAAAGGGGTTATTATGGCTACCGCACACTTTGGCAATTGGGAGGCGGCGCGGATTTTACCGATGCGCGGAATACCATTAAGCGTGATAGCAAAAGGACAGCGAAACAAGCTCTTCGATAATTATACAAATTCCATTCGAGAACGGCAAGGACTTCACGTTATTGATATGAGCAAAGGTCTAAGAGATATTATGCAAGATCTTTCTGAAAATAGAGTTGTTGCCATTCTAGCGGATCAAAACGCCGGTAAACGGGGCATAGTAATGGATTTCTTGGGCTTTCCAGCATCGAATTGGAAAGGAGTTGCCAAAATTAGCTTGCGTTATCATATCCCCATTGTTCCAGGATTTGTAGTGCGATCCCAAGATGATAAAATCAGCTTTGAGTTTTCGAAGATGATATATCATCCCAATATGGATGATTCCGAAAAGAATTACACCATAGTTATAAATGAAATCATCCAGATTACCGAGAAATACATACACGAGTATCCTGATCATTGGTTTTGGGTGCATAAACGCTGGAAACACGCATACGATATGTTTAAGGATATTAAAAAAGTATAGGATTATCCATATATAGTTAATGTAGATAACTGGGAAGTACAATTACGGCATACAATTAATCGGGGCATTGGATGAGCTCGCCTCTAAGATCAAACAAGACAGATTATATGTGGATTAACGTAGGTTTAAGCAGACATAATCCATAATACTTAGCATGATAATTAGTTAAACCTACTCTATCCATAGCTCGATCTGGAGGGGAGAAATCTATTAATCAAGTAACAATTTATCATTAACAAGACCGTTGAATAAGCGAGGCACATACTACAAGGGTGGTGGGCAGGTATAGGTGCAATCAGAAAAAAACCGATATCTCGTGCATAAATATCTGTTATACTATGGATGGGCAACGGTCTCTTAACGGTCTTTTTCTTCACATCACAAGTAACATGAAAGAGTCATCATTTTCGGCTAGAATCTTACTTAAAGATTAAGATTGACAGTAAGGACAATATTGGGAAATTGGCAGAAGATTAGCTTAATGGAGTATCAGATGTACATAGATCATCGCTATGAAGTTTTGGAAAGCCTGGGCTCGGGAAGTTGGGCAAATGTTTATAAGGTACGGGATATTCGTACAAACAAGTTATATAGTCTCAAATTATTCCAATACCTTTCTTCCGAAGAGCTATATCGGTATTTTAGCGCAGAAGACATGCACCATATTACCAAAATTGAGCATCCTAATCTAGCGCATGTTGTGGATTTTGGTCATGTAGGTGATCATGTGTATTTTATTACAGACTATTTTGAGGGCAAAACATTAGCAAATTTTCGCTTTACCAAATCCAGGATAAATCTGATATATGATATTGTGGTGCAAATCTGTTACGCATTGTATGCGTTACATAATCAGAACATACTGCACAAGGACCTTAAGCTTGAAAACGTTCTATATAGCATAAATGGCGCTCAGATAACCGTGAATCTGATTGATTATGGATTCTCAAAAGTGGATCCTTCAAAAGATAATCAACACGTATCGGGCACTCTACCATATTTGGCGCCTGAATTGTTTACCGGAGGACAGCCAACTGCACATAGCGATTTTTATTCTCTGGGAGTTTTGCTATATCGTTTATGTACTGGTTCTTTTCCTTTTAGTATAGATCAGATTAATGCGTTGATAACAGGCGGACATCAGTATTTTATTCCAAACTTTCCCTCTTCTCTAAACAAAAATATACCTCCCGAACTTGAACGGTTTATTCTGAGGTTGCTAGAACGTAACCCCGAAAACAGATTCCAAAGCGGACAAGAGATAATTGGCTATATAAACCGCATTCATCATGATGAATACCCATTCTCGGCATCGTGGTCAATAGTTAATACCATGCGCTTCAATAGCTATATTGTGAGAGAAAAGTTTTCTCACCAGATATTGGATTTTGTGCCCTCTGTGAACCAGGCTAATGGCAAAATAGTCTCCGTAATAGGGGGAGATGGGCTTGGCAAAGATAGCATTCTTTCGTTATTCCGTTACCATTTGTTGGGTGGCGAATATTTCTTGTTTGATTATACCTGTACTCGGACAGATCATGAGGCGTTTTTTGCCCTAATTAAAGAATATGTTCATTCCTTGGGGGAAGACGAGGTTGAGGGGCACGAATTTTTAGCTCAGATTTCTGCAAAATTCAAGCAATATCTTTTTGCGGGAGAACAAGAAGCAAAAAGCGTTAGCCAGAGTTCTGAGGATCTTAAGCTGGATTTTGAAAGTGTTAAGAATCTATTGATTCACCTCTCGGAGCATAAACCGATTATCTTTATCATTCGTAATTTCCAATATGTAAATAGGCATACGATAGATTTTATAAACTTTATGTCTACAGTCTTGATACAGAAAAGAATGATGATTGTTCTGTCGTGCAACGATTTCAATAAAGTGAGTCAATTAAATCATACGGTTATGCTTAATATCCCGTTTTTAGATGTTGAAGAAAGCAAATCCTACATAAATAAGCTATTACCCGTTAAAGCTCCAGAAAGGCTATCTTTAGAGCTTTATAGAAGATCATCTGGGAATCCCCATTTTATACGTGAGATATTGATAGATCTTGTTCAACGGAAGAGCATTATTTTCGAAGACGAAATCATCTTTCCAGATAATCTTGATGACTATCAACTTCCCTCAAGATTGCTCCATTCAATATATTCGAGGATGAGCCACCTCACCTCACAAAACTATGCTTTGCTACAAAAACTGAGCATAGTTCAAACCAGATTGAGCAGAGAAATTATTAGCTATATTATTAAAGTTAAGGACACAGAGCTGTACAATTTGCTGAATGACGCAACTTATAATGAGATTCTTAATAAGGAAGGCAAATACTATAGTTTCAGCTTTATAGAAGCCAAAGAAAGGATGTTTTCAGAATCCGATAAAAAGGTTCACATCTTGGTTTCTAAAAGATTACTTATGTTCTATGCCAACAAAGATGTAGTGGATAAAGAAACGTGTCTGGGGCTAATTGCGAATTCCTATATTGCCGGTGACCTCCACACCGCCCGACAGTATTATCTGAAACTTTCAAGCCTTCTAAGTGAGGATTATGAACTAGCTCAATCCTACGAGGCTATGTTAAATGTTCTGAAACTCGATTTTGATCCTCGAACCGAAGTAGACAGCAAAGATATTATTCGCGATTTGGCAATATTTCAAGAAAAAACAGAGCTTACAGGATTCTTTCAACGAGCCGATTTCTTGGTTGAGAATGCAGATCAGATACCGGAATATTTCGAAAAGTACCATTTGATAGGAACCATTCAATTTTTACAGGAAGATATGCCAACGGCCTTAGCCAGCTTTAAGCAAGCTGAGGTGTTGATAGTAACTGGGAAACAACAGCTTATGGTTTGGTTGGGATATATTCAAATTTATCTGAAGACTGATCTCAAGCTTGCAAAAGAGTATCTTGATTTAGCACTAAAGCAGAACTTACCCCTGGACTTAGAGATTGTATTTACTGATCGCTTGGCAGTTTATTACAATATTAAAAAAGAATATGAACGGGCCATAAAAACTATTGAGGATTTTTTGCAAGAGCTGCCTCCAGAACACGACAGCAGAGTTATGGCTCGCCTTGCCTCGATGCATAATGATTTAGGAGTGTTCTATAGCGATCAAAAGAATATTGAAGAAGCAGACGAACCTCCACATCCCC